>Ga0265298_10000061_pt1 | contig 153904 bp, 113 predicted proteins | sample AusTroGonzalo_MG_3_FD_193486 | JGI IMG/M metagenome (GOLD analysis project Ga0265298, IMG submission 193486) | Bovine rumen microbial communities from tropical cattle in Woodstock, Queensland, Australia - Gonzalo_01 | ecosystem: Host-associated > Mammals > Digestive system > Stomach > Rumen ...
CAAAGCCACGACAGAGAAGTTGCGGCAGGTGCTTGCGCAGGACCCGCGCCCCGCCTACCATGACGATGAAACCCGCGTGTATGGGTTCCAGTTCGAGGGTTACGAGGTGAAATTTTGTGTGATGGAAGGAAGAGTGGTGGTGAAGGAGGTGATTCCGTTTTAATCCTGAACGCAGCGAACAGACAATCCGTCGCTCTTGTCGTAGTTGTTCCTATCTATGTCGGCGTAGTTGTAGTCGAGCCGGCGGCTGTATGCGTTGCAGTCGTTGAACTTGTCAGCAGTCCAAAAGTATGCGCGATAACTGAAATAGCTGTGGTTTCCGTAGTAGCCTCCAGCAGGAAGAGCGGAAAAGCCAGAGGCATTATTGGAATTCTGGTCGTTGCCCACCGCACAGGAATTGGAACTGACGCTCCAACCCGTAGTGGATGCCAGAGCTTTCGCTATGTTGCCATTGATTTCATTGCATACATATTGGCTGTTGCCACCCACATAGTTGGTCATTTGTGTCCATTCTGCATCGCTTGGCACATGCCAGCCGTCGGGACATATTCCCTGCACAGGGGCAGAATTGATGCTGTTGGATGACGAATTACCCATCGTCGCCGTCCAGTTGTATAAATAACCGTAAGCATTTACGTTTGAGGGGTTATCATCAGGGACATATCGGTACGCGATAGTGGAAGATGCACTGGTGCCCAGTGGTATTTCGGTTCCGTCTGCGTAGCGGGTGGTTCTGAGGTTCTCTGTCATCCATACTTGTTCACCCATGCGTACAGCATTGTACTGGTTTCCGTCAATATCCTGAACGGCATTTTGAATCACAATTGGTGTAGTCGGATATTCTGGGGTGTCGCCGCCATTGTTGTCGCCGTTCTCATGATTGCAGGCGGTGAGGCATAGTGCGGCTGAAAATGCCGCCACTATCATCAAATTCAATGCTCTTTTCATAGTTTTGGAATTTTAGTTGTTATGATAACGATGTCCTTCCGACAAGCAGAAAGTGGTGCAAAAATAGTAAATAAATTATAATGAGGCATGTTGATGAAAAAAATGTACCTTTGCATCTACTATTGTTCTGCCATGCGAAATGTCGTTGCCTTCTGTCTGCTTCTTTCCGTCACCGCCTTTTGCGTCCGGGCGCAGGTGTGCGGGTGCACCGACCCGATGGCCCTGAACTACAATGGCAAGGCCATGGTCAACGACGGTACATGCAAGTATGCTCACTCAGTCATCAAGGCTGAAGTGTTGGACAAGCTGGATCCCCTGATACAAGGGACCTCCTCGCTGCTCTATTGGAACAATAACTATTGGACATACAATGACCACAATGACAATTGTCTCTATCGGATTGACAGCACAAATGCAGCCACAGCGGAGACACTTTGTATGAATAAAATACGGAATTTCGACACCGAAGAAATTTCACAAGATGATCAGTATCTGTATTTTGGTGATATAGGCAATAATAGTGGGAAAAGAAAGGATCTCCAAATCCTGCGTATCAGAAAGGATGCCATCCGGAATAAAGTTTATAAAGTTGATACCATCCGGTTCTCATACGAAGATCAAACCGATTTCACGGCTCGGCTGAACGCCACTGACTTTGATTGTGAGGCGTTTGTGGTTACGAAAGACAGCATCTATCTCTTTACCAAGCAATGGGTTTCCCGTAAGACTACCATTTATAGCATTCCCAAAACGCCCGGCACCCATATTGCGTATCGGCGCGAGACCTATAACGTGAAAGGGCTGATTACGGGTGCAACATACATCCCTGAATATCAACTGGTTGTCCTTTGTGGATACGATTATGACAAGCGGAACATTTTGTCGGCATTGCACCCCTTTATTGTATTGCTTTATGATTATAAGGATGGATTTTTCTTTTCGGGTAACAAGCGGCGCTTGGACTTCGGCTCCGGAGTCAAGGCGCAGATTGAGGGCATAGCCACCTCAAACGGATTGGATTTCTACCTCACTTGCGAGCATTTCACCACCACCAAGATGGGGATTACCTTCGATTTTCCGGCACAGCTGTACCGGTTGGATTTGCGAAAATATTTGCTACCGTATATAAAGGCGGAAGGTAAATAATCGTTTGAATATCAGATTGGTAAATATCTCCCTTTCGCGGCGGCGAAATGTTTGCTTCGGTGCACGTGTGCCCTACGCCGCGATTATGCGGCGGGGCCGCATATCCCCAGGGTGGCGGCACCCGTACCGTGTGCCTTACCCTGGGCTACCAAGCCATGCACACCTATGGCGTGCATTTGTACGGTCATGCGTTTGGAAAATTCCCCGCATTGAGGCAAATGCTGGGAAAGGGCAGGCCGTAGGTCTGCCGGGCTTGGTAGCCAGGGGCGTCGGCCCCTGGGAAGGGTTGTGCGGTGGAAGAAAATTGCGGCGTAGGAGAAATTTGCGATGGAACACGGCGCGTGCCGCCGCGAAATCCAATCGTTGACAAAAAACAAAACAGATTTAATCTTTCACGCAACGGACGGAAAAACCATAGTCTTTTGGGAGCTTACCACTGAGTACTATAGGGTAACAAGTGGCTAACCCAATAACGAATGGACCGAAGTCATATTCCTCTGTGGAACTCCAAAAATAGGCTGAATAGCCGAAACCACCAGTACCCTTACTTGAACCTGCAGGAGCTGCCGAAAAGCCTGTTGCGTTGTTTGTAGATAGGTTGTGGCCTGGTGAGTTGATTGGGTCGTAAACTGGTGAGATGGCAAGTTGACTTGAAATAGAATCAGGTAAATCTTGTGTCCAATCGTGATTACTAGCAAGAGCTTTGGCGATGTAGTCGGAATTTCTATTGGTCCAATATGTCGGTTGCCCTTCTAAGTAGTTTGTCAACTTATCCCATTCCGCTTTACTCGGCACATGCCAGCCATCTGGACAGATACCTTGCGCGCCGCTTGGATTTGCATTGCTGCTATACGCCACATGCATCACAGCTGGCCAGTTATACAGATAGCCGTATTTTGTCACGTTTGTTATATTATTGTTCGGATAATAACGTTGAGGTAAGGTTTTGGAACCATCATCACCCAATGGGATCTCTATCCCATTTGCATAACGAGTAGTTCTAAGATTTTCTGCCATCCAGATTTGGTTGCCGATGCGTACAGCATCATACCAGTTGCCATCAATATCTTTTACTGCTTTTGGAATTACATCTGCTGTGGCAGGGTATTCGTGATTGCTGCCACCACCGCTGTTGCTGCCACCACCATTGCTGCCACCACCATTGTTGTCTTCACCGTTGTTGTCTTCACCGTTGTTGTGGTCGCAGGAAGAGAAGCATAATGCGGCGATAAACATAGCCGCCATTGTCAGAGTTTTTGTTCTTTTCATCTTTTTGAAATGTTATAGTAATCACTTAAACGCTGCCCTGTAGACAGGCAGAAAGGGGTACAAAAATAGCAAATAAAATATGCCACAATGATAAAAAAATGTACCTTTGCACCTGCTATTGTTTGCTATGCGAAATATCGTTGTCCTATTTCTGCTGTTTCTTACTGCCTTTTGCGTCCAAGCTCAGGTGTGCGGGTGCACCGATTCGCTGGCGGTCAATTACAACCCCAATGCCACCAGCAACGACGGGGGATGCGTGTATGCCACGACCATCATAACGGCGGATGGGGTGGGCTTGCTGGATCCGCTAATGCAGGGATCCTCGTCTCTGCTCTATTGGGACAATGGTTATTGGACCTTTAACGATCACAATGACAGTTGCCTTTATCACATTGACTCCACCAGCGCGTACCTCATGGAAACCTTCTGTATCAACGGCCTCCGAAATGACGATGTGGAGGAAATCTCCCAAGACAGCCTCTATTTGTATTTCGGTGATGTGGGCAATAACAGCGGCAACCGGCAGGATCTCCAAATATTACGAATCAGCAAGGTGTCTATTTTGCATCAGATGGTTGTGATAGATACAATAAGGTTTTCCTACGAGGACCAAACGGATTTTACACCCAATCCCCAGGCCACCGACTTTGATTGCGAGGCGTTCATTGTCACCGACGACAGCATCTATATCTTTACCAAGGAGTGGGTCTCTACCCAGACCACGATTTACAGTATTCCCAAAACTCCTGGTATCCATATTGCGCACAGGCGCGAAACCTACAATGTGGGTGGACTGGTTACGGGAGCTGCATATATACCTGATTACCACCTGGTTGTTCTCTGTGGCTATGATTATAATTCAGTAAATTTGTTGTCATCTCTGCATCCGTTTATTGTATTGCTATATGATTTTCAAGAGGATAGATTCTTTTCAGGCAACAAACGGCGGCTGGATTTCGATTTTTCCACAAAGGCGCAAATTGAGGCCATTGCCACGCGCAACGCACTGGACTACTACATTACCAATGAGCAGACCTCGATTCCTGTTATGGATTATATGATTGACATCCCACCGACACTTCAACGATTGGATCTGCGCGAATATCTTCTTCCCTACTTGAGCCAGTTTGGCATCTCTGACAATCCTGATGTCGTGCCGAATTTGTCCGAAGAGAATTTCTGGATTTATCCCAATCCCGCAATCGACAATCTCAATATAGAGTGTCCCCTGGAATATCTCGGGGCAGACTATGAAATTTTCAATCTCGCTGGCCAGAAAGTGGCGGGAGGTATCTTAAATGATAAAACTATCTCATTGGGTAACAGAAATATGCCCGCTGGACAGTATGTTTTATCTGTATGGAAAAACGGGATCCTGAAGAATTTTTCTTTTATCAAAAACGAGTAAAAATTGGTAAATAACCATCTGAATATCAGATTTGTAAATGCTGATTGATGGTTAAAATCGCAGATTTTATTATAAAGAATCGCAGATTTTTATGAGAAGATCTGAAGATTTTCATATGAAGAATCGGAGATTTTAATATCTTTGCCGCATTTAAATTAAAAGTGTTATGATTAGGCGGAAACACAATGCCCTTTTGATGTCGAGAATCAAGGAATTACGAAAAACGATACATGTAGTTGCAGGTCCAAGACAGGTAGGCAAAACCACGATGGTAAAGCAGGTGCTGAAAGAAATAGCTGTTCCATATTTGTTTCTCAGTGCGGATGCTGTGGATCCTGACGACACGGGTTGGATTCCGGCGCGTTGGGAGGAGGCTCGTGCCCAAATGCGCTTCAATGCGCATACGGAGTTTCTTCTCGTCATAGATGAAATCCACAAAATCAAGAATTGGAGTGAGCAGGTTAAAAAAGAGTGGGATGCCGACACTTTTGACGATTTGAATTTGAAAGTGGTGCTGCTTGGCTCCTCCAGACTGCTTTTGAAAAAGGGGCTTTCGGAATCGCTTGCGGGCCGCTTCGAAATGCTGCAAATGGGACATTGGTCGTATCAGGAAATGCACGAGGCATTTGGATGGAATATGGACCAATATGTCTATTTCGGCGGTTATCCGGGCAGTGCATCTTATCTATCTGATGAAAAAAGATGGCGGAAATATGTGCGTGATGCCATTGTGGCACCCGCCATTGAAAAGGATGTGCTGCAAACCACCTACATTTACAAGCCTGCGTTGATGCACCAGCTCTTCCACCTCGGTTGCGCCTATTCGGGCGAATTGCTCTCCTTCAACAAGATGCTTGGCATGCTTCAAGATGCAGGAAATGCCACCACTTTGGCCAATTATTTGGAAATATTGGGAGAAAGCAAACTTCTTATCGGATTGCAGAAATATGCGATGGACAATGCCCGCAAGTATAATTCTATCCCCAAACTGCAAGTGTTCAACAATGCCTTGCTCACTGTGATGAGTGACGGTATGACTTTTGAGAAAGCCTATACCCATCCAGAACTATGGGGCCGTTGGGTGGAATCTGCCGTGGGTTGCTATTTGCTTGACCAAGCGGACGAATTGGAATATCAACTTTATTATTGGCGTGAAAACAATGAGGAGGTTGATTTTGTGATTGTTCGTGGCGATAAGTTGGTAGCTATTGAGGTGAAGAGCGGAAGACGTCAACAAAATAGCGGTCTGAACACCTTTAACCAAAAGTACCATCCTCAATACTCTTTAGTGGTGGGCGGAAACACCATGCCTCTTGAACAATTTTTCAACGGCGACCTTTCCAGACTGCTGGGATAAACGTTTCTTTTTCAGTTAAACACCGATAATAGACTCTATGAAAAAACACCTCCTATATCTTATTATGTTATGCGTAGCCCTCGGCCTCTCTGCGCAGACCTTCACCGAGTGGCAGGACCCCGCCGTGTTCGAGGTGAACAAACTCTACCCGAGGGCGAACATCCCAGAAAATAACAGGAGCTCAAATTTTATCGATTACATTGACTGGGGGGTCTCTCCCTTGTGGAAGTTCCATTATGCACCTAACGCCGATGAGCGGCCTACGGACTTTTTCAAAACCGATTACGACGACAGCGGCTGGGGTACCATCCCCGTGCCCGGCAACTGGGAACTGAACGGCTACGGCGTGCCCGTGTATGTGAATACCACCAACGACTTCGACAACAGTCAGTTGCCGAAGGTGCCCGTGAAAGGCAACGCCGTGGGCAGCTACCGCAAATGGGTGGAAATTGGCAAAATCAGTGAGGGTCAGCAGGTTATCCTCAACATCGGGGGTGCGAAATCCTGCTTCTACCTTTGGGTGAACGGCGAGTTTGTGGGCTACAGCGAGGATGCCAAGACCAACTCCGAGTTCGACATCACCCGGTTCGTGAAGTTCGGGGAGCGCAACCTCATCGCCCTGCAGGTCTTCAAATGGAGCGACGGCTCCTATTTCGAATGCCAGGATTTCTGGCGGCTGAGCGGCATCGAGCGTGGCATCACCCTCTACACCCAACCAAAAACGCACATTCTGGATTACAAGGTGGTGGCGGATTTGGATTCGACGTACAAGAACGGGGTTTTGGATGTGGAGGTGACGGTGGAGAATTTGGCGGACAATTTGCCCGAAAATTCGGAATTTTCATTGTCCGTCAATGTAGAGACATGCCATGGCGCGTCTCTACAAATGTCACCATTACCATCCACCATCCGCCAAACCCAAAACGTCACATTTGCCAATCTCGGCAAACAAACCCTCCATTTTCATTTCACCATCCCCGATGTGCAAACCTGGACGGCGGAACACCCGAACCTGCATCGTGTAAAAATTTATTTGGAAGACAACAAGGTTAATCAAAAGGGCGAATTCCGCATATACGATTGGGTTGATGTGGAGGTCGGTTTCCGCAACATCCGCATTGAGAACGGGCAATTGTTGGTGAACGGTGTGCCTGTTACCATCCGCGGGGTGAACCGCCACGAGCACGACCCAAGGACGGGACACGTGGCAGACAACCGCATTGAGGAGGACATCCGGCTGATGAAGGCCAACAACATCAACACGATACGCACCAGCCACTATCCCAACTCGCCTGAGCTGTACCGGCTGTGCGACTACTATGGTCTCTATGTCATCGATGAGGCCAATGCCGAGTCGCATGCGCAGGGCTACGGGGAGAAGTCGTTGGCGAAACGCGCTGACTTCAAGGAGGCTACGGTGGCTCGCGTCCGCAATATGTACGAGCGCGACAAGAACCACCCGTGCATCATCTCATGGTCGTTGGGCAACGAGTCGGGTAACGGTGTGTGCTACGAGGCGGCTTACGACTGGCTGAAAGCGAAGGACACCACCCGCCCCATTCAGTATGAGCGCGCCCTCTACGACCGCAACACCGACATCGTGACCATCATGTACCCTTCGGCGGACTACCTCGCCAACTATGCGCGGAAGCCGCAGACACGCCCGTTCATTATGTGCGAGTACGCGCACGCGATGGGCAACAGCTGCGGCGGTCTCCAGAACTACTGGGACACCATCTACAAGTACCCGCAGCTGCAAGGCGGTTGCATCTGGGACTGGGTGGATCAGGGACTGCTAACGAAGGATGCGCAGGGCCGGGAGTTCTACGCTTACGGCGGCGACTTCGGGGAGAACATGCCCTCCGATGGCAACTTTTGCATCAACGGCCTGGTGGATCCTGACCGGAAACCGCACCCTCAGTTGGCCGAGGTGCGGAAGGTGTATCAGCCTGTCAAAATTGAGGCGGTGGATTTGAAGAAGTTGCAGTTCCGGATCATCAACCGCTTCGATTTCAGTAACTTGGAAGAATATACGTTGCTGTATCGCCTGCGTCCGGATGTGGCGCATGAGCCGGCGGTGCATCCTGACAGCTTTCTGCGGCTACCAATGCCAGAAGAACCACTCTCTGGCTACATCCCAATGGTGCCGATGCACCTTGCCCCGCACGACACTGCCTATTTCACTATGCCACAAGAAATTGTAGAAGCTGTGCGAGATTTGGACACGGTTGCTCCCGGACGGGATGTGATGGTGGAGTTTTATTTAGTAAACACAAAGGGCACTAAGGACACAAAGGGTGAAGGGGGTACAAGAGGTGAAGGAGGTGAAAGGGGATTGGGAATGGTAATTGCTTACGAGCGGTTCAAGCTGCCGGTGCCGACATTCAAGCCGCAAGGTGCTAATTTTGGCTTCTTCACCGACAGCGTGACCTACCGTTGGGAAGGAAACATGCTGATTGTCAACGCTGGAAAGATAGAAGTTGTATTTGACGGCAAGGAAGGGTATATCACCACCATCAAGAAAGACGGCAAGCCCATAGTGGTCGATGGTCCGCAGCTCAATTTCTGGCGTCCGCCCACTGACAACGACCGCGTGGATGGTCATGGCGAGTTGCTGTGGCGTAGAATCGGGTTGGACAACCTCACCTATTATACTGATTTCATAATTGAGGATTTCGTTAGAAAATCTAATCGTGATGATTTGAACATTACTGTTCGACATTGGGCAAGGAATGAAAACAATGAGCCTGTTTTCTCTATCTGGACATTTTATAAGATCAAACCCACGGGAGACATTTTCATCTTTTATAAAATTGATCCGGCGAGTTGGGTGCCATCAATCCCCAAAGTAGGCGTTCAGATGAAGGTTTCGGACGAGTTGGTGACCACCGAATGGGTGGGCTATGCGCAGGAAACTTACAAGGACCGTCAAGCTTGCGGTTTCTTAGGCCACTATGAAGCTCCAACAGACGATCTTTTCCATCATTATGTGCGTCCACAAGCGGCAGGCAACCGTATGGGAACGCGCTATGTGTCGCTCTTCAACAAAGAACACAAGAGGATGCTTTCCGCGCAGATAGAGGGTCGTAATTGCCAATTCAGTATTTATCCTTATTCTGACGAAAATATTGAACAAGCCCGTCACACCAACGAGCTGGAGAGGGCTGGGTGCTATACCTTAAATATAGACTATGCGCAGGCTGGGTTGGGAACGGCCACATGCGGTCCTGACATCCGGGAAAAAGATTTAGTAGCCAGCAAACTTCGGGAATTTTCTGTTCACCTTCAAATAGGCGAAAACGAATGGTTCGATTCTTGTTTTGTGGACAATATTTATGAGAAATATTCGATTCAAAGTACCACTTGCAGAAGTCTGAACGGCGCTCTTCCGGCAGGAAAAAGAGAATTGGTTTTGAAAAGCAAACCCGATGCTCCTTATAATGAATATCCCGAGCGCAAACTGGAAGACGGGAAAATCGGCAGTCCCGCCGACTATCATGAAGGATGGGTCGGTTTTTTTGGAAAGCCGATGAAAATTCAATGCGAAGGATATTACTCTTTTGATGATTCATTGGAAATCACCCTCAGTTTCGCGCACCACCCCTCGCAGTGGGTGTTCCTGCCGCAGAAGGTGACGGTGTCGTACTCCAAGAACGGCAAGAAGTTCAGCAAGCCCGAAGAGGTTGCGCTGCCGATTAATCCGACTTTGGAGGCCAACAGTAAGCCCAAAGTTTATATTTTGCGCCACAAGATTCCGAACCAAAAGGTCAAATACATCCGCATCGAGGCCGAGCCGGTGGAGAAATTGCCCGAATGGCACGCCGCCCCCGGCGAGAAGGTGTGGATCATGACCGATGAGGTGAAAGTGCAGTGATACAGAATTTTTTTATCTTTGCACTCTTTAATTGAGAACCACATGGCAAAGCTTGCTGTCGTCATATTGAATTGGAACGGGAAGAAATTCCTGGAGCAGTTTTTACCTGCATTGGTTAGATATTTGCCTGATTATGCGGAGATTGTGGTGGCGGACAACGCCTCTTCCGATGACTCTGTTCCCTTTCTCAAGGCAAGTTATCCTCAGATTCGCGTGCTGGAGCACGAGCGCAACGAAGGGTTTGCCCGCGGTTATAATATGGCTTTGGAGAAGGTGGATGCGCAGTATTTCTGCCTGCTGAACTCCGACATTGAGGTTACGAAGCATTGGATAGAACCCATTGTGGAGATGATGGATGCCAACGAGACTATCGCGGCCGTGCAGCCTAAGTTGCTGTCGTACCACCATCGCGACGAGTTCGAGTACGCAGGGGCCGCGGGCGGTTACATCGACAAATACGGCTACCCGTTCTGTCGCGGGCGCGTGTTCGGCAACATAGAGAAGGACCACGGGCAGTACGACACGGAGGCGGACATTTTCTGGGCCTCCGGTGCAGCCATGTTCGTGCGCAGCGACGTCTATCGCACCATGGGCGGCCTCGACCCCGACTTCTTCGCTCACATGGAAGAAATTGACTTCTGCTGGCGTATCAAGAATACGGGCTACAAAATCAAATTCAACCCCAACTCGGTCGTATATCATATCGGCGGCGGCACCCTGCCCAAGAATAACTCCTACAAAACGTATCTCAACTTCCGCAACAACCTGTTCCTGCTGCTCAAAAACTTGCCCGAAGAACGCATCAAACGGACTTTGGTGGTGAAGTTTTTCCTGGATCAGGTAGCCGCTGTGTTCTTCCTTTTGCAAGGACATTTCAAGGATTTTATCGCTGTCTATAAGGCTATGCGCGATTTCTACAAGAATTACGCCTCCTGCAAGGCCAAACGCAATACGCTTCCCAAACTGGCATACACCGACACCTATCCGAAGTCGGTCGTTTTTCTGCATTATTTCAAACGCAAAAAGATTTTTAACGGAACAGATTTTTCCTAAAAACAGCAGATTATGGAACTTTTCAGCCAGATATATGAGTATATCCTGATTGTGATGTCGGTACTCGGTGTAGGTGTTTTCATCACCTTGCAGTTTGTGACCCCGGCCTACGGTATGACTTTCAACAACCGATGGGGCATGTCGGTGCGCAGCAACTTGGGTTGGTTTATCATGGAGTCTCCCGTGTTTTTCACCATGTTGTTGCTCTATTATATCTCCACTTTGGAGGGTGTCAAACCGTTTAACATCGTGACCTTTGTGATGTTTTTCTTCTTTGAATTCCACTATTTCCAAAGGTCGTTCATCTTTCCTCTCTTGATGAAAGGACAAAGCAAAATGCCCATCTCCATCATTATCACAGGTTTTGTGTTCAATACTCTGAATGCCATCATGCAAGGCGGTTGGCTCTTTTTCTTCTGCCCCGCCGATGCCTATCCGGTTTCCTGGTTCTGGTCGTGGCAGTTCATTCTCGGCACTTGCATCTTTTTGTTCGGCATGGTCATCAACCTGCACTCCGACCGCATTATACGCGCTTTGCGGACCGATATCACCGACAATAACTACTATTTGCCTAAAGGTTGGCCGTTCAACAGAATCAGCTCCGCAAACTACACGGGTGAAATTTTGGAATGGCTGGGTTTTGCCATCCTTACTTGGTCCATCTCCGGCTTTGTATTCCTGCTCTGGACTTGTGCCAATATCATCCCGCGCTCCAAGGCTGTCTATGAACGTTACACCCAGTTTTTCGGAAAAGAGTTCACCGATTTGAAGCGCTATAAGATATTTCCAGGCATTTATTAATCATTATGAAGAAGATTATTGTTTTCCTGATATGCGTTTTGCCGCTCCTGGTTTGTTGTGATATCTACAACAATCCGGTGCCGTACGTGAAGATAGATTTCGTGATCTATCCCAACGATGTCCAGTATTACCGCTTGAACACGTATGGTGGATATGAATACCTGACCGGCGGCGTGAATGGCATTATTGTGTATCGGATTGACGAGTGGAATTTCAACGCTTTCGACCGTGCCTGTCCCTACGACTATGAGGAGAAGGAATCGTGGCTATATGTGGCCCCTGACGGTCTGCGTCTGATTGACTCGCTGTGCGGTTCCACGTACAATATTCTGGATGGAATGCAGCTTGGCGGTCCGACGAAATACCCCTGTCGCAGGTACAACACGCGGTTTGATGGGGTGAGGCTGAGGATATATAGTTGAGAGTTTAGAGTTGAGAGTTTAGACGAAAGACTGGAGACTGACCTTGTACCCTGCACCTTGTACCTTTTACCTGTTTTTTACGACCAGTATGGCATTTGACACGCCGCGTTCTCCGGTGTGGTCGAATCGGCCATTGTTGATGGGGTAGTTGACAATGCCTCCGTATGGTTTTCCTTTGATATACAGGGTGGTGGAGCCTCCGCCGTCCATGTTGAGTGCATCTTTGCATCCCAGCCAGTGAAGGGTGCTGGTCAGCTCATCCAGTGACATGCCTTCCGACTCTTTGGTGCGCCCATCGACCACGAACAGCAGGGTGGTACCGTCGGGGCGGATGCCCACGGCAGTGCGCGGGTGCCGGTTGCTCACAAACGTGCGGTCGTGGCGGAAGGGTTGTGTTTCGCCCCGGAGGATCAGCAAGGGGCCGGCGGTCATCACGTTGCTGTCGGGCAGCGAGCGTTCCCATGTGCGCGCGCTGTCCGTGCGCAGGATGTGTGGCGCGCCCTCGCGCAGGACTAACGTGCCATATTGATAATATTTCCTGTTGACGGTGTCCGTGCCCGGCGTGTTCTCGCCCAGCTCCTCGCCATCAATGCGGAGATAGCATACAGGGTGGTGCTTGTCCATGTCGAAGAAAGAACCGTTGATGGCGGCCACCGCATCGTGACGTTGGGCTATGACGGACGTGGGGGTGCGCTCGGGCTCGTAGGCAAAAGCCAGCCGTTTGCCCGACTGCGCCGGAATCTCCAATATCGCTATGAATTGGTTGCTATTGAAATACTCGTGATGGGTAAAATGTACTTTTTTCAGCACCATGCCGTCCAGTGAGTCCACCTGCCACGCCGCATTTACCAGCGTGGCAGAGTCGGTCTGTGCCCACACGCACGAGGCGCACAGGAGAAATATTGCCGTTAGAAGGCGTAGTTTGTTCATCAGTTGTTTTAGCCGAGCATGTCCTGTATATCCTTCTCCATCTCTTCCGGTGTTGTGGTGGGCGGGAAACGCTTTATTGTGCTGCCGTCGCGGGAGATGAGGAACTTGGTGAAGTTCCATTTGATGTCACTTTCCTTTTCCACGCTCTTGCTGAGGGTCTTGAACAATGCTGCAGAAGCTTTGGCTTTCAAGCCTTTGTACTCTTCGGTCGGGGCCTGCGATTTCAGATATTCGTAGATGGGGTGCGCTTCGCTGCCGTTGACGTCGATCTTTTTCATCAGAGGGAAAGTCACACCGTGGTTGAGGCGGCAGAATTCTGCAATTTCCTCATCGGAACCCGGCTCCTGGTGGGCGAACTGGTCGCAGGGGAAGCCGATAATGGTCAGACCTTGGTCTTTGTATTTTTGGTAAAGAGCTTCCAATCCGTCATACTGCGGGGTGAAACCGCATTTGGAGGCAGTGTTGACAATCATCAGGACCTTGCCCTCATATTGGGCCAAGTCCACTTCCATACCCTTATTGTTCAGGGGCTTGTAATCGTAAATTGTTGACATATTCTTTGGAGGTTAAATGTTTTACGGGGCAAAGGTACAACTTTTATGCTAAATGACCAATCCAGTATTCGTCAAAGATGCGGCGGATTTGCGGTTCATCGTCAATCATTTGGCGCAGTTGCTCCAGTCGTCGGGCGTTGGGGGAGTCCGGAAACCACAGTTTGAGATACCCGTTATGGCCGTATTTTCCGTGAAGATGCTGGATGGTCCGCTCATAGTGTCCCTCTTTGTCAAGTTCGGGATAATGTTCCAGCCCGAATTGCACGGTGCGGCGGACAATAGTCACCGGGTCGATGAAGCGGTCGGCTTCTGCCACGATGCGCCCGTAAAGTGTGCGCGGGGCGTGGTCCGCCGAAGCACGGTGATCTTCCGCCGCGCAGGCCATTGTCTCTATCTGTTCGGGCAAGAACCATCGGAGCAGATTCCGGTCGGCGCGGATAATACTTCCGGAAACCAAATGATGCCGCTCGCGTCCCTCGCACAGGCCGGTGTCGTGGTAAGCGGCAATGACATACGACATTTCCGCATCTGCGCCCGTCTGCTCGGCCAGTTCCAGACTCTGGCGGATGACCATTTCCACATGGTCGCGCTGATGCGCTGCATCAAAACTGTCGTACCGCGGCAGTATCTCGCGTTCAATATATACTTGTAAATCTTGGCGGATAGGGTTCATGTTATGTTGATTCGTTTGTTTATATGATTCACAAATCCATATTACTGCTAATTGTGCCGCAAAAGTACACAAAACGAGAATATTCAGGCAATTGGATTGGCAATTTGAAAATGTTTTGTATTTTTGCAAAATCAAAGTATAGAATAATCAAAATAATCGTTATGAAAAACATCCTTTTTATCGTCGGTTCTTTAAGAAAACAGTCTTTTAATCGTCAGCTGGCCGCTATGGCCGAGAAGATGCTGGTTAATAAATTCAATATTCAATATCTTGAATTTGAAGATGTTCCGTTTATGAATCAAGACTTGGAAGCGAATACTCCCGCTCCTGTGGCACGCGTGCGGAAGGAGATCCTCGCCGCCGACGGCATCTGGATTTTCACGCCCGAGTACAACTATAGCTATCCCGGTCTGCTCAAGAACTTGTTGGACTGGCTCTCCCGCCCGATGGACATCAGCGACTTCACCAACCCCACGGCTGTGGTTGGCAAAAAGGTGACAGTGAGCGGCGCCGGCGGCAACAACAAGACCGCCTCTTGCCGTGCCAAATTGAACGAACTGTTGGAGTTTATGAAAATGCAGGTGATGACAGAGCCGCAGACGGGCATCGCCCTCGGCGTCGAAGCATGGACCAAAGGCGAGTTCAATCTCACCGACGAGCAAGTTGCCATGCTGAAAGAGCAGGCCGAAAAATTCGCGGCGTTTGTAAACGAATAGTTTTATTGGCCATTAGCTATTAGCTGTTGGCTATTAGCATTTAAAGCCAATGGCTAATAGCCTGATTTTACCCCCAACCACATCTTCCGCTCCTCGTCATCCATCTGTTCGATGGCGTAGCGGAGGGCGGTGCGGGGCATTTCGCGGGCATGTAGGCGGAGAAATTCGCGCAGCATGTCCATGCTGATACGTTTTCCCATTTCGCGGAGCATCCAGCCGACCGCCTTCTGCATCAGGTCGTGCGGGTGGTGCAGGTGTACTTCCGCGTAGCGCAGGCACCACCAGGAGTCGCCCTGCTGCAGGGTTTTCCACGTGCAGACCATGCTCATGCGTTGTTTCCATAGGCAAGAGCTGGCGGCCAGCTCGTCCATCACTTTTACCTTGTGGTCTTCGTGCATGGCCAAATCTTCACCACCGAGAAATGTGGGAAGTAACAGCCAGTTGCCTAGTATCTTGTGGGTTGACAAGTCCACCAAGTCCCAGTTGTTGGCCTGTTCGGCGTATTGCAAGTACATCGTGAGGATTTCGTCTCGCCGGCGTGCTGCTTCTGCGTTATTCGCCAAGTGTTTTGTAGCCAGCTTCTCGAACTTTGAGACGAGGATTAGCAGTCCGCAGAGCCGTACCTCGTGCCACTTGGACATCAGTAGTTCCGGCACTTCGCTGAGAGGGAAAACCTTGGCGATGGCCTTCACCACCTCACGGGTCTGCGGCACCTTCAGTCCGAGGAACTCATCGCCCTCGCCGTACTGTCCCGGTCCCGTCTTAAAGAACCGCATCAGCAAGGAGCGTTGTTGGTCATTGCGGAGGGATTCCATGTAGGCGCTGATGTCGGGGGCGGTGGGGTAGGGCATGATTCTGTTTATTTTAGATTGTTTGTTGATACGCCAGCCGCTCGTCGCCGTTGGCCAAGAGGATGATGCCGCAATATTGGAAGCCGTGTTTCAGGATGTTGTGCTGCATGATGCGGTTGTCGCGGTGCGTGTCGATGCGTATGTTCCGGTCGTGGGCAAAGCAGAACTCCATGATATTCTGGAAGATGCCGTGCACCTCTGGAAAGCTGGCAATACGGTGAATGACATGGTAGGGCAATGTGTCATCCACCCACTTGCCGTCGTAAATGGTGGCGTAGGTGGGCTCCGGCGAGGGCAGGAACGCAAAATAGGCCACGACACGGCCGTTTTCTTCCACCACAAAGGCGCCGTTTCTCTCTATATCCGTACGCACGGCCTCAAGTGAGGGATAGCCGTTGACCCACTGTTTCGTGTTGCCGTCAGCCACCATTATGGCTTTGCCCGCCGCGAAAACCTCAAGGATTCTCTCTGCGTCTTGCGGCAAAATGGCCGAACGGATAATGCGGTTATGTGATGACATTGTTTTTTTCTTTGCAAATTAAATGATTTTCGGCATTTTGGCGCCTCCCCCCAATCTTCTACCATCTCAACTTGGCCTCCAGCGTAATCCGCTTCTTCTGGCCGTCGGTACCGATGATTTCCAGGATTTGGTTGGGCTGTTCATCGATATAGTACTCCTCCTCCCAAGTGTAATCCTTGACATTCCGCCCGTTGACAGTGATGATGGTGTCACCCAAGTCCATACCCGCTTTCGCCGCATCGCTCTCTCGTTCGAGTGATGACACAATCCAGCCTCGGCCAATATCGGTGCGGTTGCGGAATGTGTAGCCATAAGTTGGCCTCAGAGGATTTTGGGGCTTGAAACGGCGAAGGTAGAGTGTTTGGTTCTTGGCATCGATGATGATGTTGTAATTCGACCAGATGGTATTGCCAATCACCCCGATATACGACGCATTGCCAAATGCACCCGTCCCTTCGGGAATGTAGGAAATAGGCCTCCCCTTTATGGTATCGTTTCCAATGATCATCCAATTGGACAGCATATCGACGAAAACTTCCTGTTTCTTGTCTCCAAGTCCCATCTGCAGGATGTCTGTGAAGTATCGCTTGTCCGGAACCGCATCGAGCTGATATTGCTTTGTGGTCTGTGCCGTGAAATCTACTGTACCGCTGCTGCCCGTATCCATCAGATACCAGCCCTTGATGGTCTTGCCCCCAATGCGAGTCTCGGCCTGAATGTAGATTCTGTTGTTTTCGTATTTGATAGGCAACTTCATGTAGCCGTTCGTGTTGGGCACTCCTGTCTTGTATTGTTTGAGATAGTTGTGCTCAAAATTGATTTCAAATGGGTATTTGTCAATGTTTTTTATGCCCATAATGCCATCGATATGGCAGTCCACAACGTCTCGAAGCTGAAATATGGGTGCAATGTCGTAGTGCTCCTCCACGTTGCCGACCTGCACTTTCGTTTGGTCCATGACAATTCTAATCAGCGTACGTCCTGCCCCGCCACCTGCATTGGCGTATCCAAAGTTTTTGGGCTTCCATTGGGAGCTGGAAAGCCATACGCTGTCCACGCCAAACAAATCGGCTGCTCCGGTATCATATATGATGTCGCAGTCAATCGTGTCATTGATAGAAGCCTGAAGAATCAAGTGCCCTCTCAAGAGGAAAGGGATGCTGTCCATCTGCATTTGAGCGGACAGGCTGCCGCACAGCACTATGGTGGCAAAGATGTATGCGAGGAACCGTTTCATGTTGTTGGTTGTTTCATACAGATATGTCACAATACCAATCAGTGCGCTTGGATATATTGAATGGCGGCGTCAAGCTGAGGCTTGAAATCCCCGTTATAGTTTTTGCGAAGCATCAACTGATCGGGGATGAGTCCGATGCCTTCCAATACCTTGCCGCCCACCTGCGCCTCAAATGTGGAAGTGTAGATGTAGTGGTTCATTGTATTGTAATTGCCAAAAGGACCTCCGTAGTTTAGATTGATGGAGGCAACTGGCTGCAGGGGACCGGTGGCCCCGTAGGTGCGCTCACCGATGACATAACTCGTGGGCAGTACAGCCTTGATGGTCATGGGCTCGATTTCACCCATGCTGATGGAGTTGATATCGCAAATGATCACGTATGGAATGTTTTCGGCGGTAATGTCGCGGTGGTATTGGCTTTGAGGATAGATGTAATAAGGAGTCCAGACGGAATGCTCCAGTCTGCCGGGACCTTCTTTATAGCGCGTCCTCAAAATCTCTTTTTTCTCATTGATGAATGAGCCTATCAGATAGTCCAGGTCGTCTTGGTAACCGCCACTGTTGGCTCTGTTGTCGAGGATGATGCCGGCCAACTGATTACGGGGCGTTTCCTTAATAGCTGTCAACCAATGTTTTATGAGCGCCGCGGCCTCTCTGACCCCTTTGTCCCCGTTCGTTGAACGCATAATAGGTGTCATGGCTGCTGCAGATTGCCATAGGTAGGGGATTTTGCGTCCGTCGGGAAGGGTGAACAGGCAGTAATGATAAATGATGGTGGCCCCGATTTCATCTACGAATGCTGTGGCTGATTCATGAACTGCGATGTTGTATTGTGATTCAATGTTGCCAAGAAATGCGAACATGTTAATTTGTTCTTCACCAATCGATTCAATGTAATAATCTCGTTGTGCCACTTCATTGGCTCCAGGCCTGACAATCACGAATGAATTAATATCATTCGCTGATGGGAAGATGTTCCTCAGCACAATCGTCATATGGTGGTCGGTCATGCCGCCAAGGGCACCTTGATACAGCGCGTCCAACTCTGCGATAGTCACGTCTTGTCCAGCCGCATGCTTCTCGTCGAGAGCCTTGAATTGAGGCATATATTGGTTGTAAACGGCATCCCAGTCGGTGTTGTCCACATCCCAGAAGACATAACCTGTGCTGATGCACTTCCATAGATATTCAAACTGTCCAGCATAGCTGTCGTAAGCCAAAGCACCGTTTTCGCCAATATAGGGATGATAATCGGCTTCTTTACGGCAACCGCTGAAAACCAATGCGATAAGGGTCAATACAAGGATATATTTCTTCATGATTTTTCGATTTTAGAATTTATATGAGACGCCTAAATTGACGGTAAGGGTGTTCAGATAGCGCGGGTCGCTCAGATGCTCGTAACCCTTGCGGAAACTGACCAGGTCATAGTAATAGAGCGCATCGAGGTTGAGGCTCCAATGGGCAGCGATGTCGTAACTCAATCCTACACCACCGACCAGCCCGGCTGTAAACCGGCGGTCTTCCTTGTTGAATTCCCTATTTTCATCAAAGTCGTTGAAATATACATAATAATCTGTCATCCAATATGTTTGACCCTTTACACGTGCTTGGAGCCAATAGCCGGCGTAGCCGCCCAAGAGCGCATGCCCGCGCAATTTCTCCCCACCGAAGGAGAAGTCGGCCATCACGGGCAGCATCAGGTAAGAATTACAATACTTCGTGAAAACCGGCTCGAGGTAATTGAGGTTGCGGTCCATCCGGTGCGAACGTTGCATATAGCAGAGGTCGGCGCGGAGGGCAAACCATTGGGTGAAGGAATAGCTGGCCTGTAGGCCTGCTTCAAAGCCGCTTTGCGATGAAAATGTCTCGTCAATACGGCCCGAGTTGGAACGAGTGACATTGTTATACGTCCATCCGCCTCTGAGGCCAAGTGACCATTGGGCGTTGGCTTCCAATGCCGTCCAGCATAACAGGACAACAATGAGAACTCTTAATGTTTTCTTATACATGTTATTTATACTTAATGTTTTTACAGTTCTCGAATACTTACCGCGAAGCCTCCGCACGGGGCCATCCGCAATTTCAAGACGCTCTTGGCAGTAACGATCTTCTTTGTGATGGTATAGGCCTGAGGATTATATTTGGATTTTGAATCCTGAACTCTGAATTCTGAATCATCAGGAAGACCGCAGGCATCGGGTGCATCGGCATATATGGTGGCCTCGTATTTCACGCCGGTTTTCAGAAAATCCAATTTCACCGTAATCTCACGGGCGTTTTCATCGGTGATGCCGCCCACGTACCAAACATCGCGGTTTTTTTGTTGTTGTAGAGACGCAAAATTTTGCGTCTCTACAGTGTCGGGAATGGCATACACAAACCTCGTGGCATTGGAAATCACCCCTTTCTTGCCGTCAGGCAATGTCCCTACACCATCGGCGGCCTTGTTCAACGAAGAAATTTTCGGGTGACGTGCCGTCACGATAAATTCCCCAGGTTCCGCCATGATATAGATGCTGGTATCCCAATCCACCGCCACATCTTTGATGAACTGGAACGCATCCATATAAGGTTCATAATGTTCCGGAAAGTCGGCGGCCATCTGCAGCGGAGAGTAGAAGGTAACGTAAAGTCCCAATTGGTTGCAGATAGTGTGACTCATTTTCTTTCCCCACGGTACGATTTTGCCCATGTCGGGTTCGAAAATGCCGGGGGTGTAGTCCATCGGGCCGCCCTGCAGACGCGTGAATGGCAGGATTGCGGTGTGACCGGGGTGGATGCGCTCACGGAACTCAGTGCCCATCGCGCTCTCGTTGCCAATCATGTTGGGCCACGTGCGGCACAAACCGGTCGGTCTTACGGCTTCGTGCGAGTTGACCATGATGTGGTGCTTGGCAGCCTCCACGATGGCGTAATGGTAGTGGTTGTTGATGGGCTGGCTGTAATGGCCTTCGCCAAACGGGATGATGGTGCCCACGTAACCGCCCTTTACGGCATCATATCCGTACTGGTTCATCAGCGTGTAGGCTTTCTCCATCCAATGCTCATAGTTGATTGTGGAGGCGGAACTTTCATGGTGCATGATGAGACGGATGCCTTTCTCATGGGCGTATTTGTTCAAGGCGGGCAGGTCAAAGTCAGGGTAGGGGGTGAGGAAGTCGAAAACGAACTCTTTCTGTTTGCCGTACCAGTCTTCCCAGCCGATGTTCCAGCCTTCGATGAGCAGCCCGTCAAAACCGTTGGCGGCGGCGAAGTCGATGTAGCGGCGCACGTTGGCGTTGTTGGCACCGTGTGTGCCATTGGGCGTGGCGTGTTCAAAGTCGGTCTGGCCCAGTTTCACAGAGGGAAAATCGTTGGTGTAATTCCAGGTGCTCTTGCCGGAGATCATCTCCCACCACACGCCCATGTACTTCACAGGGTGAATCCAAGAAACATCCTCCAAAGCGCACGGCTCGTTGAGGTTGAGGATGAGGCGTGAGGCGAGCACGTCCGTGGCCTTCTCGCAGACCATCACGGTGCGCCAAGGGGTAGTACATGGTGCCTGGATGCGGCCTTTGTAGCCGGTGGCGTCGGGACACAACCATGCACGGAAGGTGTAGGCTTTTGACTGTTGGTGAGGAACAGAAGACATCGTGTCCCAAGGATTGATTGACAAAGCATCCAAATAATCGAGGTGCATGGTCGGGAAATCGAGGGTGGCCGCCTCGTGGATGTTGATATACAACCCTTCGTCAGTTTTCATCTGAATAGCTGTCTGCACACCAGTTTTTGAAAAGGCGGTCCAGGGCCAGCCACCGTTTTTATGGCTTTCTTCCCATAAGTTGCGGATTTCAGAGAGTTTCGACCGTGTGTAGTTGTACTCTTGTGTATCGTAATCGCCGGGAATCCACCACGCGGTGTGGTCGCCGGCCATGGCAAACTCGGTCAGTTCCTCCTTGAACCAGAAGCAGACCAGCGCATTGTAGATGTTTTCCGGGTACAGTTTGGTAGGCAGCAGGTCCGGGAACTCGTAGCGGAAACCGAGTCCGTCGTCATAGAGACGGAAACGGATTTGCATCACGGTAGGACGTTTCTCTGTTGAGTGGTCCATGCTCTCCACGCTGCCGATGGGCTGTTCCAGCGTCACCAGCATTTCGTTGTAGTGGTTGCGGATGTGCGCTTCTTCGCCCCAAACGGGGTCCCAAGTTTCGTCAAAGGTGCTGTATTTCGTGTCCTTCAGCACAAAAGCGTGGGCAAGGTCGTCGCGCCATTCCAAAATAAAACCCATTCTGGAAGGCAACACCACTGGCTTCCCGTTGCGGTTCAGAGAGTACTGCGGCACACCCTTGACAATTTCGAATTTTAGCTCCAATTGCCCGTCGGGGCTGCTCAGTTTCACCGGATCGGCGGCATAAGCTGTTCCTATAAAACAAGCCGAGAACAACAATAATAGAAATAATATATTTTTCATTTTTAGTTTGTTAGATTCTGGACGAGTTTTAAGGCTGCTATGGCAGACAGTGACTAATCGTTTTGGCGAAAATTCACGTTGAACGGCAGAAAACGTCCTGTCCTCTTGCAATATTCCTCGTATTCTTCGCCGAAATCACCGCGGAGACGCTTCTCCTCGGTGCGTACTTGCACGAGCATGATAATGACAAACGCGACGAACACCACTACAGACTGCCAGGTCCATAACCATATGCAACAGCCAATTAGATAAACAAATATGCCCGTTAGCATAGGGTTGCGGCTGAGTCTGTATGGTCCCGCTGTCATCAGGTGTTTGGTGCGAGGGGCCACCTCGTGCCCGAAAGCGTCCATCGGGTTGCCGTCACCCACGTGTCGCATATAGATTATTGCCCAAATGCTCAATGCTAAGCCAATTATGGCCAGAAACAGAGCGACTATGATTTGCACCGCGTTGACTTCTGTAAGTGCAGGATGACCTGAGCAGAGCCACATTACTAATGGCAGTAGCACCACGAACAGCACAAAGCCGAGTGCGTAGCCGAAGGTTTCTTTCAGCTTGTTCATTACACTAATATCTGTAAGAGTCGGTCTTGAACGGACCCTCCACTTTGACGCCGATGTAATCGGCCTGCTTCTGGGTGAGCTTGGTCAGCTTGACGCCGATTTTGCTCAAGTGCAGGCGGGCTACCTCTTCGTCCAAGTGCTTCGGAAGGTTGTACACGCCGATCTTGTAGTCGTTCTGCCAGAGGTCGAGTTGAGCCATCGTCTGGTTGGTGAAGGAGTTGCTCATCACGAAGGAGGGGTGTCCAGTGGCGCAACCCAAGTTCACCAAGCGGCCTTCGGCCAAGATGAAGATGGAATGTCCGTCGGGGAAGATGTACTCATCCACCTGCGGCTTGATGTTGCGTTTTTGGATATTCGGCTGGGCCTCGAATGCGCCCACTTGGATCTCGTTGTCGAAGTGGCCGATGTTGCACACGATGGCCTGGTCCTTCATCTTGTTGAGGTGATCCACGGTAATGATATCACAGTTGCCGGTGCAGGTGACGTAGATGTTGCCCTCTTCGAGAGCATCTTCCACGGTCTTGACCTCGAAGCCTTCCATGGCGGCCTGCAGGGCGCAGATGGGATCCACTTCCGTAACGATGACGCGTGCGCCGTAGGACTTCATGGACTGCGCGCAGCCCTTGCCCACGTCGCCGTAGCCGCACACGACCACCACCTTGCCGGCCACCATCACGTCGGTGGCGCGCTTGATGCCGTCGGCCAACGATTCGCGGCAGCCGTACTTATTGTCGAATTTGGACTTCGTAACGGAGTCGTTCACATTGATGGCAGGGAAGAGCAGCTCGCCACGCTCCATCATCTGATAGAGGCGGTGTACGCCCGTGGTGGTCTCTTCCGACACACCCTTGATTTCTTTCACCATGTTGTGCCATTTGTGCGGGTCTTCTTTCAGAATCTCTTTCAAAGTCTGGAAGATGACAGCCTCTTCGTGGGAGGAAGGCTCCTTGTCCAGAACAGTGGGGTCTTCCTCGGCTTTGTATCCCAGATGGATGAGCAGGGTGGCGTCGCCGCCGTCGTCCACGATGAGTTGCGGGCCTTTGCCTCCGGGGAAAGAGAGTGCCTGATTGGTGCACCACCAGTAGTCTTCCAGCGATTCGCCCTTCCAGGCGAACACGTTCACGCCTGTGGCGGCGATGGCCGCGGCGGCGTGGTCTTGGGTGGAGAAGATGTTGCAGCTGCACCAGCGCACTTCAGCGCCCAAGTGTACCAGCGTCTCGATCAATACGGCGGTCTGGACTGTCATGTGCAAAGAACCCATGATGCGCACGCCCTTCAGAGGCTTGCTGTCCCCGTATTTCTCGCGCAGTGCCAGCAAACCCGGCATCTCTTTTTGTGATACATCTATATCCTTGCGGCCCCATTCGGCCAATGCCATGTCCGCGATTTTGTATTGAATGTTGTAATCGGTCATATCTTATAGTTTTGTTGGGGCGAATTGTCATTCGCCCTTACGATTATTTCTGCATTGTGGTCGGGTGCATGTCGGCACGCGTATAGACTTCGGGTTTGAAGTATTTCTTCATGAACTCCACCATCTCTTTCTTGGTAACAGAATTGACGATGTTGTCGTATTCGGACGGGTTGACGATGGGCTCATTTTGTGTGATCTTGCCGCTGATATAGCCGAGCCAGAAACGGTTGGTCTGGATGTTCTTGGCACGTGTGCTCAGCATCTGCTTCTTGATCAATTCCATCGTTTTCTTGTCCGGACCTTTAACTTTGAAGTCGTTGAGAATCTTCAAGCTGGCATCTGCAAGCTTGTCGGTTTTGGCAGGATCGCAGCCCAACAGGATCATCAGTGTCATTTCGGGTTGCGGGAGTTTGCTGGCACTCATTTGTACCATCGGGGAATAGACATCGCCCATCTTCTCGCGCACGATCTTGACAAATTGGATATCCAATGCTTCGCCAATCATGTCGGCAATGATGGAGTTGCGATAATTCCAATCGATGGGGTTGGTGATGTACATGCCCATCCAGCCCTGTTGCTCAGTGCCGGCGTAAACGGTTTGCGTAGAGGCTTTGTCAGGACGGGGTTTCAAAACGCTGAGGTCGTAGTTCTCTTTTTTGGACGGTTCGGTCTTCATAGAGCCGAGGTACAGTTCCACAAACTCTTTCATCTCCTTTTCGTCGTAGTTGCCCACGAAGAAGAAGTCGAAATCGGCGGGGTTGGCAAAGCGCTCTTTGTAAATCCTCACTGCACGGTCGAAATCCACCTGAGCAAAATATTCGTCATCGTAGGAGAACATCTGTTTCATGTAAGGATCATTGTTGTATGCAGCCTCGATGAATTTGCCAATGTATTTGTACATCGGTTGGGCGGTGATCATCTTGACCTGTTCTTTGGTCTCATCCATTACCAATTGGAAAGCATTCTGGTCAATACGAGGATTGGTGAAGAAGGCATTGAGGTATTGGAAGAAGAATTCCAGATCTTTCGGAGATGAGGAACCTGAGAAACCTTCAGTTAGCAGGCTGATACTGGGAGAAACGCCAACGTTTTTGCCCTTCATTTTCTTCAACAAAGAGTTGTAATCCAAACCGGCGATGCCGCCACGGTCGATAATCTCGGCGGCGAAGTCAACGGAAGCCAGGTCTTTCACAGGATAGAGAGATTTGCCACCCTTGCTGGAGGCGGAGAACAGAATCTCATCGTTCTTATAATCGGTTTTCTTGACATAAACCGTAATACCATTGGAAAGTGTCCATTTTTCTGCACCCACGGCCTCGATTTTCTCCACATTGGTGATTTTGCCGGGTTGCAAGGTCTCTTTCTCCAAGATTTCCTGATCTTTGTAGGTGTCCACGTAGGCTTCCACATTGGCTAAAGACTTGTCATTCAAGATGGAAAGAATTTCTTCTTTGGACGGAACTTTCACGTCCTCTTTTTCAGGAGCTGTGATGATGGCCACCATGTTGTCGTCTGTGACCCATTCTTTTGCAAGGGCGTTGATTTCTTCCAAGGTGATACCTTCAATCAATTTCTTGGCGAAGTTGTTCTCGCGTTTGGCACCCGGGATAGGGTCTTGACGCAGGAAGTTGTTGATGTATTGGGAAGCGAATTTGGCCGATTCGGTCTTGTCAACCTCTTTGGCTGCCTTGTCGTAGCGTTCCAACAGTTCCTCTTTGGCGCGGTCGAGCTCCGTTTGCAGGAAACCGTGTTTCAGCACGCGGTAGTCCTCCTGCATGAGCACTGTGACGGCATCGTTGATGCGGTTTTCCTTGGCCATGGCATTGGAACCGTACATGTCGGTGTTGCCGATGAAATCACCGTAGCCGGCAGATGCAGCTATGAACGGGCACTTCGGATCTTGGGTCATCTCCTCGAAACGAGCGTCGTACATGGCGTTATACAGGTCAATGCAGAGTTGCTGGCGGAAATCACCGATGGTCTTCATGGCCTTGTGCTGGTGCTTGCGGATAAGCATCACCTGACTGCCAGTGGCTTCCGGATCGGTACATACGGCTACCAACGGCTCCTTGTTCGGGGCGATGCCGTAAATCTCTTTTTTCTTGGGATTCTGCTTGGCCGGAATGTTACCGAACATCGTCTTGATCTTCTCTTCCACAACCTTAACGTCAATGTCGCCAACTACAATCACGGCTTGCAGGTCGGGACGATACCAATCTTTGTAGAAGTCCTTGATTACTTGATAATCGAAAGTTTGCAAAATGTCCAATTTGCCGATAGGCAGACGGTCGGCGTAACGGGAATCCTTCATCAGGATAGGCCAGTACTCCTTGCGCATACGGTCGGAGGCGCCCAAGCCAAGGCGGTATTCCTCGATGATGACACCGCGTTCCTCGTCAATCTCCTTATTGTCATAAAGCAGACCGGCAGCCCAGCCGCGCAGGATTTTGAGACCGAGGTCAATGTTGCCCGGATCATCCGTCGGCATGGGGATCATATAGACCGTTTCATCAAAGCTGGTGTATGCGTTGAGGTCAGCGCCGAACACCACACCCTTGCTGCGCAGGTGATCAACCACGCTGTTGCTCGGGAAACCTTCAATGCCGTTGAAAGCCATGTGTTCTGTAAAGTGAGCCAGACCTTGTTGTTCGTCAGTCTCTTGGTTTGAACCGGCGTTCACGGCGAGACGGAACTCCACGCGGTCTTTCGGATAGCTGTTCTTGCGGATGTAATAGGTTAAACCATTATCCAATTTACCGATGGTAACATTGGGATCCGCCTTGATGGGATCATTCAGGTTGAGATCTTTCTGTGCGAAAGTCATCCATACACAGCTGAAGATCATGACAAATGCAACTAATTTTTTCATAAGCTTATTTTTTTTAGATTAATATTCAGTGAACCTATTTGTTTATTTTCTTTGAAAACCTGATTTTTCTCATCAGGATCAGTACCACACCCATCAAAGCTATCAAAGCCAATGGGATGATGATGTTGATGCTGGCGAGGAAGGTCTTGCGTCCTCTCACCTTCTCCTTGTTCAGCGAGCCGATTCTGAAATTCTTGGACCGCAGTTGCAACAAATCGTCATCGGCGCAGAGATAGTTGACGCAGTTGACGATGAATTCCGTGTTGTCATACATCTTGCGGGTATAGATGTCGTAGCCGGCAGGGTAGGGCTGGTTGCGTTTCCGGTCGAAAGGATTGCGGATAATGTCGCCATCGGAGACGAAAATCTGGCGGGTATATGTACTCTTGGGACGGAAGTCGAGTTCCTTGATGGTGTCGAATTCCACAGGCAGGATGCCTTTGAAGGCGGATTCGAATTCACCTTCTACCAACACGGCCACCGGCAGGTTTCGAAAAGCGAACTCCTGCGGGTTGGGTTGCGCTACGCCTACCTTCAAGGTGACAATGGAGGGTGTGGGCACCAGCTTGGACCGTTCGGAGCTGCACATCAGCATGGTCTTTTTCAAGTCGGCGTTCTTGCCCACCAAGTCGATGCTGCCGGCAAACTCGGATTTGATTTCCTTGATGTTGCGCACGATGGGATGGTCGCCGAAGTTCACGATGTCGAGACAATAGGGAAACGCCATGAGCTTGAATTGCGGCTGGTCGCCGATCATGCCCACTTGCTGCGGGATAGGCAGGCAGCTGAGATCCTGTATCAGGTTGGGGTTGATACGCACACCATAGGTGAACAGCAGGTCGTTGATATATAGCGAACGCGGGGTGGCGAAAAACTCGGGCGAGTTTTGCAGGCTGTCGAGCGAGGCTGTGGTGTTGTCGATGAGCCACAGCACCTTGCCGCCGCGCATGATGAACTGGTCGATGATGTATTTGTCGTACTCTTTGAACGGCTGTGTGGGCTGCGCGATGATGAGCACATCGTATTTGTTGTTACCTAATCTGAGGGTCTGCTTGACGGAATCCTCAATGCTGATGTTTCTCAGACAGTTGATTTTGCCGTCCAGGGTGATGCGGCTGACGTTGTAGAAACGCTGCAGTCTCATGCCGGTCCAGCAGGTGTTCCAGAAGTCTAACTCGCCGTGCCCGTCAAGGAATGCGACAGTCGGTTTTTCGGTTTTCAGCAGTCGGCGAATCGGAGCCACTAAATTATATTCCAACTCCTCGATAGAGTATTGCATCCAGTCTGCACCGGCAGGGTCTGCCACAACCAGCTTGGTCGGGTACTCGTGGTCACGGTAGGAGATGATCGCACCCGGGATGACCATGTGGGTGGAATAGCCATTGGCGTCCTCACGGCTCACGGGGATGGGGTCGAGACCCTTCTTCACGAACTCACCCAAAATGGAGTTTACCTCTTCCGTGGTTTTGCCTTCCAATGGGTCGATGAACTCGAAATAGACGTTTTTGGAGTAGCTGCGGAAATCCTGCAACACCTGCTCCACCTGTTTGGCGAACAGCTGGTAGTCGGCGGGCTGGTCTTTGCCTTTCAGATAGACGCGGATATAGACCCTGTCCTCCAGGTTGTTGAGCATCTCGATGGTGCCCTTGGAGAGGGAATGCCGTTTGTCTTTGGTGAGGTCGATTCGGTAAAACAGGAATGAGGAGATGATGTTGACGACAATTACGGCCGCCAGCGCAATCAACAGTCCGATGAGCGTGTTCTTCTTAAACTGTCTGCCGCCTTCCGTTTGCCGGTTGTTTTTCTTTGAGTTATTCTTTTTCATGCTGCATTCGTTTAAAAAGTTACCATTTTCTGCTGAGCAGAACCACTCGTGTTCCGAACAGGAAGATGAAGATCACACTGCAAAAATAGATGATGTCTCGGGTGTCAACCACGCCCTTGCTGATGGAGGCGTAATGGTGCTCAATACCCAGATTCTTGACATAGTAGCCAAACGCCCCGAGCGCTTCAAAAGAATAAATGAAGGCGAATCCGAAGAAGATGATGAAACAGAGGGCGGCGGCGATGATGAAAGCCACAATCTGGTTGTTGGTAAGACTGGACGAGAAAAGCCCGATGGAGATGAAGGTGGCGCCCAGGAAGAGCAGCCCGAGATAGGACCCCCACGTGCTGCCCATGTCGATGTTGCCGACAGGGTTGCCAAGGAAATAAATGGTGATGACATAGATCAGGGTTGGCAGGAGCGCGATGACCAACAAAGTAAGGCAGGAGCAAAACTTGGCCCAGATAATCTGCATGTCGGTCAGCGGTTGGGTGAGCAGGAGGTCCATGGTGCCGTTGCGCTTTTCTTCAGCAAATGAGCGCATGGTGATGGCGGGTACTAAAAAGATGAACAGGAACTGGGAAAGACTGAAAAGCCCTTGCAAGTCCGACAATCCCGACTCCATCACATTGTTCATATTGGGGAACACCCACAGAAACAAGCCGGAGATAATCAGGAAAACGCCTATGATGATATAGCCGATAATGGAACTTAAAAAGCTTTTCAACTCCTTGATATACAAACTTATCATGTTGCAATGAATTAGGGCGCAAATATAGTAAAAAAGATTATAGATTAAAGATTATAGATTAGAGAGATTAGGTTTTCTCTCGTCTCTCATTTCTAACCGTTCACCAATCCATCTCTTTTTAAAAGTGCTTGGATTTCCGGCTCGCGGCCACGGAATTGCCGGAACATCTCGTCTGCGGGAATAGAACCGCCTTTGGAGAGGATACAATCCAAATACCGATTGGCTGTGTCTTTATTCATGACTCCTTCTTCTTGAAACATGCTAAACGCATCTGCTTCGAGCATCTCGGCCCACTTGTAGCCATAATATCCGGCCGCGTACCCGCCTGCAAAGATATGGCCAAATGAGGAACTCATGCACGCCTCCGGCACCACTGGCAACACGTCCAGCGGATCGAAAATCTCGCGCTCCTTGGCGTGGATATCCAAGATGTCCGCTGCCGGCGTGGTGTGGTACATCATGTCCAGATAGCCGAATGAAAGCTGGCGCACGCATGCGTAGCCGGCCATGAACTGCCGCATCTTTTTCAATTGCTCAATATAGTGCATCGGTATCAGCTCGCCGCTTTGGTAATGGCGGGCGAACATCTGGAGGAATTCTGTCTCCGTGGCCCAGTTCTCGTTCAGCTGCGAAGGCAATTCCACAAAATCGCGGGGCGAGTTGGTGCCCGAAATGGTCTGGTAAGGCACCTCCGACAGCATCCCGTTCAGCGCATGGCCGAACTCGTGCAGGAAGGTGGTCACTTCATTGAAGGAGAGCAGCGACGGGTTGTCGGGCGTAGAGGGTGTGAAATTCATCACTAAACTCACTAACGGGCGCACGTCCTGTTGGTTTTCATCCACATACTGCTCGCGGAAGGAGGTCATCCAGGCCCCGCTGCGCTTGGTGGCGCGTGGATGGAAATCCAAATAAAGCACCGACATGAACTGTTCTTTGCGATGGACCTCATACACTTTCACATCCGGATGGTATCGGGCAATGCGGGAAGTGGGCACGAAACGCAGGTCGTACAACTTTTCCGCCAGCGCGAACACGCCGTCAATGACATTCTCCAACTTGAAATAGGGTTTCAGCTCCTCGGTGCTCAAATTGAAGAGGACTTTTTGCTGTTTTTCGGTATAGTAGGCAAAATCCCAACGTTGCAGATTGCCTTCAAAGCCCAGCGAGTGCGCGTACTCGTTCAGGGCGGCGAGCTCGCGTCGTGCGGCGGGCAGGGAGGCCTCGCGCAACTGGTCGAGCAAGTGATAGACATGCGCGCAATCCTTGGCCATGCGGTCGTGCAGGGCATACTGCGCGTAATTGTCGTAGCTCAACAGTCTCGCCAGCTGCTCGCGACATTGCAAAATCTTCTGAATGTTCTCGCAGTTGTCAAACTCGCCGCCGTAAGCCTTGTTGCAGGAGTGCAGGAACATCTCCTTGCGCAACTCGCGGTTGTCGGCATACTTGAGGATGGCATTGACACTCGGGGCGGAGAGGTCGAACACATAACCTTTTTCGCCTCTCGCTTCTGCCCGTTGCGCGGCGATGGCCAGCTCATTGTCCGGAAGCCCTTGCAGTTCCTCTTTGTCGGCTACGAGCTTGTGCCAGCTGTTGGTGGCCGCCAGCGCGTTGTTGCCGAACGCTAACGTTAAGTTGGAGAGCTCCACCGAAACTTTATTGAAGATATCCTTCTGTTCGGGTGCCAGATTGGCCCCGTTGTCCAGAAAGGCGTTGAATGTCTTTCCCATCAGCATCTTTTCCGCGCCTTGCAGCTGCGCATATTCACGCTCGTACACCGCTTTCACTCGCGCAAAAAGAGTCTCGTCCAGATATACGCTGTTGGAATGCAATGTGAGCATGGGCTGTACCTCGTTGGCGATGGCTTGCATCTCATCCGTGGAGTCGCACTCCAGCAGGTTGAAGAAGACGCCGGCGACCTTGTTCAGTACTTTGCCTGTGCGGTCAAGGGCCACTATGGTATTCTGGAAGGTGGGCTCTTCGGGGTTGTTCTTGATATCCTTGATAGCTGCTTTCGCCTGCTCGATGCCGAATTCGAAGGCTGGGATATAATGTTCCGGCTTGATCTTGTCGAATGGGGGTGTCTGGTGCGGCGTGTTCCACTCCAGCACAAACGGGTTCCCGTTTTGCACGATGGATGCCACCACCGTGGCGGCGATGCCCTCGCCATTGCCCGTGAATCCCATCTTCTCATTGGTCTTGGCCTTGATGGAGACGCGGTCCGTTTCAACACGCAAAATGGGCGCAAGTGTCTCTGTCATCGGGTCGATGTAGGGACGCATCTTGGGCTGTTCCAGAATCAGCGTGCAATCCACATTGTTCACCAGCCAGCCTTTCAGATAGAGCATTTTGACCACCTTGGCCAGCAGCTCTTTGCTGTCGGCGTTCTGGTAGGTGGCGTCGTTGTCGGGGAAGTGTGTGCCGATGTCCTTCAGCGCGGCTGCGCCGAGCAAGGCGTCACAAAGGGCGTGAATCAGTACGTCGCCGTCGGAATGCGCGGCCAGGCCCTTCTCGTAAGGAACACAAATGCCCCCGAGAACCAGAGGTCTGTTGGGGGCAAATCTGTGTGAATCGTATCCGAAACCAACACGAAAATCCATACCTATTTCAGTTTTCCTTGATTCTTGATTTCAGCCTTGTTGAAAGATGCAAAATCGAAGGAGAGGGTGAAACGCAAGGTGTTGGCCAACGGGTTGGTCTTTTGTCCGTTGGTTGCGAACAGATAGGAGACATCGATGTTGAAGATATTGTACTTGATACCGGCACCGAGTGAGAGGAACTGGCGGTTGCCTTTGAACTTGCTCTCGTGGAAGTAACCGGCTCTCACAAAGAAGAGGTTGCGGTAACTGTATTCGGCACCAAGAGCCCAGACAACCTCCTGCATTTCTTCGCGGAATCCGCCGGGGGCATCATAGAATGACTGGATCAAGCCTTGTGGTACAGATACGTCAGGATTGCGTCCGGACTCGATGACGGGGTTGTTGAACTCGTCATAAATAATACGTCCCATTGAATCGGTGGCGTAAACCGGATTGGTGGGCACTAAGAGCTTGTTTACCTCTCCGGTGATGGCCAGTTTGTTATAGCTGTCGAAGTCCATCTCATAGCCGATGCCCAGTCTCAGGTTAGCGGGTAGGAACTCACGACGGTTGGTACCGTTGGAATAACGCATCTTGCTACCCAGATTGGAGATGTTCAAACCGGCGCGCAGGGTGCTGTTGTTCAAGCCTTTTGCTCTGAAATCCTGTTGATAGAACAAGGAAATGTCAGCGGCACCTGCCATACCCGGTTTGGTTTCCTGACCATCCACAAATTGACCCAACGTCAAGTTGGAATATATAAAACGAGGAGTCATGGCAATGGACAACTCGTCAATCAGTTTACGGCTATAGGTGAAGTCAATGGAAAACTCGTTGGGATTATAATCTACGCCCGTGATACCGTCCTCGGTAAAGATGATGGAACCCAAATTGAAATAGCGGAGTGAGAAGCCGATGGCATCCATCTCTGTCGGACGGTAATAACCTGCCAGATAGGCTAAATTAATACCGTCATCCAAATGAAGGTTGTGCAGCCATGGGCTATAAGACACGCTGACGCCGAAGATGTTTTCGTTGAAAACATACTTGGCCGGGTTATAAGCCTGGGAGTTGACGTCTGCTGAAGTGGCGGCACCCATGTCGCCCATTGCTCCAGCACGGGAGTCCGGGGCTATCTGAAGAAACGGCACAGCCGTGGTGATGGTGTTAAGCCTGTTACCATATTTATCATAGAGGCTTTGTCCGGTAGCCCATTGGGCGTTGACAGATGATGCAAGAATCATGATAAACACGGGAAGAAGGATAAGTGTTTTTTTCATAAGTTTTTAAAGGTTATGTTTTACGATCTATATAAACTCAATTTTTAATAATCGAAAAATGGAAACGATGAATTTGGAATATTATTTTACAGGATCACTAATTTTTCAATTTTTTCTGCAATTTCATTGTTTTGATTGCGGACACGCACCTTATACATATAAACACCCTTGCCTATTTTGTCGCCATAGTCGTCCAGTCCGTCCCATGGGATGCCTTGGCTGCGGTTGCCCTCTATGTATTGGGATGAGCTGATGGTTTTAACCAGCTTTCCGGAAATGGTGTAGATTTGCACCAGGATGTCGAACATGCCGCCGTTCTGGTTCTGCTCGAAGAAGAACTCCGTATGCGTGGTGAACGGGTTGGGGTAGTTGAGCACATGGCTCAGCTCCAGCTTCTGGTCGGAGAGCACCTCAAACGCGAGCTCGCTCTCGGAAGGGTTGTTGTTGATATCCCACGCGCGCACCTTGATCTTGTGCATGCCCACCGGCAGGTCGGAAAGACTGTAGCGGACTGTGCCCATGTTGAAACTGTCTTTCTCCGTTTCGTAATAGTCGTTGAGGTTGATCTGGCCTTCGGTGGCGTCGTCCAGGATGGCGACAAGGTCATGGCCGATGCCGTTGCCCGTGGTGTTGATGCCGTAGTTGTCCTTGATTTTCGCGATAAGCGTGGGGTTGGGGTTGACGATGCCGCCATCGACAAAACGTTCGTCGTTCATGTACAACTCAATGGTCGGGCCCTCTTTGTCCTGCACGCCGTTGGTGTCGGTGCCCCCGATGATGAAATCGGTGAAAGCTCCGGTGGCGTCGGAACCGGTGCTGCGGGCATAATAGCTGATCTTGCCATTGCCATAGCTGTAGTCGATATCCTTGGGTACATAGAAGGAGAAAGTGTAATGGCCGTCCTTGACGGAACAGTTACCCTTGAACAGTACGCTTTTCTGAATCTCGAATTCGTATGGCTCGCAGTTGGGGTCGTTGGCCAATGTGGAGGTTTTTACCTTTTTGTCATATACGGATGGGAAAACTGAACCGTTGAAGTTGCTCAATGTCTGCATGTTATGGTCAACTACCCGGCCGCTTATAGTTACCTTGGACAGGGCCCGGATGGTGTCGCTGTGCTCTGCCACGGCATGGTGGTTGATGGAGTCCGTGACCAACGAGTAGGTGGGGAAGGCGAATGGCATGGAAGGATCGCCCAGCATCACGAACATGGCCAGGTCGCTCCGGGAACCGCCAAGGTTGTTCTTGGCCAGCATGTTCATCTCTCCGACCGTAGGATGTTGGTTGGATTCGTTGTTGAACAGGGCGCTGAAGATCTTCTTTCCGAAATTGTAATTCGGTATCGACCATGCTTCGCGGGAGGCGGACAATACTGCACACGGCCCGCCTTGGTTGTTTTGGAGGGCCAGTTCCGCCGGTGACAGTGCGGGCCGGTCGTAGTAGGAGAAGGTGCACGACAAGGAAAGCAGGAGGGGCATGTTGTATTTGTTGCTCCAACGGCTGATATCGGAGTTTTCCAATACGCGCTCCGCCGCCCATCCGTCTCTTCCGCTGTGCCCGACGTAGGTCATCATCAGACATCCCCGGTTCATCCGGTTGTTGATGGCAGTGGTCACGTCGGGATATCGCTGCCCGCCGGCATTGGAAACCTGCTGGAAGGCATCCAGGTATATCTTGTCAAAATTGATGTTGGGGTCGTTGTTGGAGATGATGTCATAGAAGCTCTCACAACTTTCAATGAATTCGTCTTGCTCGTCGTCGGCCACAAATGCCATCATGTTGCGCCAGTCCCCGAAATTGGAGATCTGGGACGAGCCCTCTGCTAACAGATTCTTGCGCTCGGTGTAGATGATGCTTTTGTCCACAGCGGCGGTGGCCTGTGCGACTGTGGAGCAAGGGAATCGCCCGATGGCGATGTCAAACAATTTCCCTGTCGATTCTGCTCCCTCGTCATCGTCCAACAAGCCTAAATTGTCGTCATTGGAATAGCTGAGCTCCGTGATGTAATTCGTTGCATAACATTGATAGTTTGGAACGAAAATCTGAGTTCCCTCGTTTCTGCCCCGGAAGTCGTAAGAAGGACGCCCCACCAGAAGCAAATACTTGGGATAGGCCTTGTCGGTGCGGTCGTAAATCATCTTCGCGAAATCGCGGATAGCCATGGGGTCCAAGGAACCGCCGGAGAACTCGTTATATACTTGCTCGGTGGTGACCACCTTGACGGAAAGCCCGTCGTTTTTGGTTCTGAAATCGGCTAATCTGGTGGCCTGCGCCAGAAAGTCGGGGTGACTGACAATCACCAAATCCACTTGGTTGGTGGCGTGCAGGTTCTGGTTGGCGACAGAACCGGATGGGGTTATGGAGAGATAGGAAGTGCCGTCAAAAGCATAGAAATACCGGGTCTCTTCCGTGCTGACTTTGAAAGAGGCCGTTCCGTTGTTTTCGGTCAGCGCGTAGCGCACGGTTTGCCCTGGGTCGGTGACATCCCACACGTAGGTGCTCCCGCTCGCGCCTGCAATGTTGAACTGCGTGACGCGCCCCGCCCCGGCAGTGGCAGGATTGCAGAATCCGAACTGCGAAGAGTGCATCTTCAAGGAGCAAGGTACCTCGATTTCAATCCAGTTCAGATAGGCCGAGGAGGTGGTCATCGGCTTGCTGAAGGTCAGCGTGACGGTCAAGTTGTCGCGGTCGGGCGTGAAACTGAAATCACCCTTGTTCAGCGTGGCCATGTTGGCACCGCCGATGGGCGTGATGAAAACCTGTCCCACCTGCGTCCTGTTGACTTCAACGCTCATCTGTGCGTAGCTGTTGGTAACACCGGCAGTGGCCACGGAAATACGCGAGACCGATTGCTTCTGACCAGGCACTTGGAGAGAGTATGACCGTTGGGTGGTGACATCGAACAGGTCGCCGAACCAGTCCTTGCCGGAACTGCTAAGATTATAGAGGTCAACATCGTAGAAGTCGAAGTGCGTGTAATCGTTGCAGGTCTGGTTGGCCTGCAGGGAGGAGTTGTCCATCGTCTGGACACGTTTTTTCTCCCCAACGCCTGGGGTGCAGGTGATGAAATAGTAGGAGGAGTCGGAATAGACATTGTTGAGGTGGGTGAATCGTCCGGCGGCGGAATCATAATATACAGTATGAGGTGATTCGCCGAAAAAGACAAAGTAGTCGCCGGCGTCAAACGAGTTGTCGCCGCCGTCCATCATCATGACGGGCAATTCCCTGAGATCGTCGGTGCGGGGCACGGAGTTGCTCTCGGGCAGCATCTTTCCGCCGTTGCCGAACAGCGCGATTTGGCTGGATACAATGGGCGAGCTCATGCCCATTGCCTTCAGGTCGTTGTAGGTGACTTTGTAAATGCCGGTTTGGGTCAAGGAAAACTTGTACCATTGCCCGGAGGCCAGGACCGAGCGGTTGGTGTATGATTTTGCACTTTTGGCACTCAATGGGTTACGTCCTTCAATGCTGACGGTGAGCGAGACCACACGACTGCACTGGCTCGCGCCGGTGCGGATGACGGGCACGAAGGTGAGTAACGCGTACGGCTTGCTGCGCTCGTATGCGGACGTAACCTCAACGTGCAGCTCGGAAGGCGTGTTCTCGGGTACCAGCGACAGGTCATGCGCACTCAGCTGCTCATACTGCACGCCCGTGACCGTGACCGTATAATCGGAGAAAAAATTATCAACAGGGATTTTTTCATAAAAAGTGGGCAGCTTGCCGTATTCTTCCCGATAAACGGCCCCTTCAAAATGCAAAAATTCAATGGTGAATTCTTCTGAAAAGGAGTAGGTCAGGTTATCAGTCCATGACAAGTTGATATTTTTTTTAATTTTTTGGGCCTGTGTATCAATGATTTGAAAAGACAATAAGCAAAAAATGCAAAGGAGTACCCAAGATTTATTTTTCATTTGACGTTTTTTTAGAAAATGCAAATATCATACAATTTTGCTAACGAAACTTCGTTTGGAATATTGCAGTTACAAAATTTGGAAAAAGAGATAATAAAATAATTTTGTATCTTTGCCCGCTTAAAAATAAAGACTATGCATAAACGTATTTTAATATTGCTGACAGCGGTGATGGCTTTTGCCTGCATGAGAGTGGACGCACAGGATGCGTTGTTCTCCCAGTTCTACGCAAATCCGTTATATTTGAATCCGGCGATGGCGGGCACGAATGTCTGCCCCCGTATTGCCTTGAACTGGCGCGACCAGTGGCCGAATCTGGCGGGTAACTATATGACAACCACCGCGTCTTTTGACGAGCATTTTGACAAAATATACGGCGGCGTGGGTATCATCCTCATGCACGACCGTGCCGGTGCTGGAAGCGGTTACCTCAACACCTCCACCATCAGCCCCATGTACTCCCTGAAAATCAAAATCGCCAAGAAATTCAATATCCGCATGGCTGTGCAGGTGGATTTCCAGGACAAGTACCTGAACTGGACCGACCTGACATTCCCCGACATGATTGACCCGAGATACGGTTTTGTTTATCAAACCAACGAAATCCAACCCGGCAACCTCCACCGCTGGAGAGCTGGCTTCTCTGCCGGCTTCCTGGGCTACACGCCGCATCTCTATTTCGGCTTCGCCGCCCACCATTTCGTTTCCTTTGCATTGGACGGACAAGCTGATAGTTTTCTTGAAAACAGTTACGCCGAAACCTACGACGTGCTTCCTGTCAAGTGGACTGCTCACATTGGCGCCCATTTCGATCTCAAACGCAAGAGCAAAATCGAGACCAACTTCGGCGACATCTCCATGAGCCCTAACTTCGTCTATCAACATCAGAGATATTTCAACTATTTCAACTTCGGCCTCTACATGAACTTCTATCCTTTCACCATCGGTGCTTGGTATAGATTGTCTCCTGCTTATACTATCAAGGACGAAGAGAACAACGTCATGGGCAAGATCAACAATTCCGATGCGCTTATCCTGATGGCAGGCTTGGAGTACAAGTGGATCAAGTTCGGCTACTCCTACGACATCACCCTCGGACCGCTGAAGAGCGAGACCGGCGGCGCACACGAACTCTCCCTGCAATTCTTGCTCCCGTGTCCGGAGAAACACAAAGCCATCAAGGACCTCAAGTGCCCGTCCTTCTAAATCACGAAAATACTATTTAATACCGATTATAAATATCATCCAAAATGAATAAAGCAACAAAACTTACAGGTCTGTTTTTGACAATGGCTCTTATGGTCATGGTGTCCTCTTGTAAAAAGGATGCTTCTCCTACCACAGGCTGGAATTACAACGATGCTAAGAACGGCGGCTTTGAAGTGGCTCCGTTTGAAGAACAGGAAACCGGTCCCGGCCTCGTGTTCATCGAAGGTGGTACTTTCGTCATGGGTGCCATGGAAGAGGATGTGATGAAAGACTGGAACAACACGCCGCGTCGCGTCTCTGTGGCTTCGTTCTACATGGACGAATGCGAGATTTCCAATCTGGACTATCGCGAGTATCTCTACTGGCTGGAACGCGTATTCATTCCCCAGGATTTGAAAGTGGTCTATGACAACGCCATGCCCGATGAGAATGTTTGGCGCGAACGTCTGGGCTACAATGAGCCTGATGTGGACTACTACTTCCGTCACCCGGCATACAACAAATACCCGGTAGTGGGCGTCAGCTGGATGCAAGCCACCAACTACGCTGCATGGCGTACCGACCGTGTCAATGAGAAAATTCTCGCCGACCGTGGCTATGTGGAGTATTCCGAAACCCCGACCGCCGAAGGTTATTTCAGCACAGACGCTTACCTGACCTACGAAACCTACGAGGCTGAAGGCGAGAAACGTCTTCGCTACATCTCTTCCGGTGAATACCGCAACGTGAAGATGGAAGATGGTATCCTCCTGCCCAAGTACAGACTTCCGACCGAGGCTGAATGGGAATACGCTGCTCTTGGCTTGGTGGGCAACACCCTCAACGAGCGCGTGCTTGAACGCAAGGTCTATCCCTGGAACGGCCAACAGCTCCGTACCGAAGACAAGAAATACTACGGTGACATTATGACCAACGTCCGTCGTGGCCGCGGCGACCTTATGGGTGTCGCTACCGCCCTCAACGATGCTGGCTTCAAAACGATGGATGTGCGCTCCGGCTGGCCGAACGACTACGGCTTGTACCAAATGGCAGGTAATGTCGCAGAATGGGTGATGGATGTCTATAGACAAGGCTCCCACGACGATGTGTCAGAGTTCAACCCGTTCCGTGGTAACTATTTCGAGACAAAGAAACTGCTCGAAGATGGTACTGTGGCCGAACGTGACAGTGTGGGTAGAATCCCCATGGTTCCCGTGTCTGATTTCAAGAACGACAGACGTCGCAACTACCGCGCCGCTGACAACAAGAACTACTTGGACGGCGATTGGCAGTCACTGTACGACATGGACAGCTGGAAAACAGCCACTACCAACACAGAGGCTACCGACCAGATGTACCGCAAGCTTGATGACAACTATTCATACTCCTTGGTCAGCGACCGTGCCCGTGTCTATAAGGGCGGTTCCTGGAGAGACATCCCGTATTGGTCAGCCCCGGGCTCCAGACGTTACCTGGACGAAGACGAGGCAGCCGACTATATCGGATTCCGCTGCGCGATGGCTCGCGTGGGTACTCAGACCAAATAATAAGTTTGATGCTTGATACAAAAAAAGGCAACTCGATTGAGTTGCCTTTTTTTTGTTCTATCAGAATTTATTCGGCGTTTTGTTCGGTTGGTTTCAGCCGGATACCCGAATCCTCGAATCTCATGATTTCCTGTTTGCCGGAATACAATATTAATATATTGCCGGAAATCTCGTATCGGTTCAATTCTTTCTTGATAGCCTTCATCATGGCGCGTTCCACGCTCATCTGCTGGCAGAGTTTCTTGGTGGCACCCTTGTAGGTCAGTTCCAATTTCTGCTTTTTCTTATAATAGTCACCGAAAAAGGTGTTGCACCCGAAGTTGCCGGTGAACGACCCGTTGTCGTTGAAGACGATATAGGGCTTTTCAACGTATGCGGTACTGTCCAATGCCTCGCCTTCAATGGATATGAGGTTCCACTGAACGAGTTGCAGAGGAGTGTTGGTGCTTTCCGCCATTTTCTTGGAGGAGTGACATTGGGTGAATACAAGTGTCAGCGAGGCCAAAAAGATAAAAGTAAACCTACGTTTCATTGGGGATGTTTTTATTGGATGAATGATATTGTGCATTGATTTGTTCGATGAAATTCAGGATTTCGTCGCGGCCTTTGCCCGTCTCTGCCGACGATAACATCATGTAGGGCATTTCTTCCCACGACTCGGCGAGCTTGTTCTTGAGTCGTTGCACGTTGCCCTGTACTTTGTTGGCCGAGAGCTTGTCGGTTTTGGTGAAGATGATGGCGAAAGGCACGCCGTCTTCACCGAGACTGTTGATGAAGTCCAAATCGATTTTCTGGGGTTCCAGACGGGAATCCACCAGAACAAATACGACTTGCAGGTTCTCGCGGAGCAGCAGGTAATCGCGGATCATCTTTGACCATTTCTCGCGCATGGTTTTGGATATGCTGGCGTAGCCGTATCCGGGCAAATCCACCAGATACCAGTTCTGGTTGATGAGAAAATGGTTGATGGTCTGCGTCTTGCCGGGCTTGGAAGATGTCTTGGCCAGCTTGCTGTTGCGTACCAGCATGTTGATGAGTGACGACTTGCCCACGTTGGAGCGTCCGATGAACGCATATTCGGGGAGATGGGCTGCCGGACATTTCTTCCAGTCCGTGACACTCTTCATGAATTGGGCGCTTTTGATGGTCATATCGTTATTTGCGGGCCAACCAGTCGTTGGGGTTAAGGTTGCTGTTGTTCTTCCACACTTCGAAATGGAGCTCGTAGGTATTGGAGGCGGAGTTTTTCGCGATAGTGCCGATGCTCTGTTTGGTCGTCACTTTGCTGCCTTTCTTCACGCTGACGGAGGAGAGATTCTGATAGACGGTGATGTATTCGCCGTGGCGGATCATCACCACCTTGGTGCCCATGATGTCCATGATGGCGGTCACTTCGCCCTCAAACACGGCACGTGCTGCGGAGCCGGCGTCCACCATGATGTCGATGCCGTGGTTGTCCACCATCACTGACGGCACGTCAGGGTGGGGGTAGTGCCCGAAATCGCTCACTTTGGCACCTTTCGCCACAGGCCAGGGCAAACGGCCCTTGTTGTTGATGAACGAATTGTTGAGCGTCAGTTCCTCAGGGGTGAGCGCCACAGTGGCGGTGGCGCGTGGGTTGGTGGTCGTATTGCTCTTGTTGGCAGTGGAGGTTCCGGTGCCTCCGGACTTTCCTTTGTTGGCGTTGGCGCGCTTGGCGTTGGCCGCAGCCACCTCGGCGGCGATGGCTTTCTTGATGGCCGCGTCAATGTCACGACGCTTCTGCTGCTTGCTCTTCAGCTCCGCGCTCAATTGCGCCGACTGTTTCTTCAGCTGCTCGGCGTTCTTTGTCTTGTTGCGTCGGTCAATCTCCAATTGCTTGATTTCGGTTTCTTTGCCCGACAGAAGTTTCAGTTTGGCCTCTTTCAGGGCGACAATCTCCTCGTTCTTGGTTTTGAGTTCCTCTTGGGTCTTTGATATCTTCTCCGACTGGCTGCGCACATTTTGCGAGAAAACAGAATAATACCGCATCCGGCGGAACATCTGCGAGAAGTCGTCTGCAGCCAGGATAAAGGTCACCTTGTCCATCAGCCGGCGGTGGCGGTAAGCCATATAGACCACCTGGGCATAGTCAGCCTTCATGTAGTCCAACTTTTTCTGCAAATTCTGGATGAGTTCTTGGTTCAGGGCCTGCTGCTGCTCCATCTGCATGATTTCGTCGTTCAGGGCAGTAATCAGTTTCTCGCGGTTGTTGATCTGCTGACGGAGCACCGCGATCTGTTGCAGGGAAGCCTTCTGGTTTTTTTCAGTTTTTTTGAGCAGGCTCTGCGTGTTGGCAATCTCCTGTTCCAACTTCTGCTTGTCTTTTTTTAGCTGACTGCTGCTCTTGCTTTGTGCATTGGCAGTGCCGCAAAAGAAAACCATGATGGCGATGAAGACTATGATCGGAGAAGAAACGATATGATTTTGCATAATACGGATTTCAACTTGCAAATATACAACGGGACACACTATTGTTTTAGTGCGTCCCGAGATTTTTATAAACACAAAATCGTTAATCGAAAAGCGATTAGAGAAAACTTTGTTCGTTGATCATAATCGCGTTCCAATGCGAAAAACAAAACACCCCCAATCCAATTCATATCCAACGGCAAAGAATAGGCTTTTTTGAGGCCGATAGGGGTGGTCAATGCCTAAATAGAGGGCCGATTTCATCACAAATACTGAATTGCAATTTTGGAGGCCGTAGTCGGGGCGCTTGGATTTTAAACCTTCAAATCCGCCGCCTGCTCCAAGGTTGGCCATAACAAATGGGCTCCATTTCCTATTCTTTAGGATGATGTATCGAAAATGTAAACAAGCGGATAGCGTGTACATGTCGTAGAGGTCAAGATTGGCGTATTCAAAACCAACATCCAATCCACATATAAAATGCGGGTTAAACTGTATGGCATGGGTTTCGTGAATAGTCACACCGAAAGGATAGGTGGAATATTGGGAAAATCCCTTGAAACAGCCGATTTCAATGCCAGCGTCAATCGCATGGTAATATTGAATTTTCTTTGAGGAAGATAGTGTATCCTGCCCTGATGTTATCAAGGTGGACAATATCATGACAATTATTAAAAACACTGTTCTTTTCATAATGTATATAGATTTTATTGATGGTTATGCAATGTAATACCTATGCCGTTTTGTACATAATCATTATCGTTTTTTACTTCGAAATAAGTTCCAATGGAGTGGTAATCAACAGCTATTTGCTCATCTAACCCCCAGTATGCCCTACTCCAGCAAATCTTTTTTTTATTTGAATTGGATTTAGTTAGACTAAAAACAATTTCAGCTCCACAAGAACCATTGGAACCGGACTTTTTGGGGAAATAAATTGCTCCTCGAGGGCCTGTAGATATTGATTTCGCTTTTATTCTACTATATGAATTGTTATTTTTCTTTTTTAAAAAGACAGTTTTTGTTGATAGTATGTGCATTACTGCACTGTTGTAGATACCAATAGAGGTTTTTATATATTGATTATCAATTAGATGATAATGAGGAAGATTATTATTTGGACCAGTATGTGCAGTTGCTTGTGTTTTACAGTCTTTTTTTTGTGGTACAGAAATGTTCTGACGGCAAGAGTATTGTAAATTTCCAACAGTTTTTATTGTAAGAGTAACGGTATATGTTGTGTTGAATAAGGAATATTCGTGAGTTATTTTTTTAGAATTATTATTAGTGTTGTATACAAGAGTGTCGTGTCCATCGCCAAAATCCCAATGATAATATAAAATAGGATCGTTATCCGTATTGGCAGATGCGGTAAAATAATATTTTCCCCAACCATTATATGTGAATGAAAAATCCACAGAAGTGTAACCAACATTGATTTTCTTTATTATAGTTTGAGTTGTACCATCGTATGTTGCGTGAAGAGTAACTGTTTTTTCACCAGCAGAAGAATATGCATGGGTCGGATTGTCCATTGAAGAGGTTGTTCCATCGCCAAAATCCCATAAATAACTAACTTGATTGTATTCTTCGCAAGAAGATGTGTTTGAAAAATAATAATTAAGAGGAGTTGAAATTGTATCAAAAGAAAAATTAGTGGTTAATGTTGGTTTTTCATCTGAAGAAATAAAAGCGTTTTTGTTATCATTACAGAAAAAAAACAACTCATCTTCAGTACAATTAGATGAAATAAGCTTCAAAAGGTCTTGTCTTGTTTTAGAATCATTGTTCATAATACCAATAACAAAACCGTCTAGGTAAACATACAACAAATCTCCAACAATTATTTCACAATTAGGGGTTAGAACCGCTCGTAGAAACTCATCTACGATGAAATGATTGTCAGGGTCATTGTATTCAAAAAGATTGTTGTTGTTTTCTAATGATGAGATTTCATTTTCAATAGCATTTCGTAATGATTGAAATTTGAACAAATCCTCAAAAGCACCTAATACGTCACAATATGTTATGGAGGTGTCATTGTCCATAGCCTTGTCGCAATAGAATTGAAGGATGTTTAATGTTCTTTGTAAAGTTTCTGGATTTACAAAGAATAGTACTCCATTAGCTTTTTTATATATAGGAAGTGCTGATAGTTCAGTAAGCATGTTTTGAATGTCAGGATTGGGATGGGAGCTACCAATAGCTTTGATATACGTTTCATCTTGACACGAGAAAAGTGAGAATGATGAAACAATCAGAAATAAAGTAAAAATGCGATAAAAAATAATTCTGGAAATGTTTTTTTTCATAATGATTGATTTTTTGTGGAAACATTGCTGTCCCATTAAAATGACAAAGATCGTTTTGGCTTTGATGAGCCAGACAATAATTAATAACTCAATCCGATTTTAGCAGAACAACAGTGATTTATTTCCTTTTTTTAATATAAAAATAATCCCTCTTTTCCGCGGGGCGTGTCGCACTTTGCAAGCACGTTTCGGGTCTGTCATCCAAAACGGAAAAATGTGTCTTTGCCGTCGGATTTCCTGTGCCATTGCGTGACAAACATCACAATATATGCGACCTGAGGTGCTTGGTGGCAGGAAACATCGCTAATGGTTCCTTAAACATCCATGCTATGCCCTGCATGGGCACCTATACAGTTCCTGCTCCGCTACCGGCTTGCTGTACACCATAGCGGAGCATCATCCAATGAAGTTGTTTTTGCCTAACCGTTGCAGGTCAGGGGTGTTGGTCTGGTTGGGAACGGGCTTTTTCATATAGCTAATGTCCGATTGGATTTATCCTTCATTTTCTTGCAAGAGTAGAAAAATCCCAGTTACGAAAATTATTCAAGTTTACGTAGTACACGCAAAATTCCTAATTTTCCTTTATCTTATTGATGTTTAGAAAGTTAGTAAAAATCGATTAGTTGGTGAATTTTTTTTGTTGTCTCTTGCAAAGAGATTGGTATTCAGTGTTTTAGGATTGAAAAACACCGCATCTTTTCATCTATGAAATACCAATAACGAATGCAATAATAATGAAAAATTCGATACGCTCAACTTTTTTCTCCAAAAAGATTTAGGCGCATATTCGCTCGATTTGCCTGCTTATAACCGCTCTATTCAAGGCAAAACCGTATGCTACGGCGTGTCGGCGCACTGTTTCGACTCTCTCGCCAAGTCGAATTCATATATGCGGCGAATCCAACGTTTTTTGCGGAATTCGCCCACAACCATGACCTCATCGCCCGATTCCTGTACACGTTGATACAGGTTGGCATGGATTGCAAGTGTTCATTTACAATTGATTATAAGCCGGCGAAAAAGTGTCGCCATGGCGGATGTCGCCCGTGCGGATGCCCTTCTTGAGCCATCGGGCACGCTGCTCCGAGGTTCCGTGGTTGAACGACTCGGGCACGGTGTAGCCCTGGGCCCTTTTCTGGAGATAGTCGTCGCCGATCTTGGAGGCTACGTTCAAGCCCTCCTCAACGTCGCCGTCTTCCAAAGAGTTGAACATCTTGTTGTCGTTATGTGCCCACACACCGGCATAGAAGTCGGCCTGCAACTCCAAACGCACGCTGATCTGGTTGCTCTCGGTCTTGCTGACTTGGCTCATCCGCTGATGCGCCTGCGAAAGGGTTCCCAACAGATATTGCACATGATGTCCCACTTCGTGCGCGATGACGTAGGCGTAAGCGAAGTCACCGTCAGCACCCAGCTGCTCTTTCATGCTGCTGAAAAACGAAAGGTCAATATATACCGTTTGGTCGGCGGAACAGTAGAAAGGACCTGTGGACGAGCTGGCATTGCCGCATCCGGACTGCACACTGCCGCTGAACAGCACCAGTTTGGGCGGGATATACTCTTTGCCCATCTTCTTGAACTCTGCCGTCCAGACATCCTCCGTGCCGGCAAGGATTTTCTTGGTGAACGTGGCCAGTTCCTCCTCTTCCGCCGTTGGCGTGTATTCGGTTTGCTGCGTGCCGCCGCTCATTTGGTTTACAGTCTGGATGACCTCCGAAGGGTTTCTGCCCAACAGCAGGGCGATGATGCCCACAATGATAGTTCCGCCAATGCCAAGACCGACACCCACTTTCTTGCCGCGACGGTCTTCCACATTAGTGCTTTCTCTTCTTCCTTCTAGATTCATAATTGATGTTTTTTAGTAATGGGCAGCAAAGATACAAAAAGATGTTTGGTTTGATTAAAGTCACATCAGATTTTGATATTTTTGCAGCCTAGAATAAAAAATATATAACATGCAGAAAAAGAATAACATAAAGAATGAATTGATAGCATATCTGCTGCTGATTGTGGGCAGTTTGCTCTTTGCCGTCGGCGATGTGATGTTTGTGAACCCCTATTTGCTCGCTCCCGGAGGCACTTACGGCTTGTCCAACGTGCTCAATACCGTTTGGCCCTGGAAAATCAGTTACTATGCCATCTGTATGGATATTCCCCTGCTGCTCATAGGAACCTGGATTCTCGGACCCAAGTTCGGCGTGAAGACGGTGGTTTCCACCATACTGATTTTCGCATTCACGTGGGTGCTGGAGACAATCTGGGGTTATGACCCTGTGATTCACGAAGGTATCGTGGCGGAGGCTGCGAAGGCACATAACTATGTGCAGATCCCGCATAGCAGTCAGTTTTTCATTCCCGACTATTTCCTCAATACGGTGGTTGGCGGCGTAATCTACGGCATCGCCATCGGTCTCATCTTCAAGTCCGGCGCCACTTCGGGAGGCAGTGATATCATCTCCATGATTATTCATAAATACACGAAGATCTCCTTGGGTACGCTGGTGCTTATCGTGGATTCCTGCATCACGCTTACCACGCTCATCGCTTTCAAGCAGATCCGTCTGCCCATCTATTCCATCATCCTTATCGCCATCGAAAGCAAGGTGATTGACCTTATCGTGGACGGTATCAAATCGTATAAGACGGTCTTCATCGTCACCGATAAAATTGACGAAGTGCGCAATTTCATCATCAACGACATGAAGCGCGGCGGTACCACCTTTGCCGGAACAGGCCTTTACCAAGGTGCGCAACGCAAGATGATTTACGTGACCCTGGACCGTTCGGACCTCATCAAACTCAAATCCAACCTCCGCTTCCTCGACCCGCAGGCCTTTGTGAACGTTATCGAAAGCTCCGAAATCATGGGGTTGGGCTTCAAAGCGCTGCCCGAGGAGTAGTGAATGATGAGAGTTTAGAGTTGAGAGTTTAGAGTTGAGAGAAGGTTTTAAACATAACTCTCTTTTTTGTACATTTGCAACCTAAAAAAATCACCCCATAAATTATGCGCAACGTACGTATTTTCGTTGAAAAGAAACCGGGCTTTGATGTAGAAGCCATCAGCCTGAAAGACACCCTGAACCGTAATTTCAACCTCCAAATCCGCAATCTCCGCCTGCTAGTGGTGTACGACATCTTCAATGTGGACGACACCCTGTTGCAGCGGGCTACCGTGGGCGTGTTGTCGGAGCCGGTGGTGGACACCATCACCGAGAACTTTCCGCTGGACGGCCTGACCTATCTGGCAGTGGAATACCTGCCCGGCCAGTTTGACCAGCGCGCTGACAGCGCAATGCAGTGCCTCTCGCTGCTCGACCCGAAAACGGAAGTGGTAATCAAAAGCGCTAAGCTGTACGTCTTTGACGCGGACCTGACGCCCGAGCAGTTTGCGCAGATCAAGAAATATTGCATCAACGAGGTGGAAGCGCGCGAGAAGGATATGAGTCAGCTTGCCCTGACGGAGAACCCCGACGTGCAGGATGTTTGCATCTATGACGGTTTCAGAGAATGGCCTGCCGGAAAGATGGAAGACTTTCGCCAGAAGATGGGCTTGGCTATGTCTGCTGAAGACATTCTTTTCATTCAAGAATATTTCAAAAACGAGGAAAAAAGAGATCCTTCGGATACGGAGATCAAGTTGCTGGACACCTATTGGAGCGACCATTGCCGTCACACGACCTTTGAGACGGAGTTGACGAAAATCACGTTCACACCCTCCAAGTTCCAGCATCAGTTGCAGGCTGCTTACGATCAGTATGTAGCTATGCGGAAAGAGCTCTATGGCGACCGTGAGAAGCCGCAGACGCTGATGGACATGGCGTGCATCAATGGCAAGTACGAGCGCAAGGCCGGCAATTTGGAAGACATGGAAGTTTCGGAAGAGAACAACGCGTGCAGCATCCACATCAATGTGGAGGTAGACGGCAAGACCGAGCCGTGGCTGCTGATGTTCAAGAACGAAACCCATAACCATCCTACGGAGATTGAGCCCTTCGGTGGGGCGGCCACGTGCGTGGGCGGTGCCATCCGCGACCCGTTGAGCGGGCGCAGCTACGTGTATCAGGCACTGCGCGTGACGGGCGCAGGCGACATCAACGCCCCGATGAGCGCGACAATGGAAGGCAAACTTCCCCAGTCGGTGATCTCCAAGGGCGCGGCTGCCGGCTATTCGTCATACGGCAACCAGATCGGTTTGGCCACGACGCACGTGCGCGAGATCTATCACGACAATTACAAGGCCAAGCGTCTCGAAATCGGCGCGGTGGTGGGCGCGGCTCCGGTGGATCATGTGCGCCGCGAACGTCCGCAGCCGGGCGATGTCATCATCATGTTCGGTGGACGCACGGGCCGCGACGGCATTGGAGGGGCTACGGGTGCCTCTAAGGAACATAACGAGAAATCATTGGACACCTGTGCCGCCGAAGTGCAGAAGGGCAATGCGCCGGAGGAACGCAAGATCCAACACCTCTTCCGTCGCGCCGAAGTCACCCGCCTTATCAAGAAGTCCAATGACTTCGGTGCCGGTGGCGTGAGCGTGGCTATCGGCGAGCTGGCCGACGGCCTTGAAATTGACCTTGACTCTGTACGTACCAAATACAAAGGCCTCAATGGCACGGAGGTCGCCATCAGCGAGTCGCAGGAGCGTATGAGCGTGGTGGTGGACCAAAAGGATGTGGAGACCTTCTTTGAATATTGCCGTCAGGAAAACATTGAGGCTAACATCATTGCCCGTGTTACGGATAACAACCGCCTGACCATGACTTGGCGCGGCAAGACCATTGTGGATCTCAGTCGCGACTTCATCAATACCAACGGCGTGCGCCAGAAAACGGAAGTGGTGGTCAATGACATCCCCGATAATGTGCTGGAACCGCAGCCCGTGGCTGGTAACACCTTGCAGGAGCAAATGCTCAGCTGCCTTACCAATCCTAACGTGGCTTCGCAGAAGGGTCTTATCGAAATGTTTGATGCCACTATCGGTGCCACTACGGTGCTGATGCCCTTCGGCGGCAAACGACAGCTGACGGAGACGCAGGCTTCGGTGCAGAAACTGCCCGTGCTGCACGGCCACACCAACACTGCCAGCGTGATGGCGTTCGGCTACAACCCTTACATCGCCATGCGCTCGCCGTTCCACGCTGCTGTGTTCGCCATCTTAGAGTCCATGTCCAAGGTGGTGGCTACCGGTGCCGACTATCGCAAGCTCCGTTTCACGTTCCAGGAGTATTTCGAGAAGATGGGCCACGACCCGAACCGCTGGGGCAAACCCTGCGCCGCCATGCTCGGCTGCATCTGGATGCTCAAACAGTTCCGCCTGGCTGCCTTGGGTGGCAAGGACTCCATGAGCGGCACATTCAAGAATCTCATTGTACCGCCCACATTTGTCTCTTTCAGCATTACCACCGAGAACGCAGGGAATATCATTTCTCCCGAATTCAAGAAGAAAGGGAATCATATCTACTTTATCCAGAATATGATTGAAAACTGCCTGCCCGATGTGGAGCGTACGAAACGTGTTTTCGATTTTGTCCATGCGCATACGCTCAACGGCACTATTGTTTCTGCTTTCACGTTGCAATACGGCGGTATTGCCGAGGCTTTGGCCAAAATGAGTTTCGGCAACAATCTCGGTTTTGATGTGCAAACGGATTTGAATCTGTTTGACTACGGCTACGGCAGTTTTGTGGTGGAATCCACGCAAAAACTGGATGCCGATTTTGCCATCGAATTGGGTGTGGTGGATGATTATTTTATCATCAATGGGGAGCATATCGACAAAGAGGCTTGCCTGAAAGCTTGGCGTGGCGTCTATTTCAATCTATATCCCGATATGGCGGCTAACGAGACGGTCAGCACAGGTACGGAATTTGCTATCAACAGCAAATGTCAGCCTGTGGGCAAGAGCCCTGTTAAAGTGGCCAAACCCAAGGTGATCCTGCCGGTGTTCCCGGGCACGAATTGTGATTATGATACAGCCAAGGCGTTTGAAGATGCCGGTGCGGAGGCGCGCATTTTTGTCTTCCGCAATCTCAACGAGAAGGAGATTAACGATTCTCTCAACGAGTTGGCAGCTGCTATCCGTGAATCTCAGATTTTGGCGCTCAGCGGCGGTTTCAGTTCCGGTGACGAGCCCGACGGCAGTGGCAAGTTCATCGCTACGGTGCTCAACAACGCTCAAGTGAAGGCCGCTGTCAACGACCTGTTGGCGCGCAAGGGACTGGTGCTCGGCATCTGCAACGGCTTCCAAGCCCTCGTGAAATCAGGCCTGCTGCCCTTCGGACGGCTCGGTGACATCACTCCCGAATCGCCTACACTGTATCGCAACAACATCAACCGTCACATCTCGCGCATCGTGCGCACGCGCATTTCCACAGTAGCTTCGCCTTGGCTCACCTCCTTCCAGGTGGGTGACGTGCACAGTATTGCGGTCAGCCACGGTGAGGGCAAGTTTGTGGTGAGTGAAGAACTGGCTAAACAACTCTTCGAGAACGGCCAGGTAGCCTTCCAGTATTGTGATGAAGCTGGTAACGTGAGCATGAACCCGCTCGACAACCCCAACGGATCTTCCTACGCTATCGAAGGTATCGTCTCTCCCGACGGCCTCATCCTTGGCAAGATGGGCCACAGCGAGCGCAAAGGCGAGAACTTGTACAAGAATATCGATGGCGACAAATTCCAGGATATCTTCAAGAATGCAGTGGAATATTTTCGGAGTTAATAGTTAATAGATAATAGATAATAGTTATTCCATTTCACCTCTTGCACCCCATGTACCCCATGTACCTCATTCGCCCTTTCTCATGCCCAAAATCGAACTCACTGTAGCGGCTATCCATGCGGCCCAGCATCCTTCGGAGGCCTTCTCCTTGATTCTGAAAGAAAAGGAGGGCGACCGCTATGTGCCCATCATCATCGGGATGAGCGAGGCGAGGGCTATACTGGTGGAACTGAATCAGTCGCACACGCAGCGTCCGCTGACGCACGAGTTGTTCGCTTCGTTGTGCGATAATATCGGATGCCGGCTTACGGAGGTGGATATTGTGCACTACGAAAATGGGGTCTATTTTGCCGATATGTTGATGATGCGCCCGGACAATACCATCTTTTTCATTGATGCACGGCCATCGGATGCCATTGCCCTGGCGTTGAAAGCGGAAGTGCCTTTCTACATGAATGAGGATGTTTTCAATGCCAACTGTCTGGAAGATCGGGAATCAGAGGAGGAAGAAACTTTCAATCCGTCGCAAGTGCTGACCGAAACGCAAGAAATCCGCCCCGATGCATACATTGAACAGAAACTGCTGGAGATGAGTACGCAGGAACTGCAGGCCCTGCTGGACGGGGCCGTTGAAAGCGAAGACTTCGAGCTGGCCTCCAAAATCCAGGAGGAACTGAACCGCAGGAAGTAATCCATTGCAATAGTTATTGCACGTTTAATCGTAAGCGACAAAAAATTCCCCTTCTTTTAGAAGGGGTGGCCGCAGGCCGGGGTAGTAATATTAAACCTCAGAAAACCTTTTATCGGAAGCAATGCTTAACGGTATCAAATGATACCACATTCCCATAACCGCATTTTTGTAGCTCTATCATGGCCTCATTTGCGTACAGACTCAACTCCTCCGCCTTGTGCGCGTCGGTGCTGATGACAACGGGGATATCCAGTTTTCGGGCTTTCATCAATATCTCTGTGGAAGGATAGAAAGCATCACAACGTTTCTTATACAGCCCCCGGGTGTTGATTTCCATCACCACATCATGCTGGTGAATCAGTTGAATGGCTTTTTCAACCAGTGCTCTGTACCAACTTTCATCTTCCTGGAAGAAACGGTGCTGGTTGTGCATCTTGATTTTATCCACGTGGGCGATGATGTCCAGTTGCTGGGTCTCCAACATTTCGAAGGTCTGCTCCCAAAATGCAGTCACCGCTACTTTGATATTGCCGTCAAAAAGCTGTGTGAGCCCGTTGTCATAAATTTCGCGGTCATGGCCGTCAATGAACCAGAGCCGGTCGCTGTTTTTGGGGCGCACCAGATGCACGCCGCCGATGATGTAGTCGAGATGATATTGCTCTTTGAACGTCTCAAACGGGGTGGACATGTAGGGGATGAAATCGCATTCCAGGGCTTTCAGCAGTTGTATGGGGGTGCGGGTCTGCAGTTGGTCAATATCACGGCAGTAGTCGGGAATTTGTGCCTCTTTTATCCCGAATTCGTTCTCAAAGGGTACGGGGGCATGGGACGAAAATCCCAATTGACTGAAATGCAGCCGTTCGGCTTCGGTTACAAAAGCTTCCAACGGATCTTTTCCGTCACAATAAGTGCAGTGGGTATGGTAGTTGGTGTTCATCATGCTATCTGTGGTAAAGGCTGTCCACGAACTGGAGAATCTGGTCGCATTTGCCTGTATGGGCACGGTTATAGAAATTGCTCAGGAAGACGATTTGGAGGCCGTCGGACGGGCGGTATAGCCATACGTTGTGATAGCCGTCCCACAGCCCGCCGTGATAGACTACAAAACCGCTCTCTTCTTTCTCTTCCAGATGGACACCGTAGCCGTAGCCATCTTTGGGATAGCTGCCATTGCTCAGTCTGTTTTGGGCTCGGGTGGCCTCGTCAACCCATTCCTTAGGCAGAATTTTGTGCTCAATGTAGAAAGCGTTGGTCCATTTAATGAGGTCTTCAGCGGAGGCATAGACGCCTTTGTCGCCCAGGATGCCGTTCAGCCGGTCGTATTGGGCCAGCGCGCCGCTTCGCCAGTGTCCCCGTGTCACAGGCACTTTCGACATGCACGGCATGGGGTAGGCAATTACGTATTCCTGTCCTTTTTCTGCTGGATCATGCTGCAGCAAATCCACGGGAGAAATGCCCACAATTTCCGTGAAGAAGCGTGTGTTCTCCATACCGGCAGGCTCCCATAGGTTGGTGCGCACATAATGCTCAAACGAATCGCCTGTTACATCGGACACGATGGCGGCCAGCAGGGCGTAGTTGGTGTTCACGTACTTGTATCCGGTGCCGCGCACGAACATGCGCGGGAATCGCTGCTGCTCCAGCACCTGAACTAACTGGTCGTTGTCAATGAAAAACGTGGTGTCGTAGATCTTGAAGTCAAAGTTGAAATACTCCGGAATGCCGGAGGTGTGGGTTAGCAGCTGCTTGATGGTGACGTTCTTGTACGGGATATTGGGGAAGAAACGGCATAGTGAGTCGGTGAGCTTGATCTTACCCTCATAGCAGAGCTTCATGATGGCTGCGGCGGTAAATTGCTTGGACACGGATGCCAAGTCGAAAAGACTGTTCATCGTCATCCGGTTGTCTTCGCGCTTGCGCAGCCGGGCGAGGTCGTTGTAAGTGATGGTGTCGTAGCCCGTGGCCTCGCGGAACAGTTGCAGGTAACCGCTGGCGCGCTCCAACAAAATGGTGTCGTGCCGTGCGATAATCAATGTGCCGTTCAACCGGTTGCAGGTGTTGTCAATATATTGCGCCAGCTCGCGCACAAAGGGAGATGTGGTGTCTGCGCGGACAATCGGATTGTCCATACGGCCGCTTCTGTCCCTGACAGCGTTCGCTTTGGTGCAACTCATAGCCATCAAGCCCATCAAGCTCACCAAAACCGCCAAAAACATACAACCAACCAACCTTCTCATAACCTCTAATCTCTTAATCTTTAATCTTTTAATCTCTAAACTCTCAACTCTAAACTCTCAACTCTAAACATCCCTAGCTATTCATCGCACTCAAGAACTCCTCATTATCCTTCGTATCCTCCATGTTCTCCTTGATGAAGGTCATGGCCTCGATGGTGGTCATGTCGGCAATGTGGTTGCGCAGAATCCAGACTTTCTGCAAGGTAGCAGGCGATTGCAACAGATCGTCGCGGCGCGTGCTGGAGGCCACGAGGTCAACAGCTGGGTAGATGCGCTTGTTGGAAAGCTTGCGGTCGAGTTGCAACTCCATGTTGCCGGTGCCCTTGAACTCCTCGAAGATCACCTCGTCCATGCGGGAACCGGTGTCGATGAGGGCGGTGGAGATGATGGTGAGTGAGCCGCCGTTCTCCACGTTACGGGCAGCACCGAAGAAACGTTTGGGCTTCTGCAGGGCGTTGGCTTCCACACCGCCGGAGAGCACCTTGCCGGATGCCGGTGCGATGGTGTTGAACGCACGTGCCAGACGGGTGATAGAATCCAACAGAATGCAGACGTCATGGCCACATTCCACCATGCGTTTGGCTTTTTCCAGAACCATGTTGGCGATCTTCACGTGGCGCTCGGCGGGCTCGTCGAAGGTCGATGAAATGACCTCCGCGTTCACACTGCGCTGCATGTCCGTAACCTCCTCAGGACGCTCGTCGATGAGCAGCACGATAAGGTAGATCTCGGGATGGTTGTAAGCGATGGCGTTGGCCACATCTTTCAGCAATACCGTCTTACCCGTTTTGGGCTGGGCCACAATCAGGCCACGCTGGCCCTTGCCGATGGGCGCGAACAGGTCGATGACGCGCGTGGAGATGTTGCAGCCTGGATGTCCGGTGAGGTTGATTTTCTCATCCGGAAACATCGGCGTGAGATAGTCAAACGGAATACGGTCGCGAATGTCCTCAGGATTGCAGCCGTTGATCTTCTCCACCTTCGTCAGCGGGAAGTATTTCTCACCGGCTTTTGGCGGACGAATCTGGCCATAAATGGTGTCCCCGTTCTTCAAACCGAACAGTTTGATCTGGGACATGGAAACGTAGATATCGTCGGGGGAGGTAAGGTAGTTGTAGTCAGAGGAACGCAGGAAACCGCAGTTGTCGCTGGTGATTTCCAATACGCCTTCGGCGGATACCGCACCGTCATATTGCGAGTCGGCCAGTATGCGCATCTGCTCCTCAAGGAACAGTTCCTCCTGGGTCTTGGCAGGTGCGGGTGGGGTAGTGGGTTTCTGCTCGGCAGTCTTGGACTGATTATCAGGTTTATTATGTTTGTCCTGTTTTTTCTGCTTGAAATTGTTTTTTTGAGGATTGGTTTCATCGTTGGCCGGTTTGGCCTCCTGCTCCTTGGGCTCGGTTTTTTCAGCGGTTTCTTCTTTCACCTCCGTTTCCTTGGCTTCTATGGCTGGGGCAACCTCAGGAGCGGGGTTCTTCTTAGGGCGTCCGCGTTTTTTCTTTACGGGAATTTCAGGCTCAGCTTCTGTACTTTGAATTGCACTTGCTTCTTGCGGGACATTCTCCACGGGTGCGGCTGCGGGTTCCTCTGTTTTTTTCTTGCGACCGCGCTTGGGTTTCTCGGCAGGCGCAATGGGATTGGCCATCATCACCACTTCCTCTTGGACGGAAGGGGTTGCGGCAACCTCGTTCACCGGCTGCTCGTGACGCTCCTTGATGAATACCACGGGTTTCTTTTCCGGCAATATTACTTTTTCAGTGACTTTTTTTTGGTTTGAAGAACCTGCGGGTATAGGTTTTGCAGTACTAATTCTTCGTCTCTTAGGTCTATTTTCAACGGACTCTGACATTGTTTTTAAGAATTTGTAGAATAGGATTTTCCTTGCTGAATATGGAGGACCACCCGTAGAGGATATGGACAGGTTGTTGTTCCTCCTGCAAAAGACGCGCAAAGATACATTTTTTTTTGAAAGTTTGGAATAAAAAAAATGGCTGCGGAAACGCAGCCATTTTTCATGTATGGAGTATCCATTACTCGTTTTTCACTTTCTCCTTCACGCAACGGACGCTGAATCCGTGTTTCGGGGAACTATCCAAAATCTGCCACATGTAGCAGTTGCAGTCGGCCATGTATGCTCTGGGTTGTGTACTACCTGTGAGGTCTGTGCTCCAGAAGTAGGCGTTACCGAGGATGTTCTCGAAACGGTCTTTGTCGCTGTTGTATGCGCCGCCCGGCAGGATGGAGAATTTGGTGCTGTTGTTGCCACCGCCATCCAGCCAATATTCGGGAGCACGGAGATTGTCCATGTCAATTTCTGACATGGTATTGAACTGCTCAGGAGCGGGTACGAACCAACCTTCAGGGCAGACACCTTGCACGTGGCCGAATTCGTTGACGGTAGGCATGGTGTTGGAACCTTCCTCTATGCCCATGCTGGAATACCAGGAGTAGAGACGACCGAAGGTTTTTGCTGTGGTGTCAGCATTCGGGAACTCGCTGCTTACATAGCCCATAGCCTTGGCTACCGGCGTATTGTCTGCATAGTTCAGCGTCTTCAGATTCTCGCGCATCCAGCAGTTCCAGCCCATTCTCACGGTGTGATACTCATTGCCGTCCACATCGGTGACAAAGAAATGATCCTCATCGCCGCAAGGAGGAAGTTCGAAGGTGAGAACCTGCTCTTTGCTATGGGTGTTGCCGCACATATCCACAACGTCCCATATAATGGTGGCGCTCAAGTCAGTGATGCTGTTGACAGGAATCTTGTTGCCTGTAATGCCGCGGATAGTGATGGATTGGATATTCTTTTCATCTATAGCTTCACCATTGTGCATCAGGTCGGGTTTTTGAACTGAATCAGCTATCAGATAGTTGTCACCATAGTTGAGCACATAGTGGCTTTCTTTGAGACGCAGCGTGTCAGCTTCGAATTTATAGACTACAATGTCCATGGAATCTATCGTGGTACAACCGTTCTGGTTGACCATGATGTAGTGGCGTGCGGAGTGGGTGGCCTCTTCTGCCACGTAGTTCAGTGTGTCTTCATTACCCAGAACGACATTGTTGGTGTACCACTTGATGCGTTGATCCGGGGCGATCTGGAAGAAGTTGCAACCGGTGGTGTCCACCACAAACTGCATATCAGCGCCCTCGCACACCGTGTCTTTGCCGATGGTCTGCTCGAATGTGGGCACTCTACGAACCGTGATGGAACCCTCTTTTCTTACGTTAACACTGGAACAACGGTCGTCAGGATTAGCTATGATTCTGTATCCAACGTAACCACCTTCGGACAAGGTGCCGGTGATGGTGATGGTATCCACTTGATGGCCTGTGGTTTCGGTATGAGCTAAGCCCAAGCTATCCGTCAGCCAAGAGAAGGTGTAGCCGGTGGCGTTCTCAATGAGCAACACGTTGTTGACCATATCGTGACCGCAAATACCCAGGTTGAGTTCACCTTGTGAGGCGGTGATGGTCGGGTTCTTTACCACTTCCACGTTAAACGGACCCCATACAGTGTCGCACATGGTGGTCTGTTCTACACCCACGATCTTATAGGTTGAAGATTGGGTCGGGGTTTTGACAAGGGAGACGCTACCATTGAAGGCGGTAGTGTCATTGGCGGTTTCATCCACCACATAGAACTTGAAGTAGTTGTCATCGCCCTGGCAGTTGAATACCACTTCATTGCCTTCGCATACGTATGTCTCGCTGCAGGTCTGTGCATTGCCATCCAATGAGGCTCTTGCCGGACGGTCACCCGTAATCTTCACATTATCCACCGTGATATAACTGGGAAGGTAACTTGAACCTTGTAAAATACCGCAACTTTGCGTGTTACCGGAAGCACCTCCTGTAAATTCAACCTTCAGATACATCACATCATGGTCAATAGCATTAGCGGAAGAGAAATCCAACGTTTGAGAATCCCAGCTGGTAGAGTTTATATTTGCATAGCCTAAAGAAGTGTAACTGCCCGTTTCACTGAACTTATAATAATAGTTCACTCTGTTAAAGGCCTGGGCATTGTTGGTAGAGGCATTCTGGCGTAAGTAATCAAATTTCAACTTAAGATTATTGTAGTCGTATGGGTTAATCATGATTTCAAAATAAGCCCCACTATAATCAATATAGGTTGGTGATACTAAAGCGCCACTACAAGTACTGCTTAAATTTGCCCAATTCAGAGCACCATTGCTTGATGCGGCAGCGTAGCAGTAGTCAGAAGAGGGTGCATGTCCTGTTGTATTGATAAAGGAAGGCATGTGTTCACCACCATATACCATAAATGAACTATTGGCAGTACGCACACCGCACGCAGGCACGAATTTGTTGATTCCATGATCCATAGGCCAAGCAGCCAATGTCACATTGGTTTCTGAGCTCAAAGTCTGTTTAACGCTACTTGTAATCAACGTCAGACGATAAATACTGTCGCAACCCGTGGAACAAGTCCAAGTCGGGTCAGAAGTATGGTAGGTGACGCCCTCTACGGTAGGAGTAATGTTAAAGCCATATTGGTTGTAGGTTTCTCCCAAACAGATATTGGCAACCACCGTGGTGTCAAATGCTTTGCGAACCTCCAGCAACAGGGTGATAATACTGTCGCAAGGATTTGTGGTGGTCGGGATACTGAGCTCACAGGTGTAAAGACCCGGTGTGCGCATTTCGTCAGCCGCGGGCGTTACAATGAACATACCTTCCACATATTGGCAGTCATCGGTGAATGTGATATTGGAAACTTGGTCCACTTCATTGGAGCAAACATAACCGTGACGCTCTATGTCAAGGCGGTAAGCCGGCTCAATACCCATAACATCGATTGTGTCGGATTGTCCGCATGGCGCTTCTCCCACGCTTACAACATATTTGTTAGCACCAGGTTGAACATTATCATCCGTCAAAAGGAAGGAAGTCTCCTCCAACACCGTGCTCACTCCGCCCACGATTCTTTCCCATTTGTAAATCACAGGTGTTGTCACATTCGGATTCACATTGGTGTTGGTATAGGGAGGTGTCGCCATCAGGATAGCTGACTGGTTGGTACAGGCTATGGGTTCTCCCGTTATTTCCAAAGTGTTGATTCTTTCACCGGAGATGCAGACGTTGTCTATCCGGAAATACTGTGCGGAAATAACACCAGAAGATCTTGCTCCACCAGAAAATGTCAGCGTTATCGTGATATTGTCTTGATTCTCAATCAAATTTCTAAGATCCTCAGAGGCAGACAAATCTATGTCCACTGAGCCGGTTGTAAGGGTACTTTGCTGTAATTCAACATGGGTAGAGGACAAGTCAGCACTACCCGTCGTGGTTGTAACCCTATATGTAATATCCGTAAATGCATGGTCATTCGATGAATAAATACCGGTAATAGACTGATATCTCTCTGCACCATAATCAAAGTGCAGCTTCAGATTACCAAAATCTTTTGTAGAAGTATTAATGACAATTGATTTTCCATTGTTGGAACTAGAACTTAATGTTCCGGATTGGTTAATCAAACCTAATGAATAACCTGAAGCGCTCACCATTGAGGTTGAAGAGAGATTGTCTCTTCTGGCATTGCTGCCGTTCCATCCGCTATATGTAATACGGGATCCGGAAACGGAACCTGTTACATCGGCATTAATAGGAGAAGTAACGCTGCTGAAAGAAGTCCAGCCGGCAATCAACTCTTCATTTTCCTTGAATCCGAACTGATTCCATTCATGCACGTAGAGGTTCAATGTCACCACGCTGTCGCAGCCGGTCACTGCCTCCAAGGTTCTTGTGTAATTGCCGCTCTCGCTGAAGGTGTAGCTGTGGCCATTGTTGTCACTAATCGTAACACTGCCGCTACAAATTGTAGTGTCAACCGTTACATTATATATAGTGTTTACCTGAATTCTGCCGATGAAAACGTTGGGAGCAGCGCAAACCGTTTGGGCATCAGGATGCAACTCCACTTTGAATGTAAAGTTTCCGGCCTCTTCAGGAGTACCGGCAATGGTGGTGATACCGTTCTCCGTCGTCACGGTCACGCCGGCGGGTTGACTGGGATTCCAGGTTACCTGCGGGGCGCAGTCGCCGGAATGGTCGAACGTGATGGCCTCCATGGCGCTGTTCTGGCATACAACCTGCACTGTGTCGCCACCGGTGTGTCCGAGGTGTGCGGTGTAGGTGATGGTGAGCGTAACAGGTACGCGGGCACTTAAACAGCCGTCAACCGGGTTGCGTTGGGCCACGTAATAGGTAATCACACCCTCACTGGCGAGAGATGTTTCCGGAGCTGCAATGGCAGTGGTGGAAGTGGCATCAGCAAACCAGCTTAATTCGTAACTCTGATCGGTGGGGCTCACCATGAAGGTGAAAGCAGTGTCGCCAGGAGCAGGACATACATCCATAGCTTGGCTTACAGTAGGAATGGGCAGTACTTTGATGCTCAAAGCAGCAGGATCGCTGGTGTAATCGCAACCTTGTGTATTGCTGATTTTGGTTCTGTATTTCACATCACCGGTTACCAGGAAGTTGCTGGCCGTAAGGATACTGCCAGTGGCGTTGCTGCTGTATGTGGCTTGTGTGGCAGCTGTATCTACCCAATCGGTGGTCTCATCTCCGCCAGCAGGCAGAAATTTCCAAGTGTAGGTATAGATACCCACACCACCTTGAATAGTGGCAGCCTCCATTGTTATTTCGCTGTTGGGGCATATAGGTTCAGTGGCACTTATGCTGGGAGCTCCGATAGTAGGATCGTCCACCACGGTGATGTCAGTGGTGTCGGTGGAAATCACACAAGCAGGCAGGCCAAAGTAGGTCAAATTCAGAAAGAATTTGTAGTCGCCGTTGTTGTTGATCACCAGGGAAAGCGTCTTTCCATACATATCCGGAACCTGAATGTAATTGTCGCCATCTTCAGAAATCATCCATTTGAATGTAGGATAGTTATAATTTTGGTCAATATCAGAAAGCTCATAATTGTCGCTTACAATCTCTAATGTACCTCCCTCGCATAATTGGGTGTAGTTGGCAGAAACCGTAGGTGTATAGTTGTTTAAATCAATCACAATCAATGTATCTTCACCTGCGGAAACAACTGGCTCGGCGCAGCCTATCGTGGCATAGCGTTTGAATACGTATGTACCGGCTGTCAGGTTTTGTGCGATGTAGGAAGCGGAATTGCTGTTGTCAATAGTGGTTTCTGCACCTCCATCCTTGCTGTATTTCCAAATGTAGGTTACCGTACTGGTGCTGTATTCCGGTGTTGCTTCCGTTACATTTTTGATTGTGTCGGAGCCTGTTGTACATGAGTATCTGCTGCCGGAAGCAATGGCACCGGCAGTGCTCAAACCCTTTACTTTAACAGAGTAAATTCCTCCGGAAATCACTGTCTGGCTGTTGCCGGTAATGTAACGGCGGAAATCGTAAGTGCCCATTTGGTTGAGCGTCATGTCTCCTTGGCTCAATGTGGCCGAGGTGGCATTAGGAACAGCTTGCCAATTGCCATTGTTGAAGGCGTATTCCCAAGAATAGACGACATCTCCCACAGCTGCAGTTTCTTCCGTTACACTATAATCGCCGCAGGGGTCTATAGTTTCTGTAATGGTTGTAATGGCACCAGCGTAAGCCCAGTGTGCGTAGAGGGTAACATTGCTGGTGGAGGTGCATTGGTCATCGGCAGTCACTTGCGTGCCGCCCGTGGCCTCTGTAAACCAGCCAAGGAAAATGTAACCTTCTCCACGGCTGGGAGTTGTAAGGTTAGTGCTGTATTTGTTATAATAAAGTACATCAAAAGTTTCAGCTGCAGGAGCACCGATGTAGTTCTGATCCAGCGTCACTGTAAGCGTCAAAATTTGGTAGATGATGTTTATTTGGCCTTGAGCACCAGCACCACCTGTACGATTAGTGTTGTTGCTATTGCGGTAAGCGCCACTACCGCCGCCACCAGGAATTGATCCAGCAGAACCATTACCGTTGTTACTTCTTCCGGTGCCTCCGTTTCCTCCATTATCGCCACCGCCTTTTCCACCGTTACCGCTAGAAGACCACGTGTAACTACTACTACTGTTATTTCTTCTTATTGTTGCAACTGAGCCATTGCCTCCATCGAGTGTTTCTGTACCAACAGAAGTTTCTTTTGAACCACCGGCACCTCCTGCTGCTGTGTTAGTGGTGTTATTATTGCTTGGTCTTGTTGTGTACGTGCCACTGCTACCACCACTTGCTTTAACCAAGTAATCCGTGCTGTTAGCGTTGGCTTTCATCCAAGAATCGTTTCCATTTGCGCCACCGGCGCCACCAGTACCAACCGAAAATGGCAATCGATCACCTGGAATGACAGATGTCTCTGTTGTGGTTTTAGCATAAGCGCCGCCGCCGCCGCCGGAGCCGATTCGGTAGCTGCCGCTGCAATTTCCGCCGCCGCCGCCGCCGCCCCAGGCTTCAATGCTGATGATTTTCCATGTGCCTGCAGGAACTTCCCATGATTGGTTGGAACCAGTATTGGAAAGCGTAGCGGGTTGGTTCACAGTACTTTGCGCCTGCGCAATGCCTGTCAACAGGCAGCACAGGATCGCAGTCAAGGTTAAAGTTAGAAATTTTTTCATGAGTGGTTTATTTTATTAATTATTTTAAATTTTCTCGTATATTTTTTTACAAAAGTAAATATTAATCCTGCAAAAATAGCATTTTTTTACTTATAAAAAACACTGCCATTGTCTTTTTTTATTTTATTGTTTAATTTTCAATAAATTACATGTATAAAAAAGTATATAGAAAAATGCGTGTGTTTGCACTCTGTGCGGGGAAGAATATGCCGCATGAGCGAGGAAATTTTAGTCCGTTTGTTAGTGCATACAAAAAAAAAGCACTCGCAAATATCTTCGCAAGTGCTTTTCCGTTTTGCGCTCCCTCAAGGACTTGAACCTTGGACCCTCTGATTAACAGTCAGATGCTCTAACCAACTGAGCTAAGGAAGCGGGTGCTTAACCGCTTTGGTTAACGGCTGCAAAAATACATTTTTTTTAATATGTCTCAATACTTTTGAAAAAAAAATTATTTTTGCAAAAAATTATTAGGCTAATCATTAGTTAATTATTTAAAAATCAATTATATAAAATATATCCTCCTATTATGATAACCCGCAAGCAGGTTTTCACCGAAATCAAAAACTACTTCTTCATCACCCTGGGTTTGGCGATTTTCGTGCTCGGATGGTCCGCATTCATGACTCCTTTTGAGGTGACGGGCGGCGGCGTGGCCGGTATTGCATCCATCCTCTTCTTCGCCACTAAAATCCCCATTGGCGTCACCACCTTCGTGCTCAATGCCATACTTATCGCCATCGCGTGGAAAATCCTGGGCCCCAAATTCTGCATCAACTCGCTGATTTGCACCATCATCATATCCGTGTTTTTCTATCTCGGACAACGTATCTTCACCAAGCCCATTGTGGATGACATGTTCATGAGCGTCATCATCGGCGCCTCGCTGGGTGCGCTCGGCGCCGGCATCTCCATCAACTGGGGCGGCAATACCGGTGGCCTCGACATCATTGCCCTCATGGTGGGCAAATATCGCAACATCTCATACGGCAAAGTCAATATGATGTGCAACCTTATTATCGTGGGATCCTCATTTTTCATCTTGCATGATGTGGCAAAACTGGTCTATAGCTTCGTCGTGCTTTTTGTGGGTATGCTGGTGGCCGACACGGTGATTGATGGCTTCCACCAGACCTATCAGTTTATGGTGTTCTCCAAGAAAAACGACGAAATCTCTCATCGCATCAACCAGGAACTGCACCGCGGCGCAACCTTCCTGAAAGGCTACGGTTCGTACAACCGCCAGGAGAACGACGTGCTCCTGATTATTGCCCATCGCTCCGACAAGGTCCGTGTCACCCGCATCATCAAAGAGATCGACAGCACCGCATTCGTCACCATTACCAAAACCTCCAGCGTGTTCGGAAAAAACTTTGACACATTGAAACTCTGACCCCTCCGAAATACGAAATTCAAAATTCAAAATCCAAAATACAGAATTCATAATATATTTTGATTTTTGATTTTTGAACTTTGAACTTTCCCTTTCACCCTTCACCCCATTTACCCCTTTCACCTTTTCACCCTTTCACCCTTTTCCCTTCACCCATCCATGTCTCTCGTCAATTGCAAAATCAACCTCGGTCTGAACATCATCAGGAAACGTCCGGATGGTTATCATGACTTGCAAACCGTGTTCTACCCGGTAAATAATTTCACGGATCATATCTTCTTGGAGAATGTGCCACAGGATTTTGAATTCGTCTGCCGCAGTGCACAGGATGTGGGTCCGGATGAGGCCAATCTGTGCGTCAAGGCGTTTCGTCTGCTGCAGCGCGACTACGGCATCCAAGGTGTTCGGTTGACCCTCGACAAGCAAATCCCTACGGGCGCGGGCTTGGGCGGAGGCTCCGCCGATGCGGCGTTTACGCTCAAATTGCTGGCCGAGCACTTCAATTTGCTCGTTGACAACCGGATCCTGAAACATTACGCAGCGCAACTGGGCAGCGATGTCCCCTTTTTTATCGATAACACCCCCGTCTATGCCACAGGGCGCGGTGAGATCATGACCCCGGTTGACCTGGACCTGTCGCTATACAATATATATATAATAAAGCCAGACATCTTTGTCTCCACGCGCGAGGCCTACGCAGGTGTGCGCCCGCATGAGTCGGACCTCAATTTCGCCGACGTCGTGCGCGATGTGCCCGTGCATGAGTGGAAAAACTGTCTGTTCAACGATTTTGAAGAATCAGTTTTCCAATTGCATCCGCAGTTGGAAGGCATCAAACAGAAGTTCTATGACGACGGGGCACTCTATGCCGCCATGTCGGGCAGCGGTTCGGCCGTGTTCGGCATCTTCCCGAAATAAGCGTGTCATTTCACTGCCAGTTCCACCACCTTGTGGTAAAGCAGGAGCGGTTGCTCATGGTATTTAACAATCAGGAAAATCAAGAGCTCTATCGCCAGCACGCCCACCAGGCAGAACCAGTGCCATCTCTTGGCACGGTCGGTATATACAAAGTGCTTGTTCAGAATGTAGTTCAGCAAACCAACCGGTATGGCCATTAAGGTGAGGTTCAGATAATTGTTGTGGCTTCCTAAATGCTCCATCAGTGCGATTCCGCCGATGTTCAGCAAGTAGGTGAATGAGGTGACCATCAGGAACCTGAAAAGCAGTTTGTTGTTCTTGTTCTTGAATACCAGAATGCCGTACGTCTTGAAGTTGAAAAGGATACTGACGATGGTGGCGAAAAAATTGGAGATGACGTATGCATGGTTGATCTTGAGCAAATGCTCGAAAATGAACAGGAACACGTAATTGATGATCAGGCCGAATGCCGTGTTCAGGATGGCCGTGAGAATGAACCTGATAAATTGAGGCGTGAATATCTTCGCAAAAAGTACCTTGAGTTTCTCTATCATCTCAAAAAATAGTGAGCGGCAAAGATACAAAAAAGGAATTACAATGGGCGTCAATTATCTTATCACAGTGATGCTGCCGTGATAATCAACGGTTTTCACTTTCCCTTTATAATAAAATGTATAGTAATATACGCCGTCGCTGAGCTGGGAAGCGTCGAAATACTGCGTTCCCCTGACAATCTCCCCGTTAACCGCGTAGGTGTCGTAGTTTTTTGCATGATAGACCATCTTCCCCCATCGGTCATAGATGTACAGCTCGTTGGACCGGTATTCGTCGGGATCCTCCGGGTTGTAGCGGATGTTCAGGTTTTGGATGGCAAAGCAATCGTTGATCCCATCGCCGTTGGGGGTGATGACATTCGGGAAGATGAGGTCGTCCTCAATCACCACTGTGTGCGTGATGCTGCTGGAGCACCCGAATCTGCTTATAAGGTTCAAGGTGACATCGTAATCTCCCCATGAAGCGTAGGTGTGGTCGGGTGAAAAAGCCGCCGTGTCGGAACTGCCGTCGCCGAAATCCCATCGCAGTTTGATGTCGCCGCTTTCCACAAAGGTGGAATCGGCGTAATTGTGGAAATGGATGAGACCGTTGCTTTCGCTGTATAAGGAGATTTCAGGTTCGGAAACAAATTCGGCCAACGGTTGGTGGTAAATATGCAGGCAATTCCATTTAAAGAGTGAGTCGTAGCAGCCTTCGGGTGTGTGTACGCGCAATCCTACCGTATAGATTCCGGGTTCTTCAATGGTGATTATCGGGTTTTTGTTGGGGGAGGCGTATGCCAAAGAGCCGTCCTCGTGTAATATCATCCATTCGTATAAATAGTTGGGATTTTCAACGGTGGTCTCGTCAAACAAACGGACTGTGGCGGGCGCGCAACCGGTGGTGTCTGCCATGCGAAAATCCGCATGGGGCACTTCCAGCACACTTATTTTGATGGTGTCGCTGCCGTAACAAGTCAGATTGTTGGTGCTGTCCGTGGTGGCTATGAAAACCGTGTAAGTCCCCGCTGATGCCACTTGGATGTCGGGGGTGTCGTCGCCGGTGTTCCACACGTAGGTGGTGTTGGGCTCGTTGTAGTTGCTGGTAATAATGGCCCGGTCGCCGTAGCAGATGTGGAAATCCTCACCCAACTCGGGCTTTGGTGACTGCACCACATGGAGAGGCATCAGGGTGTCGTAGGTGCATCCGAAATCGTCAACCACCACGGCGGTGTAGTAGATGTCGCCGGATACATCAGGAACGATGTACATGCTGTTGGCTCCGGGGCCGACTATGTAGGTGGTGTCCACGTGTACGGCGTATGACCAGTTCTGCGGCAGCAAATGCGGGTCCAGCGCAATCTCCCACTCGTGCAGGTATCCGTTGTCGTTGGTCCACAAATCCTGGATCTCAATGTACCAGTTGCCGTTCAGCGGGCAGCCTACCATGCCTGCAAAACTCTGGTTGGGGTGGTAGATTTGCGTCATGTTGGCCACATTGCTTGAATCAATCACGTAGGAGTAGCTGCCGTCATCCCACATGGGATTATAGATGTAGTGGATGTTGCTGGGCTCATAGCAATAGCCGTAGGTGCCGCTTGCGTACTGGTAACCCAGTGTGGTATTGTTGGACCAGACATAGTTCCAGGCTTCGCCCATGGGGTTTTGGGCGGGATTGCAGCTGGTCACCTCCTGCAATCGGTTGGCACGTCCCAGATTTGTTCTGAAATAGTGGGTGATGCCGCCCCATCCGTCATTCTGATAGTCGGGCACGATGCGGCATGAACTGCCATTCGGACAGAACAGCTTGATACGGATATCCTCGATGGCCGAATGCTCCATCTTGATGCGGACAAAGAGGATGTCGTTGGCATTGGTGATGGTGGCGGTGGGCGCAAAAGAGGTGAAGTTGACGTATGAGCGGTAATAGTAACCGTAGGGCGGACAGCTGATGCCGTCGGGCAGGAACACTGTGTCGGTAACTCCAAGAGAGGTGATCTGCTCGCTGCCGACAGAGTCCAACTGCAAACTCGAAATCTGGTCATAACCCACACTCAGGTCCAGCTGCTGGCCTGTGCAGATGGGTGGCAGCTGGCTGATGTCGCGGATCGGGTTCTTCGACGTGCGCACGCGGAAAGTGATGGGAATCAGCGACAGACATTGCGACTGGTCGGCAGCGCTGATGGACACATCGTACCCTCTGCCAGGCGTGAAATAGTAATTCACGGAATTGCCGCCTAAGCTGTCAATCTCCTCCAAATCGAAATCCCAAAGGAATGTAGTGGTGTTGTCCGCTTGATGATAGCTGAAGTCATTGTCCGGATACTCGCCACGCACGCTGAAATGGAAGGTGTCGTATGGGCATACGTCCACGTAATAATAGCCGTCGTCGGGGTTGAGGTGAGGCAGATGGGAACAGTTGGCAGAGTCGATGTGGAGCGTTATACGTTGGCAGGGTGCGATGCAACTGGTACGGATTTCGAAACCGGTGCCCTCGCCGGACCCGTCGGAGGTGAACTGCAAAGTGAGGGCCCCCGTGGTGTTCTGTATGGTGGCGGCATAGCGGAAGGTGCCAGTGGGATCGTAGTTGTCGTTGTTGATCTTGTGGAGCACCGGCCCGCTGGTGCCCACGCCGTCGTATATGGTCAACGTGTCGGAGACGTCAATGTCCAAGTCGGTGATTTCCACCATGACGCAACCATTGTTGGGGTCGTTGGACAGGATGGTGAGCGTCTCGTTGACGTTGGGCGCGTAATTTCCGTTAAGACCACCATCGTCATAAATTAATATATTGCAATTGGTTACAGAGGCCTGCGAGCCCATAAGAATAGTGGTTTGAGCTCTTAAGACCATTATACTGACACACAATATGAAAATAAAAAATAGAAATCTTTTCATAATGCAAGGGATTATTGTCGTTTGCAAAATTAATAAAAATATGTACTACATAATGTATGTCGTGTTTTCGGTACAAAATGTTACGAAAAAAATTGACCCTGTTCTATGGTGAAAATAAATATGTTGGATATAAAGTTTTCATATTAAAAAAATCATATATTTGCAGCCCAAAAATTCAAACGATGGATATAAAGGACTTAAAGGATCAATTTAAGCTGCGGCTATCCGGAGTTGAAGACGGAACATATTGTTATTCAATAGAATGCAATAAAGAGTTCTTTGAGTTGGCTGAAATCTCCGATGTGCGCGACGGCAACTTGCATTTGCGGGTTGAAATGGAGAAAACTGAGAAATTGGTGGTCCTGAACTGCCATTTCGAGGGTGATGTGATTGCACCGTGCGACCGTTGCCTTCTGCCGGTGTCCATTCCGATGGATTTTGACACGCGCTTGATTGTGAAGCTCGTGCCTATGGTGGAAGAGGGAGAAAATGATGATGATGACGACATCTGGGTGATGGATGAGAATACATACGAGCTGGATATTTTCCACTATGTGTATGAATCCATCTTCCTGGAGTTGCCACACCGAATTGTCCATGAGGACGATGAGAATGGGAACCCGACGTGCGATCCCGAGGTGATGCGCAAGTTGGAGGAAATGGAGAAAGCCAAAGCGGAGAAAGAAAAAGAAATGGACCCGAGATGGGAAGCGTTGAAGAATCTTAAATTAGATTAGTAACTATAAAATTTAGATATTATGCCGAATCCTAAAAGAAGACACTCAGCAATGAGAAGAGATAAGAGAAGAGCTCATGATTTCATCACTGCTCCTCAGTTGACGACTTGCAGCCATTGTGGTGCCCCCATCCTGACACATCGTATTTGTCCGGAATGCGGTTACTACAGAGGCAAACAAGCCATCGAAGTCAGCGGTGCCGCCCAGTAAGCACACCCCTGCATTTTTTTTACTTAAGGTTAGATGACATAAGCAATTATGCCATCTTTTTATGTTTATAATATGGAGATAATTTTCGCTACACATAACCAGCACAAGACCCAAGAGGCAAGGGCTATCTTAGGTGATGATTGGACGTTGAAAAATCTGCACGACATCGGTTGCGAGGAGGAGATCCCCGAGACAGCCGACACGCTTCCGGGCAATGCCCTGCAAAAAGCCCAGTATGTGGCTGACCATTTCCACGCCAACTGCTTTGCCGATGACACGGGATTGGAAGTCGAGGCTCTGGACGGTCGTCCAGGTGTCTATTCTGCCCGATATGCCGGCGAACATTGCACCTATCAGGACAATGTGAACAAATTGCTGGCGGAAATGCAAGGCATGACCAACCGCAAAGCCTGCTTCAAAACGGTGATTGCTTTGATTTTGGACGGTGAAACACATCTGTTTGAAGGTCGGGTAGATGGCACCATCATTGAGACACCGCGCGGTACCACAGGCTTCGGCTACGATCCGGTATTTGTTCCCGATGGCTATGACCAGACTTTCGCGGAGATGGGCGATGAGTTGAAAAACAGCATCAGCCACCGCGCACGCGCCATGCAGAAACTGATGGAGTTTCTGAAAAAATAGCCGGTCGGCTCCTTAATCGATTTCTTTCTTGATTTTCAGCAGCATCTCCTTGATCTCGGTCAGGGATGCGATAATGGCGGCGTTGTCGGCCTCTTTGATGAGGTTGCCCTTGATGGCATCGCGGGCACCCTGCAGCGTGTAGCCTTTCACCTTGGTGAGGTAATGAATCGTGCGGATCAGGGAGATGTCGTTTTTGGAGAAGAAACGGTCGCCCTTTTTGTTCTTGCGCGGCTTCAGCACGTCGAATTCCTTCTCCCAGAAACGGAGCGTGGAGGCGGGCAGATTGAAAATTTCGCAGGTCTCGCCCATGCTGTAGTAAATTTTCTCCTTGGAATCGAACGATTCCGGCAGCGGCAGATAGCCACTGCTGTCAGTCATCTCGTCATTCATTATTCATCCTCCATCTGTTTTCTGCGGCGCTCATCTTTCTCTTTGATGCTCTCGCGTTTGTCATATAATTTCTTTCCCTTGGCCAGGGAAATGTCCAATTTGGCATAGCCTTTCTCGTTGATCCACAACAGGGTGGGTACGATGGTGAAACCGCGCTCGTTGAGCTTGCTCAGCAGCTTGCGCATCTCCTTTTTGGTGAGCAGCAGCTTGCGGTCGCGCTTGGGCTGATGGTTGTTGTAGCTGCCGTTCGCATATTCGCTGACGTGCATGTTGTGTACCCACAGCTCGTTCTGGATGAAAGAACAGTAAGCATCCGTGATGTTGGCCTTGCCCGCGCGTATAGACTTGATCTCCGTGCCGGTAAGCACAATGCCGGCTGTGTATGAGGTGAGCAGAAAGTACTGGTAGTCAGCCTTCCTGTTCTTGATCTCTATCTGTGATGTGTTGGTATTCTTACTCATAGCTTCAACAATTTGCAAAAGTACAAAAAATGCGATAAGAATGTTGCCCGATGACGTGCGGAATTGGGAAATATTGTGTACTTTTGCTCCATTCTTTTGAAGCCTCTCTGATATGCCAAAAATCACCCGAATCGTACTCACAGGCGGCCCTTGCGCCGGCAAATCCACTATTCTCAAACGGATACAAAACAAATACTCCAACCTGGGCTACGCAGTCTTCACCCTGCCCGAGTCCGCCACGCTCTTCATTGAGGCTGGTGCTGACTTCCTGACCAAAGATGCTGATCTCTCGTTCACCACGGAATCCAACAAACTACAGTTCCAAATGGTCATGGAAGACTGCATTACGCGGATTGCCGCTGCGGGCGACAAGCCTGCTCTGCTGGTCTGTGACCGGGGCACCATGGATACGGCGGCCTACATGGACCACGATGTGTGGCAGCACGTGATGGATGCGGTGGGAGGAACCACCGAAACCCTGCGCGACAAACGCTATGAGGCAGTGCTCCACATCTGCACTGCTGCCAAAGGTGCCGAGCAGTTCTATACCCGACAGAACAACAACTGCCGCTCCGAGTCCCTCGAACTGGCCCGCGTAGTGGACGACAATCTCATCGCCGCATGGAAAGGACATCCCGTACTGCGCATTATCAACGCTGAACTCTGTTTTGAGGATAAAATCGACCACGTGCTACGCGTAATTGATGAAATAATCGGCGCAAATCAGAAGTGATGAGGGCGTTCTCCTGTGATTTTCAGCCAGCCCTGAATTAGAAACCAAATATTGAATGCAATGAAAAATATCAGCATGATCGCCGCTGTGGGCGAGAATCTTGAACTCGGCTATAAAAACCAGTTGCTCTGCCATTTGCCCGTTGATCTCAAGCATTTCAAGGAGATTACCTCCGGCCATGCGGTCATGATGGGCGACAGGACCTGGGAGTCTCTGCCGAAAAAACCGCTTCCCAACAGAAGAAATATCGTGATTACCCTGGATGATGTTACGTTTCCAGACTGTGAAACGGTGCATTCCATTGAAGATGCGCTCGCGCTGGTGCAGGATGAAGAAGAGGCTTTCGTGATGGGTGGGGCTACCATGTATCGGCTTTTTTTACCATACGCTGATAAACTTTACCTTACCAGAATAGTCTCCACCTTCACCGCTGACGTTTATTTTCCGGCAATAAATGAAGAAGAATGGACGTTAACGGACAGTGAATTTGTTCCAAAAGACGAGAAAAACCAATTCGATTTGTATTTTCAAACCTTAATCAGAAAGTAAGATGATGAAAAAGATTGCAATGTTCGCGACTTTGCTGGTGATTGTAGCTGTCGCATACGCCCAGAAGCCTTCCCAACTCCCGGTTCCGGATCTCCCTATCGACGAGCGGACCAACTTGGTGACGTATCAGGATGTGGTAAAACAGGAAGGCACACCCCAAGTGCTTTACGACAGAGCCTTGACGTGGGTGAAAAAATATTATAAAAACACATCCGAGGTTATCAAGGTGTCCGATGCTGACAAGTGTGTGATAGAGATGCGCTCCAGCGTCCGTATTTTTTCCAAGCAGAAGGATGGCACCATGATGCAGAAGAATATTGTTTATTACACCTTCAAGCTCGAATGCCGCGAAGGACGTTATCGTTATACCATTACCAACTTTAATGAAAAGGCCGCCGCCGCTGCTCCCATTGAGAACTGGTTCAAGACCGACAGCCCCTATTGGTCTCCGTCTCAGTACGAATGGCTGAATCAGATCGATGAGCAGATTAAAAAGCTGATCAATTCCCTGGAAGAGGGCATGCTGCCACCAGAAGTCTTCGAAGATGAATGGTAGAATTTCAGGGTTGATATTGCTGGTCTTGCTATGTGCATCCTGTCAGAATCCCACGGGTACAGTCAGGTTGCATTTTTCTTTCTCTGTAGATGGCGATGAGATGCAACAGGACACCATGTTGTATCAGAATGCGGCAGGAAACCGATATGAGGTTACAGAGACTCAATATTTTGTTTCAAATGTGATTTTGACGAAGTCGGACGGCACGCAATACGCGATAAAGTCTGACAAGCGTGCCCATTACGTGGATGCGGACATTCCGGGCACCTTGGATTGGCTGCCTAATGATGAGCTGCCTGCGGGCACATACACATCCGTGTCTTTTGTGTTCGGCCTGGCTCCGGAGCTCAATGTCACGCATGCCTACACGGATGCGCCGGAGAACAACATGAGCTGGCCGGCGGTGCTCGGCGGTGGCTACCACTACATGAAAATCAATGGCCGCTGGCTGGCTCCGGACGGAACCGCTCACCCGTTCAACTTGCACTCGGGCCGTGTGTTGACCGCCGAAGGGGACACGCTCGAGCATTCGTTCATGGTGACTTTGCCCTTGACTCAAAAGACCCTTTCAAAGGGCGATGTTATGGACATTGCATTGGATATGAATGTAAATCGATGGTTCACGTCTCCTCATAATTTCGATTTCAATGAGTATGGGGGCAGCATTATGCAGAACGCCGAAGCGCAGGAGGTGTTGGAAGCCAACGGTTGGGATGTGTTTGCAGCGAAATAAAAAAGGGGAACATCAAGTTCCCCTTTTCTTTATCATTGAAAATATTCAGTCTTACATTCTGAAAGTGACAGGCACCTGATAGAAACAGCGTACGGGCTTGCCCATGTTCTTACCGGGTTTCCACTTCGGCATAGCCATGATACCGCGAACGGCCTCCTTGTCGCAGTCGGGATACAACGGCACTTTCACCTTGGCGTTGCTCACGCGACCATCGCGTTCCACGACGAACTCAATCAGCACGGTGCCCATGATACCATTGTTTCTGGCCACTTCAGGATACTGGATCTCTCTGGAAAGGAAAGAGTTCAATGCTTCCATACCGCCAGGATACTCAGGCATTTCCTCAGTGAAATATACGGGAGGTGCGGCATCTTCCACATCTTCCACGACTTCCACCACATCGTCAATTTCTGCGATGGCCTCGTCTTCAAATACGTCCTGGCCGAAATCGAAATCCGTGCTCACCTTGATGTTGTCTTCCACAATGTTCAGCACTACAGCTTGTTGCTGCTGCGGCTGCTCTGGTGGCGGGGGAGGTGTTTGGTCAGTGGCAATGACATCCTCATCTTTCACTTCAATGAAGTCGTCATCGGTGATGGTGAATGCGGGAGCCTTGTCTTCATTGGCAAAAAGCTCAAATCCGGCATAAACCAAGCCTAATACAACTACGAAACCCAATAAGAGAAACAGAGTTCTCTTGTTTTCCAGGTTTCCTTTGTCGGTTTTCTTCGTAATCATAATTATGATGATTTATAAGGTTATTACTCTTAACATAATTAGCACGGCAAAAGTACTATTTTTTTTCTATAAATCGCAACGTGATGAGGTAAAAAAATATTGTACGTTTTAATTTTTTTAAACAAAATAAACAGTGCCCCCGCAATTGTCTTGTTTTGCACCTGTTACACTTGCCAAACAATTCTTTTCACCCCGCAAACGCAACAGTCCTAGAAATGCGAAAACCAATGCCTCTTTGAAATTGACGGTGAGGGGGTCTGGTACGATAATTTTGCCTCCCCATCTTTCTTGAATGTTCTGAATCAGGAATTTGTTGAGCGCGCCTCCGCCCGTCGCCAGCAGGGTTTTGGCGGCAGAGGGAATGATGCGGGCAATCTGTTCAGATATATGCAGCACCAAGGTGTGGAGTGTGTCTGCTGCAGAATGATGTTTTTCAAAGTCGTGAAGCAACGGCAAAAACTGTTGTTCAAACCACTCTTTGCCCAAGGATTTCGGATAAGACTGATTGTAATACTCCAACTGATTGAGTTGCAGTAGAAGCTCTGGGATGGATTGCCCGTTGCGTGCAATGTTGCCGTCCTCGTCGTATGGTTTGCCCAAGAGATTGGCTATACGATTCATGGCCATGTTGCAGGGCGAAATGTCAAAGGCCACGCGTCTGTCCTCATTCTGAAAGGATATGTTGCAGAACCCGCCGAGGTTGAGGCAGGCATCATACTGCCCGAAGAGCAGGGCGTCGCCGATAGGGACCAATGGAGCGCCTTGACCGCCTAATGCCACATCCAAGGTGCGGAAGTCGCAAACGGTTGTTATGCCTGTTCGTGCAGCGATAACGGCTCCGCTTCCTATCTGCGTAGTGAGCCCCTGTGCGGGCTGATGAAACACTGTATGTCCGTGTGAGGCGATGAAGTCTGGCTTGCCTTCGTGGCCAATCCATTCATTGATGTTGTCAGCTATCATCGTGCCCAAGTCCACATTCAGCTGCGCATAATCCAATGCGGACAGCAGGGTGGCATTGGATAGCCGTTCTTGGAATGCTGACTCGTAAGGTATGGTGCAGGCTTTTTCAATGCGGTATCGCCAGCCGGTATCTTCTTTTTCGAAGGAACACCAAGCCAAGTCCAGCCCATCCAACGAGGTTCCGGACATCACGCCTATGCCGCTGCGGTAGCCTTTGCTCATTGCAATAGCGCAGTTAACTTGTCCAAATGCATACTGTTGGAGCCCTTGACCAGAATCAGGGAGTCGGAGACGGGTTGCGCTTTCAGTGCTTCGTTGAGTGCTTCTGCATCAGGGTAGCATTGCTCCGGATGGTGGGCACTGAACTCGGAACCGACAAAGATTGCCTTCAGATGCATCTCCTCGCACAGTTGGATGATTTTCAGATGCTCCTCGCGGCTCACAGGTCCCAGTTCGCGCATGTCTCCCAAGATGGCAAGCTTGTGGGGATGGTCCAATTTGGCGAGGTTCCGTACTGCTGCCTCCATACTGGTGGGGTTGGCGTTGTAATAGTCGGAGATAATGACGTTGGTGCCGATTTTGTTCACCTGCGAACGATGGTTGGAGGGCTCGTATTGGCCCAGCGCTTCGGCAATCTGTTTGTCGCTGACTCCAAAAAAGCGCCCCACGGCTGCGGCAGCCAGGAAATTGTAAATGTTGTAACTGCCGGTCAGATGAGTGTCAACCTCATGTCCTGCCACGCGTATGCGCAGGTAGGGCGACATGCTCACGATGTTGTCTTCGCCGCCTTCAGCATAATAGACTACTTTGTCATAGTCCAACCCGTCGCGAAGCTTCTGGTCGTTGATGTTGACGAATAAGGTCCCATGGTCGCCAATGACAGAACGATAAAGTGCCTTTTTGGTGTGGACAATCTCTGCTTCGGAGCCGAAACCTTCGATGTGGGCTTTCCCAACATTGGTGATGAGTCCGTAGTTGGGGCGTGCGATGGCGCACAGGTCGGCAATTTCGCCCGGATGGTTGGCTCCCATCTCCACGATGGCAATTTCATCCGATGGCTTTATCGAGAGCAATGTCAGAGGAACGCCTATGTGGTTGTTGAGGTTGCCCTTGGTGTAGGCGGTGCGGAATTTTTTTGCCAACACAGTGGAAACCAACTCTTTGGTGGTGGTCTTTCCGTTGGTGCCTGTGATGCCGATGACGGGGATGGAGAGCTGTTGCCGATGGTAGGCGGCCAGTTGTTGCAGAGTCTCCAGACTGTTCTCCACCACTATGCAGCGCGGGTTGTCCGCCAGTGCACTGTTCTCGGTGATGACATACGCCGCGCCCTGGTCCAGTGCCGTCAAGGCAAACTGGTTGCCGTCGAAACGCTCGCCTTTGAGACATACGAATATGCTGTCAGGGACGATGTTGCGTGTGTCGGTGCAAATCTGCGGATGCGATAGATATTGTGCGTAGATATGTTCTATATCCATTTTATTCAGGCACTTTCAGAAAAATTAATAGATGAACGGAAACACTCTCTTCAGCTTCTTGGCTTCCATCTCAGGACCGAACTCAGTCTTGTACCGTTTGTAGATAGCATGGGCGCGCGGCACCAGGTTGGCAAATGTCCAGATGAAGAACACAAGACCGGATAGCGACCATGTGAGAATGGCAAATCCTAACCACTCGGTGAGTTCTCCCAGATAGTTGGCGCTGGTGACATACTCGAACATGAAGCCCTTCGGCAGATAGTGCTTGTTGTCATCGTCGTTCTTGCGTAAGTGACGGATGATATAGTCGGAACGCAGATTGATGAAGAATCCGATAAAGAAAATGCACACCCCGCTGCTAAACTGTGGCGATTTCAGCCAGGCAAGGTCTGTGTAGGACAGGCCAAGAACGTGATAGTTGCAGTTGAAGGATTCGAAAAAGATCCAATAACCCTGCATCATGGCATTCAGGATGTTGAAAGCAATGCCCATGAACATCACGGATAGTGACATCTGGCTCTTCTTTCCTTTCATTATCCATGGGAATATCAGAGATCTCTGGAAATAATGTATCTCAAAAATGAGCAGGAAGACCATGGGCACTATTTCAAACCGGTGCGGTGAACACAACCAGATTATAATCATGGCCAGAAAGATAGGAAATTCCATGATGAACCAGGCCAGTTTGTTGTTGATGGTCTTACCCCAAGTTTTTTTTGTGAAAGCACCATAGCTGGCATCGACAAAATACAGGGAGACGAATACCACGGAGGCAATGCCGATCATCACATATAAATATATGTAAAAAGCGGAGGATAAAATTTCTGCATTCATGATAAAAAACTTTAGAGAGTTAGTAAATGAAAATTTCCATTGGCATTCTGGCCTGCACGCCCTCTTGGTTCATCAGTTGCTCCAGACCTTCGTAAGTGAAGTAGAGACGTCCCAGTTTAGCTCTCAAAGCAGCGTCCACTTCATCTTCTTGACTGAATAGCATCGTGAACCAGTCTTGTTGTTTGGGATAATAGACTAAAGAGTAATTTGAGATATTGGCCAGTTGGGCAGCTTTGGCAATAGCGTCGTTCAGGGAACCAAGCTTGTCCACAAGTCCGATCTTGATGGCGTCCGCACCGGCCCATACGCGGCCTTGCCCGATGCTATCCACCTGCGCCACGGTCATCTTGCGACCGTCCGCCACACGTTTGGTGAAGGTGGCATAGATGTCTTCCACAGAGTTTTGCAATACGGCCAACTCGGTTTCGTCCATAGGACGGAAACCGGTGCCATAATCCGCATGATTGTTGGTTTTCACACCGTCAATGGTAACGCCTAATTTGTTTTTGAGGGTATTCTGGAAAGACGGGATCATGCCGAATACGCCGATAGATCCTGTCAGTGTGTTGGGTTGCGCGATGATATAATTGGAATTACAGGCGATGTAATAGCCGCCGGAGGCAGCGTAGTCGCCCATGGAGGTGACCACCACCTTGCCCGCTTTCTTGGCATTCTCAATCTCCCTCCAGATGTTCTCAGATGCCAAAGCACTTCCTCCAGGAGAATTGATTCTCAATACGATAGCCTTTACATCCTTGTCCTTATAGGCCTTTTTGAATTCTTTGATAAAGCTTTCGGAATAGATGCCTTTGCTGTTGTTGCCCTTACCGTCGCTTATAGTGCCTACCGCATATACAACAGCAATTTTGTCAGAAGCTTTTTTGTTGCTGTTCTGGATGGATTTTTTGTATTTGTCGATCGTAATGATGTTGAGATTGTCGTCCTCGTCGATGTTGAGTTTGGATTTCAGCATTTTTTCAATGTCGCCAGGATACCCGAGTTGATCTACCAGCTTCAATTTCAAGGCATCCTTCGGCATGGCGCATAGCAGATTGTCGGCGATGGCATTCAGACTGTCAGCTGGAATGTTGCGAGATGCGGAGATATCGCTGATGAACACGTTCCATAGCGTGTTGGTCAGCAAAGTCAGCTGCTCGCGATTGGCTTCGCTCATCTTATCCAGGACATAGGGCTCAACCGCACTCTTGAATTGTCCGTGGCGTACCACTTGCACATCTACATCCAGTTTGTCGATGAGACCTTTGTAGAACATGATTTGCATGGCATAGCCTTTGAAATCCAAAGAGCCGGCAGGGTTGAGGATGATTTTGTCGGCCACAGATGCCAGATAATAGCCGTTTTGGGCGAATACGTCACTGTAGGCGTAGATGAACTTGCCGGATTTCTTGAATTCAAGCAGCGCATCATGAATTTCTTTCACCGAGGCAGGAGATGCATTTACGGTGGAAGAGTTGATATAGATGCCTTTGATTTTCGGATCGGATGCGGCATTCTTGATGGAGGCCAGAATGTCATCCAGCCCAATCTGCACATTGTAGGTGTCGAACTTGTCAAACGGAGATTCGACAGCCCGTTCGGTTATCCCCTGGGTCAGATTGATTTTCAAAATACTGTTGTCTTTCACATTGACACTCTCCATGTTTACGGAGGACAATGTGGAAATCATGCTGAAAAGCATCCATGTGTACAACGTAGAAACCAGTACAATGGAAAAGAAGAATACAAGCATGGATCCCAGCACAACCCGCCAGAATTTCCTTGCGCGGGATTCCGGTTGGACCGTGATGATCTGGGGTTGATTGTTTAATTCGTTGTCATTCATATTGATAGGATTTAATAATTTATCTAAAGAAATGTCTCTGCTGGCTGCGGCATCCGGCGTGGAAGAACGAGATGTATTCCATGAAAATGTCGGTAGGGGTGTCCAATGCGGGCAGTTCGAAATGTTTTCCTATACTAGAAATCAATTGTATGTTGTCGTAGGGCAGGGGACAGGTGGCATCGGCTTTGCTGGTGTGTGCGGCGCGCGCCGAATCGGTGAAAGTGCCGTTGCATTCCTCAGGCAAGGATGCAGGCAAAATCAAATCGAAGGTTTCCTGTTCGTTGTCCCAATATGCAGTTTGCAGCATACTCCAGGAGCAATGCTTCGCGGTCTCCATGATGTCTTGGGGGATTTCTGTGCCCGTGGCGTTGAAAAGATAACATTGGTTGAACTTCTGTGTCATGATTTTCTCATGAAGATTCACGGGCTCCGTACAGACGGTTTGGCCGTACAGTTCCTGCATTACCTGACGATGCTCGTCGTCAAAAGGCTCCCCGCCGACACAGATGTCAGGAAACAATCCCATGTCGAACAGTCCCTGCGAGTTAAGCTCGGCTTTCAGACATAGAAATCCGGAGGATGGCTTGGCTTGGATATCCAGTAACATGCAGAGGTTTTCAAGCTCTATCACGGCGCGGTCATCCAAAAAACGTTCCCACATCACAAACACGGGCGCTTCGTCACGCAGCAGTCGTTCCGCAAACGACCGGATTTCTTCTTCGGTCAGTTGATTGGAGGCCAGCAACAGGTTGAGGTCTTCCGTCAGGATTTGCGCCTTGTAGGTTTCGAAATTCTTGCCCAGTCCTTGCACGTAAATGCCTTTGGCCAGGTCGTTGCGCAGGATATACTGGTTGATGCAGCGGAAAAAGTCACCGAAATTCCGGATACTGAGATGCCCCGGTGTGTTGAAATCGTATCGCGGGGTATCAGGGCATGCTTGTAAAATCTCCAGAGCTGTTTTCTGTGACAGTGCCGTGGATGCTGCATCCAGAAGGGTGTAGAATGCGCTTGCGCCGAACAGTTCGGCAAACGGCACAATGTCGTTCTTGTCGATGAAAAAAGCGGTTCCTCGTTTGTAGTAATCAAAGGAACCGATGGCGTTGGTGTGCAGGCCGGTGCGTGCAAGACGCTGGATGAGGTACAACTCTTCGTTGGAATAATCACCAGAGGCCATGACCAAGGTGCTGTTGTTGTTCGCCAGTTTGCTGTGGGTAGCAATCTGTTCGTAAGCTTCCTCGAATGAGATGGTCTGGTAGTGTCCGTCGGTTTTGAGAAGAGGTTGTAGAAGTCTGCGCATGAATTATTGTTTTTGCGTTAAAGCCTGGAAGAGTTCTTCCATGCCCAAAGCGTTCAGTTCGGAGGCGTGTTTAAGGCCGAGTTTCTCAGCCATGGTAGGCAGTTCGCTCACCTGCGCGTCAGCCACCAGTTTGCCTTTGTTGATGATGATGACATGATCGCACATGGCCTGCACTTCCTGCATGATATGGGTGGAGAGCAACACAGTGCGGCTTTTGCCGTAAGAGCGGATGAGTTCGCGTATCTCGATGAGCTGGTTGGGGTCCAAACCGGTGGTGGGCTCGTCAAGAATCAGCACTTCAGGGTCGTGGATGAGTGCTTGCGCGATGCCTACACGCTGCTTGAATCCGCGCGACAGAGCCCCGATTTTCTTATGCTCCTCAGGTGTGAGACCGGTCTTCTCTATAATGTTGGCTACCTTGGCCTTGACGTCTGACAAATGGTGCACGCCGGCGATGAACTCCAAGAACTCTCGCACATACATATCATAATAAAGAGGGTTGGCCTCTGAAAGATAGCCGATTTTCTTCCTTAATTCCAATGAATCTTTCCAGATGTCCAGACCACAAACCGACACATTTCCCTGGGTGGGGGGGATTAGGCAAGTGATGATTTTCATCATGGTAGTCTTGCCCGCGCCGTTGGGCCCCAGGAATCCTACAATCTCACCTTTCTTGGCTTCAAAACTAACGTTATCCAAGGCGTATTGTTCGCCGAAAACCTTGGTGACGTTGTTGACAATAATAGACATTTTAATCCAAATTATGAATAAGGCTGCAAAGATAAATATTTTCCCATAATCCTTTGTTTTTAACAAATATTTCTTAATAAAATACTGAAAATCAATATATTGAAATATTTATTATTTTTGCAGCGACTTTGAAATTCTTAATATATGATGAAAACAAAACAAATTCTTGCACTTTGTCTGCTGCTGTGCACATCGCATTTGTGTGCCCCGGCGCAACGCGACACCCTGTTGGTCGCATTCTACAACGTGGAAAACCTCTTTCATCCCTCCGATGACTCCCTCACTCGTGATGACGATTTCACGCCTACAGGTGCCTACCACTGGTCGTATGGCAAGTACTACAAGAAAATCGCCAATGTGGCTAAAGTGTTGATTGCCATGGGGCAGGGGAAACCTCCGGCGATTGTCGGTCTTGCTGAAATCGAGAACGAACGGGTACTCAAGGACCTCTGCTACCGATCGCCACTTAAGACTTTCGGTTACCGCTATGTGCATCACGACTCGCCCGACCGCCGCGGCGTGGATGTGGCCCTCCTGTACCGCGACAGTCTCGTCCGCATCCTGCGCGAGCACAAAGTGCCAGTCCAATTTCCCTTCGAACCAAAAACTCGCAACCGCGACTTGCTCTACGCTCTTGCCCAGTTTCCCTGCGGCGACTCTCTCCATGTCATCGTCAACCATTGGACTTCGCGCTTCGGCGGCTATGCGGCCACTATTCCTAAACGCAACTATTACGCCGATGTGGCACGAAGAGTGGTGGACTCTGTGCTGGTTGATAATCCAGCTGCCAATATCCTGCTCATAGGCGATTTCAACGACTATGCCACCGACGAGAGCATGGAAAAGCATCTTCGCGCCCGAAAATATAGCCCTGATAATATTGGCGACACCCTTTTTAACTTAATGTATCATTTTGTGAATCAGAATAATGTGGGTTCTCACAAGCATGAGGATTTCTGGGGATGCCTTGACCAGATTATTGTTTCCCGCGCACTTCTTTTTGACAAAAACAAACTTCGTATATTCCAGCGCCTGCCCCATATCTACCAAGCACCCTTCCTGTTGGTGCCCGATGAGAAATTCGGGGGCATGAAAACCTATCGCACCTTCCTTGGCCCGCGCTACATCGGCGGCTACGCCGACCATTTGCCAGTGTATATCTTGTTGGAAGAGATTGGAGGCTACAGTATCACCCCGTAAACGATGAACCCCGCCACGCCGCTGAGCAGTATCATCAGAATAGGGCTTGCCTTGAATTTCAAAGATGCAATGAATACCACAGCGAAAATACCGATACTGATCCACAGTTGGGGCGAAACGTTGCCGAAAGTCTCCGGAGTGACCAGGAGCAACGCGGCGGCGGCAACAAGTCCGACAACGGCCAAACGCAATACCGACATGGTGGTTGCGATGGTCCTGTTGTCCTTGTGCTTCAGCAGGAGCTTGCTGACGATAAGCATTAAAATGACAGGAATCAGGATGACGGAAAAAGAGGCAATGAACGCGCCGAGAACTCCCATCCATTCCGAATACCCCGCATTCACGATGGCGGTGTAGCCTGTATAGGTGGCCGTGTTGATGCCCACCGGTCCCGGCGTGATTTGCGAGGTGGCCACAATGTCGGTGAACTCTTGCGAAGTGAGCCAGCCTTGCTTTTCCACTACGTCATGCTGTATGAGCGCGATGGTGGCCAAACCTCCGCCAAAGCTGAAGACACCGATCTTCAGGAAAGTCAGGAAGAGACGAAGGAATATCATGGCTGTACCTCCTTCTTTTCTAAATATTTACTGTATAATACGCCTCCGATGATGGCCGAAAGGATAATCCAGACGGGCGACAGACCTAACAGATATATCAAGAGCATGGCTGCCAACGGAATCCAGCAGTTCCGCCAACTGATTTTGGCCGTTTTGGCCATGTTGAACACAGGTGCTGCAATCAGAGCTACAACAGCAGGACGAATGCCCTTGAAGACAGCTTCAAAAGCAGGATTGTCTTTCAAAAAACGGAAACAGGTGGCAAAGCCGAGTATGATGAGGATGGGCATGGCAATGTTGCCGATGATGGAGACGACTACCCCGCGATGCCCGCGCATACGATAACCCACATTCGTGGCCATGTTCACGGCGAAAATGCCCGGCATGGCTTGCGACACTGCCATAATGTCCATGAAAGACTCCCGGTCCATCCATTGTCTCCGGTCCACAATCTCCCGCTCCATCAACGGTATCATGGCGTATCCGCCACCGATGGTGAAGGTCCCGATTTTGAAAAAGGACCAGAATAATTGGTGCAGTTTGGGCATGATGTTTTTTATGCGTGCAAAAATACTATTTTTGCACAGAAAATAACACTTGCTATGAAACTGAAACTCTCCAATATCCGCATCCCCGTTTCGTTGAATCCGAATGTAAAAAACGCTGTGTGCCAGCAGTATCATATCCGCCACGAGGATGTCCAGGACTTCCGTGTGCTCCGCCAGGCAATTGATGCCCGCAAGAAGAACAAGGTGATGTACGACTATCAGGTGGCGGTGACGTTGCCCGACAACTATGCCTCGCTTCTTGAAAAAGACGGTGTCTCTCAGCTGAAACCACCGGTTGAGGTGGAGTATCCATTGTGGAAAGACGATCTCCGCCCCGTGGTGGTCGGTTTCGGTCCCTCTAGCATGTTCGCTGCACTGTACCTCGCCCGTTGCCAAGCCAAACCCATTGTTTTGGAGCGAGGCGGCAAAATTGAGGACCGTAAGCGGGCTGTGTCCGACTTCATGTACACTAAAACGCTCAATCCCAACTCCAATGTGCAGTTTGGCGAGGGTGGGGCAGGAACCTTTTCCGATGGCAAACTGAACACCAATGTGCATAGTGAGTACAATGATTTTGTGCTGAAAGAATTCCATAAGCACGGCGCCCACGAGGATGTCACCTATATGCAGAACCCACATGTAGGGACCGATTATCTGGAGAAAGTGGTGCGGAACATGCGTTTGGAGATAGAATCTTTGGGCGGAGAGTTTCACTTCAATACAGCTTTCAAGGATTTTCACCGGAAGGAAGATGTGATAGAACTGGTTTGTGAGCCCGGATTGAAAATCAAAACACATCATGTGTTGCTCGGTCTGGGCCACTCGGCGCGCGACACCATCAAGCAACTTTACAAGCGGGGCTTGGACATGGAAGCCAAACCGTTTTCCATGGGTGTGCGCATTGAGCACCAGCAGCGGCGTATCAACCGTATGCAGTATGGCGAGGCGGCGCGAATTCTGCCGCCGGCTTCTTACAAGGGAGTTGTCCACTTGGAAGACCGGAGCGTCTATACCTTCTGCATGTGCCCCGGCGGCACGGTAATGGCTTCCGCCTGCGAGCCCAACACCATCGTGACCAACGGCATGAGCGAGCGCAAACGCGACAAGGCCAACTCCAACAGCGCCCTGCTGGTCAATGTTAACCCAGAAGACTATCTGAAAAATAGCCCCTTGGATGGACTCGACTATCAAGAAAAATACGAGCGGCTGGCTTTCGAAGTGGCCGGCGACTATCGTGCACCCGGCAATTTGGTGGGCGAGTTCCTGCAGGATAAGATAGCGCAGATGTACCGCAGCGTGAAACCCTCGTATCCCCATGGGGTCTGTTTCTGCGACCTTCATCGCTGTCTGCCCGATTATGTAGTGGACTCTCTGCGCAAGGCGTTGCCCCTTTTCGACCGCAAAATGCCTGGTTTCGCCGACCCTGATGCAGTGCTCACCGGCGTGGAAACTCGCTCGTCGTCACCTGTGCGCATGATACGTGGCGAGGACCGTATGTGTACACTCCCCGGATTCTATCCCATAGGCGAGGGTGCGGGCTATGCAGGAGGCATTATGAGTGCTGCCATCGATGGATTGAAAACGGCCATGTCTCTATTATCTTCGCTTGAGCTGAAATGTTAGCACTCGGCATTGGGATTTTTTTTGTAATTTTGGCATCTTGTTAAATATTGGATAACTATTTTCTTTGTTGTATTATATCTTACTGGTATTTAACAAGATGAATATTTTATATCCTGATTTGCAACATTTTGATTATGGCTTATATTTTACGATTTTTTAGTGAAAACAACGGAAATAGAACAGGATTGTCGGCCATCGTGCTAGCATTCTGCTTGCTGCTGACGGCTTTGCCACTGACGGCGCAGATCACCACCTCTTCCATCTCGGGGAATGTCAGTGATGGTAAGAATCCTATCCCGAACGCGGTGGTCACTGTTGTGCACGGTCCCACAGGTACGAACTATTATGTTTTCTCTAATGAGAGGGGTAATTTTATTATCAATAATGTTTTAGTAGGAGGTCCCTACACGGTTCGAGTGGAACGTCTCAATTTCCAAACCGCAATAGTACACGATGTCGTGGCCCCTATCGGTGAGACCGTAGTTGTAAATGTGGAATTAGCCCGCACCTCACAACGGATTGAGGAGATTACCATTTTCGGTGACGGAGAGAAATCCTCCATGAATATCAACCGCTCGGGCGCCGGCATCCTCATCAACAGCAGCGAAATCGTGACGGTGCCTTCCGTGAGTCGCAGCTTATATGATATGTTAAGATATACTCCGCAGGGTCTGATAACGGAGGGCGGAGCAGCGTTCGGCGGTGCCAACTATCGGGGATCCTTTGTTACTGTGGACGGGGCTTCATTCAACAACGCTTTTGGCATAGGTTCGAGCCTGCCCGCTGGCGGCACCCCGATATCCCTTGAGGCTATCGACCAGGTCAGTGTCAACCTCACTCCCTACAACGTTCGCCACAGCGGCTTCTTAGGCGGTGCCATCAACATGGTTACCAAACATGGTACAAACAAATGGCATGGATCTGTTTATAATTACTTTACCAATGATGATTTGCGAGGGAAACGAGTTGGTGATGCCTGGTTGGCCGTTCCGTTTACCCTCAACAATACCATTGGTGTCACTCTTGAGGGTCCCATCGTCAAAGACAAGCTTTTCTTCTTCGTCAATGGAGAATACGTGGTGAGTCATGATGCCGGATCCGATGTCTTATCCCGCATGGATGAGAGTCAACCTTACGGTGGTAGCACCGGTTACAATCGCCCCACCACAGGTCAAATGGATGCCATACATCAATTCCTTGTTGACAAATACGGTTATGACCCTGGACGTTACGAGTACTATACGGTGAAAACCCCCGACTTCAGGGCTTTTGCACGTCTTGATTGGAGAATCAACGATTACAATCTGTTCAACATCCGTTTATCACACACACACGTCTCCACACCTTACCCTGCGGCCAGCTCTTTCAACCCATTGGGAGGAAGCAACATTACACTTCTGTCTAACGGGGAGCTCTATACAGTGAACCGCGACAATGCTGGACGTAACTCGCAATATTCGATGCCGTTTGAATCGGCCCGCTATTGCCAGAAACAGAACTTTACTTCCCTGGCGGCGGAACTCAACAGTCATGTGCTGAACGGACAAGGCAATAATATGGCCCGAATCACCTGGTCATTGCAAAATGAACCACGCACTTTCGTGGGCGGCTATTTCCCGACCGTTGATATTTTGGAGCCCTATACTGCCGCGGATGGTAGCACGCAGTTAGCTCTGTTCACAACATTTGGTCCGGATCCATTCACCTATAACAACCTTCGCCGCGTTCATACCATCACGCTCACCGATGAATTCAATTATAAAAAAGGCATCCACAATATCATGACTGGTGCGCAGTTTGAATGGAACCGTATTGTCAACGGCTTCATGCAAGGCGGTGCCGGCTGGTATGTCTATGATTCATGGCAGTCTTTCCTTGCAGATGCAAACGGTGAGGAAGGTGCCGGACCTTCATTGTTCATGATTACCCATGCCAATACAGACAATCCTACTGAGCAGGTTTTTCCAACTTTCACCCACTCCCAGATTTCCATTTACGCTCAAGATGACATGGAATTCAGCAAGTTTTTCAAACTCACCGTCGGTCTCCGTCTGGAGGCGCCTTTTGTCCGTTTCCGTTACAACAATCTCAATGTCGAGTTTGATCAAATTGCGGCAGCGAATCCGAACAGCTCTTTTGCGGGACTTAGCACCGACGATGTACCGAATGTTGACTACCATATCTCCCCGCGTGTCGGTTTCAACTGGGATATCACGCACAAGCGTAAAGTCATCCTTCGTGGCGGTACAGGCCTCTTTACGGGCCGTATTCCTAACGTATGGCTGGTGAGTGCAGCGGGCAACTCCAATTGCTTGCAATACCAATACATCGCCAATCTGGAAACAGGACAGGATGTGGTGAACTTCGACCCCGAACTTTCGAATATCATCAACAGCGTCCACCATGGTCAGGAGTACAACCGGACCAGTCTGCCAGCACCTACCAATGCCACCATTTTGGCAAAGGATCTGCGCATGCCTACCAGTTGGAAATCCTCCCTGGCCTTGGACTTTGTGATTCCTGGCGATATCAAGGCCACTTTGGAGGCTGTCTATTCTTTTAATTTCAACGAAGTGTATGCCAAGGTGTTAGGTTATAAGGAAGACGGTACGATATCGCTTCCTGGAGAACCCAATACCCGTACCAACTACGCAAGCGAGGGCATTACCAATAGTGATGGCTCTTACATGAGCGGATACTATCTCTACAACGAGAAAAAACTGCACGGACAGTATGTATCTCTTACCGCCCAGTTGACCAAAGAGTTTCGTTTTGGTCTGAATTTGATGGCGGCTTACACATTAAGCAATGCGAGGACAATCTCCGACGGAATAAGTGACCAAGTCTCCAGTTTGGCAAATACGGCCAGTGTGAATGGCAGCAACAGCCCAGAACTCGGGCTTACAGGCTATGTTGCGCCTCACCGTGTGATAGCCTCCATTGGATACAACATCAAGGAAGGTCCACACACGGCTACGCGGCTCGGTCTTTTCTACGAAGGTCTGAACATGGGAATCTATAATGTGAACTATCGTTCCCACCGCTCTTACCTCATTGACTATGCCAGTGGAATGAACAGTTTGCAGTTGATGTATATTCCCACCTCCGAAGAACTGGCGGCTATGCCATTCGTCTCCGAGGAGAATCGCAATGCTTTCGAAGAGTTCATCAGCAACGACAATTATTTAAGCAAGCACAGAGGCGAATATTCCATCCGTAACGGCGGTAAGGCACCTTGGGTAAACCGCATCAATTTCAAGGTGGAGCAGGAGATATACTTCAATATCAAAGGTCACAAGCATACCATCGACGTTGGTGTCGATTTCAATAATCTGGGCAACCTTTTCTGCAGTAAGTGGGGCGCTTACAAAGTGCTGGACAACGAAGTGGTGTTGAAATATGACAACCAGAACGGGAAATACACTTTCACTCCGTCAACGTGGTCGCTCTACAACAACTTGTCGAACACGTGGCAGATTCTGCTGCATTTGAAATATGCGTTTTAATTATTTTGGTATTAGCGCAACCCTGAAGCCACAATCCTCGTAGCGGGAGTAGATGCTGCCGCGATCGCGGTTGGCACAGCGTTGATAGGGAGCTGCATAGTTCCAGCTGCCGCCCCGCTGTACACGATATGCTGTTTCTTGGTCGTTCAAAGGATTATTCCAGTCCTTGTTCTCCGCATAGTAGTTTTCATCGAACCAATCTTGACACCATTCCCAAACGTTTCCGCTCATGTCGAATAGTCCCAGCTCGTTCGCAGTCTTGATACGGACATCGTGGGTGCGTTCGTTGCTGTTGCTATAAAACCATGCGACTTGTTTCAGGTCATTGCCACCTGAATAGCTGGTGCCCGCGCTTTTGAGACCACCACGGGCGGCATACTCCCATTGGGCCTCGGTCGGCAGTGCGAAACGATAACCTTGCGGCAAATCGGCGGAGAGAAACTTGTTGAGGCGGTTTATAAAACGCTGGCACTCTGCCCAACTCACCCGCTCCACGGGAAGCCAGTTGCCTTTCCAATAGCTCGGATTGTTGTCTCGACCCATCACTGCTATCCACAGGGCTTGGGTTACCTCCGTTTCGCCCATATAGAAATCAGGCAAAGACACTGTGTGATTGGGAATTTCACGAGCTTTACAGCTGTCATCCCTTTCAGCAGTGCAGCCTAATTGCATGTCCCCGCCTTTCACAAACACCATTCTTAACGGAATGTCGTTCACATGAAATACGCGACAGACTGGATCTTGAGCGTATGTAGGCAATGTACATGAAATTATTGCGGCAAGAAGCCACAAAGCAATGCTTTTCTTTTGTGTTTTTGATATCAGTTTCATCGAATTTCAGATAGGCTTGTTTTGAACAAAATCGCAGTGCATTATGCCACTGTTATTCAGTGGCAGTCAAAGCTTTTACCCAAGCTTGCAAAGATACTAAATTTATTGATTTGGGGATACCTAAACTTGCCTTCGAAGCCTTGTTTGATGAGAGGATAGGGCATTACCTCGCTGACTGCCATTTTTTTACTATCTTTGCAGCCTTGAAAGTCAGCCCGTTAACTATTTATGAATGAATTTTTTAGAGGTATAAAGAAAGGTTTTCCCATCTGCTTGGGATACATTCCTGTCTCTTTTACCTTCGGTTTGATTGCTGTCAAGATGGGCTTCAATCCGTTGGAAGCCACGATTATTTCACTCACCAACATGGCTTCGGCGGGCCAGTTTGCCGGCATACGACTCATCGAGGGCGGCGCACCCTACATAGAATTGGTGATCACCACCTTCGTTATCAACCTGCGCTACATGCTGATGTCGCTTTCTTTGTCCCAGAAAGTGGCCTCCGACATGCCCTTCTACAAACGTGCCGTCATGGCATTCTGTATCACCGATGAGGTCTTTGCGCTGGCCTCTATGGAAAAAGAGGATGTGAGCTTCCCGTTTTTCGGCGGTTTGATGGCCACCCCGATTTTCGGATGGACGCTGGGAACTTGCCTCGGTGCAGTGGCTTCCAGCCTGCTTTCGCCCATGCTTCAGGGCTGCTTTGGCATCGCTCTCTACTGCATGTTCATTGCCATCATCATCCCGCCGGCGCGCAAGGGCAGGAAGGTGGCCATCGCGGTCATTGTCTCGGCACTGCTATCCTGCCTGCTCAAATATGTGCCGGGTATCAATGTACTTTCCAAAAGCGGCGGTGGTGGCTGGGCCATCATCATCTCCGCTATCCTTGGTGCGGCCATTTGCGCCTCCATCAAGGAGGTGAAACGCTTCAAAAGAAAACAAGTTCAGGAAGGAGGCGCCCATGTGTAGTATGCAGAATATCGCCATCTGTATGGTGATCATGGCACTCACCACCTACCTCATCCGACTCATACCCATCGGGTTTGTGCGGAAAAAACTGGAAAATGAATGGATTAAGGACTTTCTGTTCTACATCCCGTTCTGTGTGCTCTCGGCCATGACTTTTCCGGATGTTATCTATTCCACCACGCCGACAGGTGCCACCACACCGCATTTTGCTTCGGCGTCCATTGCTACGATGGTGGCTGTCGTGATGGCTTGGAAAAACCGTGGGTTGGTCCAAGTGGCCTTGGTGGCCGTGCTTGTGGCTATAATCGTGGAACTGTTGCTGCCGGTTATATTCTGATCCTACATTTCAGGCAGCATGGCGCAAATCAGCTTTACCATGTTCGGGCCGGCTGTGTTGGCAGCTTGCAGCACTTCTTCGTGCGTGGCTTCCATTACCTGTCCTACAATGCCTAAGTCGGTGATGACCGACAAGGCGAAGATTTCAATACCTCTGTGATGCGCCATGATGGCTTCTGGCACTGTGGACATGCCCACTGCGTCTGCACCCATGATATGGTACATCTTGTATTCGGCCGGAGTCTCAAAGCAGGGTCCGGTCACGCCCATGTACACACCCTCCTGCAAGTGTACACCGGTCTCCTTGGCTTTCTGATAGGCCAATTTGATAAGACGGTGCGAATAGACTTCGCTCATGTTCGGGAATCGCGGTCCCAAGGTGTCGTCGTTGGGCCCTAACAGCGGGTTGTCGCCGAACATGTTGATATGGTCCTTAATGATCATGATGTCGCCTACCTTGAAGGTGGGGTTCATGCCGCCGGCGGCATTGGAAAGGATGATGCATTTCACTCCCAAACCACTCAAAATCTGCTGCGGATAGGTCACTACACTCATCGGATAGCCCTCGTAATAGTGCATCCGACCATTGAAGACCATCACTTCCGTATTGTTCAGCTTCCCGAAAATCAAAGTGCCTTTGTGTCCCTTGACTGTTGAAACGGGAAAGTTGGGTATTTCCGTGTAGGGGATTTCATCAGCAATTTCTACAGATTGAGTGAGCCCGCCTAAACCGGAGCCCAACACAATGGCTACTTTGGGATGTATGCTTGTTTTGCTTTTTAAATACGAAACAGTCTCTTCAATCTTCTTTTTTCTCTCTTCTAACATGGTCTTCTAAAATGTTTATGAATGTAGTGTTTTCTTCTTCAGTTAAAAATTCCACCTCAATAGGGAGGATGAAAACTGGCAGCAAAGATAATGAATTTTTGATGTGGCTGTATTGCAGTCGCATCCAGTCTTTTTCGGTAGTGAATAAAACGCTGTTATGCTTGAAATATTTTTTCAGGCTTTCAATTTCAGATAAGGTATAACGGTGATGATCTTGGAATTTGAAATGCCGTTCGATGTGGTAAGCCTTTTGCAGATGTTCCAGCAAAGGCTGGGAGCGGGCGATGCCGGTGAGTAGCAATATCTCAGAGTTATCATCAAGTGTAAGATCTTTGGCTGGTTGCGTCACAGGTTCGGGTTTCCCGTATTTATACCGGGTGAAGAACAACGGCTGATTGTTTCGGATGCCCAGTTTCTTGCGCCAAAGATTACGGTCAACTTGTTCGTCAGTGACTTTGGTGACCAGAACCAGGTCGGCATCACGGACAGCCGAAGGATATTCGCGCAATCGCCCGGCCGGTAGTGGGTAGTCCTTGAAGTAGGGCCGTTCATATTCGGTCAGGATCATGCGCAGGGTGGGGGAGACTGACAAATGCTGGTATGCGTCGTCCATCACGATGACGTCGGTCTCCGGAGCGTATGTTTGCAGTTTCTCAATGCCGTCCTTGCGGTCTTCATCAACCGCAAGGGGCAGGTTGGGGAACCGCTGGTGCAGCAACATGGGCTCGTCGCCGATAAGTTCAGCTGTGAGCTGTTCTTCGGGCATGCTGTTGGCAAGGAGGTAGCCCTTGCTCGTACGCCCGTAGCCCCTGCTGAGCATGGCCACATGGTGGTTCTCCGACAAAGTGCGCGTGATGAATTCGGCGTGCGGGGTCTTGCCGGTACCGCCGATGGCGATATTGCCTACGCATACTACAGGAATCTCGGGCTTGTATGACTTCAGAATGCCACGGCTGTACATGAAGCGCCGAAGCCACGCTGCTCCGCCGAAAATCCAGGCGAGGGGATACAATATACGCCGAACTTTCAAAGGCTTACTCATGGTCAGTCTGTTGTTCTGCCTTTTGCGCCAGCCGTTCCTCTTTTCGCTTCTGCTCGTAAGCGGCCTGCTTTTCTTCGTACTCTTCGTAACTCTTGATAATCTTGGTCACCAGATGGTGGCGCACCACATCCTTGGTGTCCATGTAAATGAATTCAATCCCGGGTATCTTGCTCAGAATCCGGTCAGCTTGTAGCAGGCCTGATTGCTGGTTCTTGGGCAGGTCGATTTGCGTGATGTCGCCCGTGATGAAAAATTTGGCATTCTTGCCCATACGTGTCAAGAACATCTTCAACTGAGCTGAGGTGGCGTTTTGAGCCTCATCGAGGATGACGTATGCATTGTCAAGCGTGCGCCCGCGCATGAAAGCCAATGGCGCAATCTCTATCACTTTGTCTTCCATGTACGACATCAGCTTCTGCATGGGAATCATGTCCCAAAGCGCATCATACAACGGTTGCAGGTAAGGGTCCAGCTTGTCACGCAGGTCGCCGGGCAGAAACCCCAGATTCTCACCTGCTTCGACGGCGGGCCTTGTCAGGATGATACGGCGAACTTGTTTGTTTTTCAATGCTTTAACGGCCAATGCTACGGCTGTGTAGGTCTTTCCTGTGCCCGCAGGACCGATGGCAAACACCATGTCATTCTTGTTCGCACTCTCCACCATCCTCTTTTGGTTGGGCGTGATTGCCTTGATGATTTTGCCTTCGCGACCATGTACGATGACATTGCTGCCGTTGTCGTCCAGCCGGTAGAAACTGTCGTCCTCCATCGCGGAGATGTTGAGGATGTCGGTCTCGGTGAGCTTGCCGTATTGCTCCAAATGTGCGGTCAGCAGGTGTATGCGTTCTTCGAAGTTTTCCACTTCATGGTCTTCCCCCGCCACTTTTATCTCATTGCCGCGCGCTACAATTTTGAGCTTTGGGAAAATGTGCGTGAGCAGGTCTATGTTGGCGTTGTGACTGCCGTACAATCCGACAACCATTGAAGGTTCAATAGTGATTGTTTTTTCCATGGGTTATTGTATGACAAGATAATCTAATGGGTTGATGGGGAAACCGTTATACCACAGTTCAAAATGCAGATGTGCGGTTTTTGACCCCGTTGCGCCAGTGTTGCCCATGAGGGCTATGGGACTTCCGGCGGATACACGGTCGCCGATGCGCTTCAGTACGCGACTGTTTCGCTTGTAGATGGAAGTGAGGTTGCCAGGGTGCTGAACTACAATGAAATGACCGTCGTTGGCGTTGTAACCCGCGAAAATGACAACCCCGTCTGCGACGCAACAAACAGTGCTGTTTTGAGAACCTCTGATGTCAATGCCATAATGGTTTTCATCGGGACTGAAGAGCCTGCATACGGCACCGGAGGCAGGAGGGTAAATGGATAGGTTGGAGATCTTGGCTTGATCGATGCCTGGTGTGTTCGCCGTGTTGTTCTTTTGCACACGCCCCAAAATCATCTCTGCTTCTTCAAGGATTTTGTGGCTTTGGCGAGTGCGCAAGCTGTCGCGTTTTTTTGCGTGTACCTGTGGCGTGGCAGCGGCGTTGCTGTCCATCTCGTTGGCAGTGGGCACTCTCCCGTTGGCCATCGCAATATAATTGTCCATGAACTGCTGATTATACTCGATGGCCTTCTCCAACGAGTCTATTTTGGCTGCGGCCAATTTGTACTGCTTGTAGTCCTTTTGCGAAGTGTAGCCGGGTATATAAACCCGCAACGGGGTGAATGCAATGAGGAGAGTGGTGAGCACAATCACCACAAAAGCGGCAATGATAATGACCACTGCAGCTTTCTGTATCGTGATATGCTGAACCACCAGCCGTTGTTCCAGCGTCTCCTCGTTGGAGAACACCAGACGGAATCTCGTCTTCCAATTTTTTACCACGATACCCCAGATGTGTTTTAGCTTCTGTAGCTTCCCCATGTTCTATGTTCGTACTTCAGTTGAAATGCGGTGCAAAAGTAATAAAAAATAGACTTGGAACGTGCTGAATCCAATCTTCCACTGAATTTTGAAAAAACGCAGAAAAGTAAAAAAAGTGGATTGTTTGAAAAAAAACATTATCTTTGGGCCCTTAATAATTAAATCCTATATTATGAACGAATCTAATGTTAATGTAAGTTTCTTCAGATTTGAAGATTTGAGAATTTATGCAAAGGCCATGGACTATATTACATGGCTCTATGCTGAGATTGAAAAAATGACCGACGGCAGTGCGGTGAATGTGCTGAAAGAATCCTTCTTGAAATCGGCACAGAATATCGCACTCAACACGGCGGAAGGCTCTTCGCGAAGCAAGACACAATTTCTTTATTATCTGAAAATGGCCAAAAGCTCTGTCCGCGAGTGCGTGGTCTATACGGAAATGATGTCTCGCAAGCAACTGATGGGCGAAGAATCTGTTAACTATTCCCGTAGTCAGTTGATGGAGCTCACCAAGATGATAGGATCCCTCATCGCATCTCTACAGAGAAGTACGGGAGGCCTCGGCCGCGATGACAAAGAAGACGACCCGTTTATTCCGATGGCGGATATCAACAATTTCTGATTTTTTTCGAAATAAATTGAACTAAAGGATATTTTAACCAAATATCCTTTTTTGTATATTTGCGGCCTTTTAAAAAAATCTGAACGAATGCTGACAAATACAAAGAAATCTATAGGGCTGCTCTTGCTGTTTTGTTTATCCGTTTCCTTGTTTGCCAAACCTGTTGGCAGAAAACAACTTGTTTCTGCTGCTGTGAACGCTTTCAAACAGAAAAGTGCTTGTGCGCAGGAACTTAAGGATTGTCATTTTGTAACTGACGGATCCGATACCCTGCTGCTGGTGGCGAATTTTTCCAAGGGATTTATCGTGTTATCAGCCGATGATGCTGTTTTTCCGGTGCTGGCATATTCCTTGGACCAACAGTTTTACATGGAGGAGGCCGCTCCCGCAGCCCTGTTGTGGCTGGATTCCTATGCAAAACAAATCCAATACGCACGGGAACATGGGACTACACCATCGTTAAAGGTGGTCCAAGCCTGGGAGTCTCTGAGAACTGCTTCTGGAATTAAAGACCAAACTTCGCAAAGTGTTGCTCCCTTGTTGACGGCTCTTTGGAATCAGACCAAATATTATAATGCATATTCCCCGCATGATGCGAATGCACCCTCTGGCTATGACCAGCGTACACCCAATGGCTGCGTCGCCGTGGCAATGGCTATGATCATGTATTATTATCGATATCCGTCACATGGTTGGGGCTCCCATACCAACCATACGGATTATGGCGATTATTATGTGAATTTTGCTCAACAGACCTATTGTTATGATGCGATGACGGATCAGCTGAGCCATTTTAACAATGAAGTGGCCAAATTGATATTCCATTGTGCCACTGCTGTCGATATGATGTATGGTGCCGATGGATCAGGCGCCTATTCTGAAAGCGTGCCTGACGCACTTGCTTCTTATTTCGGCTATTCCTCTAATTGTCAATTCCTGCGCCGTTACGATTATACGTTGGCCCAGTGGAAGAATTTCATAAAAGAGGATTTGAATGCCAAAAGACCTTTGTATTATGCTGGACATAGCGATGATGGCGGCCACGCTTTTGTGTGCGATGGCTATGAAAATGACGATTACTATCATTTCAATTTCGGGTGGGGCGGCAGTTCCAATGGTTACTATGTTTTGACTGCAAGCGATAGCGATTCCAATGTGATAAATGGTTTTCAGCATTCCCAGCGGATTATCAGAAATATCTATCCCGGGGATGAGAACTACCCGTACATGTGCGCTAATCGTGAAATCCATTGTTCGGATGGAACGATTGAGGATGGCAGCGGCCCATCCGATTATCAGAACAATTCGGATTGCATGTTTGTGCTCACTGAAGGTGCAGCATATCGATTTATGATAAAAATCAAATCGTTTGAAACCCAGGAAAATCATGACTCTTTGAGCTTCTGGGATGGACATCCTGATCAGGGCAATCTTTTGTTGACGCTCTCCGGAACGGTAGAGCAGGGAACCACCTATTACTTTAATTCCGACAGTCTGTATATCACATTCAGAAGCGATGATTCTGTGACAGCACAGGGATGGCGTCTGGATTTCAGAATGGCCAGACATGAAAACTTCTGTCATGATGACCTGATTCAACAGTATCATGGTACACTGACCGACGGAAGCGGACCAACTTCATACAAATATAACGCTAATTGCAGCTGGCGATTCTATCTGCCCCATGCTTCAATGATCAATTTTGCTTTTTCCGAATTGGATTTGGCTGCAGGTGACCGGTTAGCATTCTATGATTGGTCTGACCCAGAGAAACCTCAGATTGCACTTTTTTCTGAAAATGACAGTCCGAGAGATTTGCTTTTCTTCAGCAATTATGTATTCGTTGAATTTGTGACTGACAATTATTTGTGCGGAGATGGTTTTGAGCTGTCTTGGACTTCAGATTATTCTCCGGATGGCTTGGAGGAATTTGATGAGAACGAAATCACAATTTACCCCAATCCTGCATATTCCAGCATACATGTTCGAGTTCCAGCTCACTTGGATGAAGCCGTGGTGATGTTATATGATGTCACTGGACGTGTGGTAAGTGCGGAAAAGAATGTTTTGGGAGCTGTTGATTTGAATGTCAGGACATTGCCTGATGGGTTCTATACGTTAATTGTCCAAGACGGCACTGTTGCCTACAAGAAAAAAATTGTTGTTCAGCATTAAGGTGGTTAAACGTTCAGTGTAGTCTTTCGTCTTATGAGTGTTTTTATTCACAATCAAAAACACAAAGAGATGAAAAAGAATGTAATCCTGTCGTTAATGCTCTGTGTTGCAAGTTTGATCAGCACAGATGCTATGGCCCAGGCGCCTGCACGGCAAACTGCCCCCAGCAGTAGTAGAACTCAAACTACCACAGTCAGCTCACAGTCAGCTCGCCAAATGCGTAAAGGTGACACTCAACTCAATAAAGCCAATTCCAGCTATCAACGTGCTCAGTCATCCAGCTCTACGGCTCGCCCTGCCACAAGTGTGCGTCAGACAACTCCGAGTTCCCGTCCTGCGACATCAACAACCACAAGACCTGCCAGCTCAGCTACGTCAAGCAGAACTTCTACGGTGAACAATAGTGCGGCCAACAGAACTAACACGTCAGCATCTTCCAGTACGGCACGTCCGGCTGCCACTTCATCGTCAACTGCAAGACAGACCAGTGCGGCTACTCCGAGCAGAACCACTACGGTGAACAGCAAGACTCCGGCTTCTGCAACGCCAACGTCTTCCTCTGCAAACAGAGCGAGTACACCTGCCCGTGCAACTTCGACCACTCCCGCAACGGCATCATCGGCCAATGACAGAGGTCCTGCTCCTACATCAACTGCTACAACAGCCAGCGATAACACTAAAAGAGGTTATACAAGCAATGGACAGGCTCGTCCGCAGCCAGCTCCGCAACATCACGGAAGCCACGCTGGAGCTGCTCCTGGTCCCAAGCCGGCACCCTATGTGCACCCGAATCACCACAACTTCGGTCATCACATGACTGTTCCGCACCACATTCGTCCGGTTTACTATCATGGTATGCCATACTACTTCTACAATAGCCTCTTCTGCCGCTATATCAATGGCTACTATGTAATCTGCCGCCCGCCTATTGGTGCCGTGATTGCCTACAGCATCTTCAACACTTGGAAGCCGGTAATCGTAATCCATAAGAATGTGACCTACTACTACGATGATGGTACCTTCTATGTGCCGAGAAAAAATGACTACGAAGTGGTTGCCCCTCCAATCGGTGCCCGTGTGGCAGAACTGCCCAGCAACTACGAAGAGATTGTCCTTGAAGGCAATGTGTACTTCAAAGTGGACAACGTATATTACAAGGAGGTTGTTGTGAGTGGATACCTCTGGTATGAAGTGGTCTTCGTCTCATAAAAGAAAAAAATAAAAAAATCAAATTCGTTTGAGCGTGTTTCAAAAAAAAATGTATTTTTGCGCGCTCAAACGAATTGCCCTGTGGTGTAATGGTAGCACAGCAGATTCTGGTTCTGTTTGTATGGGTTCGAGTCCTATCGGGGCAACAGAAAAATAAAATTCAAACACGCTCAATCGGGCGTGTTTTTTTGTTTTAAAAAATCTTATATTTGCGCCTGTTATTCTAAAAATCAAATGCTATGTTAGTAATTGGTATTGCAGGCGGCTCGGGCTCGGGCAAAACTTCCGTGGTGAAGAAAATCATCCAAAGTATCCCAAAAGAGAAAGTGAGCGTACTTTCGCAGGATGCCTATTATAAAGATAATGGTCATCTGCCGCAGGAAGAGAAGGAAAAAATCAACTTCGATCATCCGTCCGCTATTGAATGGCCACTGTTAGTACACCATATAGATGAATTACGTGCCGGCCATACTATTGAGATGCCTACTTATTCGTATGTGACTTGTGCTCGAGGCAAGGATACCATTCCTGTGAATCCCTGCGATGTGCTCATTGTGGAAGGTATTTTGATTTTTACAGACCAGCCCCTATGCAGAAACTTGGATATCAAGGTTTTTGTGGATACGGATGCCGATGAGCGTTTGATCCGAATCATCCAGCGCGATGTCAATGAGCGAGGGCGAGGACTTGATAAATCCATCATCCACTATCAGAATTTTGTGAAACCCATGCACGAACTGTTTATTGAACCTTCCAAGCGGTTAGCGGACATCATCATTCCGATAGGAGCGGAAAATGAGAAAGGAATTGACATCCTGACGTCCAAAATAAAGCAGACTTTGGGAATCATATAATAAGGAAAGACGGCGTTGCTATCGCACCGCCGTCTTTGTTATGTTTTCTGTTGTTGTTTTTTCGCTGCAGGGAATAGCACATTGTTCAGAATCAGCCGGTATCCCGCCGAATTCGGGAAGAGGTCCAGATTGGTAGGTGGGTCGTTTACCAAATGCTGGTAGTCTTCAGGGTCGTGGCCGGAATAGAAGGTCCAGGTGCCTTTGCCATACTCCCCGTGAATGTATCGCGCTTCGTCAAATTGAGCAGACTCTCCCAGGATAGTGACGGTGGGCTTGATGACCTCTTTGCGGAAGGCCGTGGTTTGGCCCATGAACCCAGGAATGACGGTTAGATGGTTCTGGCAAAGCATGGTGGGAACAGGGTCCCATTTGGCGGAAAACTCAAACAGGGTGAAAAAATCGTTGCTCTTGTTCGTCATGTGCAGGGTAGGCTTCACGTCAATGTCCGAAACCTCATACTCGTATGGGTTGGTGACGATATGGAAGTTGGTGAAGGCGAAGCAGTTGTCGTAGTTGAGTTTGCTTTGGGCCTGTGGATCCATAGGGTCGCCGTCGAACATTACATCGCAAATGTCCACACCTTCGGCGGCCAGTGCGATGTCGTAGCTGTCGGGACCGGAGCACATGGCGAATAGATAGCCGCCGCCAGCCACAAAGTCACGGATACCCTTGGCTACAGCCAATTTCATTTGTGAAACTTTTGCAAATCCTAATCGTGCGGCCCGATCTTCATTCTCTTTCACATCATCAATATACCATTTGGCATTACGATAGCTGGCCCAGAACTTACCATATTGTCCTGTGAAATCCTCGTGATGCAAGTGCAGCCAGTCATATTTGGGCAACTCGCCGTTGATTACCTCCTCGTCATAAATCACGGTATAAGGGATTTCCGCGTATGTAAGCACCAAAGTAACGGCATCATCCCAAGGAAGCTTGTTCTTTGGCGAGTAAACGGCGATCTTGGGCTCTTTGGTGAGCCGGATTTCGTTCATATTGTTCTCTACAGCCGCAATCTCGCTGAGAATCTGTTGTGCCTGTATGTCCGCGATGACCTGAAATGAAACGCCACGGACACGGCATTCGTTTTCCACAGCATCATTGTACGCACACATGAAGCTGCCTCCGCGGTAGTTCAGGAGCCAGCTCATGTCAATCTGATGGGCTACTGCGTAATAGGCTATTCCGTATGCTTTCAGATGATTTTTTTGCTCCAAATCCATCGGAATCAGGATATGGGTGCTGAATGCCGGAATTATGCTCAATAGCAGGGCGATTGTAAAGAGGTATCTTCTCATAGTGCTTGTGGTCTCTTGATCTTAATCTTGTATGGTGTGTAGAATACCGTCCTTGTCCAGAATGAACAGCCAGGATTCTGTTAAGCGGAGTTCTTTGCTGTTGGAAATAAAAGATGGATAGGACTGTGATTGTTCTAGTTTTTTACGATTGTATTGATATAGAGTGTTGTCTTTCAGGTAGATGATGTTCTCTCCAGACAGTTGGGCGGAAAGGATACCCGTTATAGGCAGTCGTTGTTCAAATGTGCCGAATCTATCGAAAAAGAATATGCCTTTCATGGAGTCTATCAGCATGATGCAATGGTCGGGTTCTGATTGCAGGCTGAACGGGGCAATCTCTTCTGGGAAAGTGCAATGTGTTTTGGAAACGATGTTCAGGTTCAGGTCTGTGATGTATAGATCCTGGTTGGTCTCGTCAAACAAGACGATTCGGTTATTGCCGAAGAGTGTGGCCAGTGTTACAGAGTTCAAATCGTGCTCGAAAAGATCAAGTTCGTTCCCGATAGGGGATAAGGTGTTGTCTAACAACACTATTTTGCCGGATTCCTGATAGAAGACAAGGGTTTTGATGACATTGGCATCTACCGATGAGATGTTGCCATATACGGGTTTGTCAAACACCCACAGGACTTCTCCAGCGGGTGTGTTTTGGGTTGAATATTTGGTCAGGCTGGCCCCCCTCCAGGTGTAGATATTGTTCTGATTGTCGGTTGTGAAGTGGTCATACGTTGCATCGAACAAGGATTGCGCTTGTCCTAAACCAATGGATATGGTTATCAGAAAGGTGATGACAACGCATTTGTTCATAGTTGATTAGAATTTGCAACCGATTGTAGCGACAATTCTGTGGGATAAACCTCTTGTGGAAATGACATCATCATCTTGATACAAGCAGAAGCTGTCTTTTGAATATTTCAGCACGTAGGCCAAATCAAAGAAGACGTATTTGGTGCGGATTCCGAAGCCGACAGAACCATAATGTGCGCTTCCGTTGAAACTGGATTTGAAGTTTTTATAAGGAGAGGTTTTGTAGTTGTAACCGGCACGCAACAGGAACTTGGAGGTGACGTTTACTTCGGCACCGAGTTTGAATGTGTTGCAGATGCCGTATTTGTTGTCAATAGCCTGATTTTCTGTGTTGAAATTGTAGTCGTCGGCGTACAGTTTGGCCATGGAGTAGTCGATGAAATCGTATTCAGCGGATATGAATGCTCTTTTGTTGATGAGGAATGCGGCACTTACATTGAATTTGAGCGGAGTGGTGAGCGAGAAGCGATAGTTGTTGTCATAACTCCACGTGTCGGAATTCTTGCCGTTGGTATAGTAGGAGATCATATCCCGGCTGTACGAATCTTTGACTTTCCAGAAATAGGAAGGAGTTTGGAAAGATGCGCCTAAACGCAGGAAACTGACAGGCTGATATATAACGCCTAATTTCAAATTGATACCGGCACTGGAGTTCTGTTGAGCGCTGTTGGTTTGGAAAGAGGCGATTCCTTTGGCCAAGGTGGCGGAATCAGTGGCGTATTCGGCGTAGGAGATGACCTCTTTGTAGCTGAGCACGGGCACGCCGAGAGTGGCACCGATGAAGAGTTTGTCAGAATAATTGCCGCCGAAGGAGAAGCTGATTTCATCCATGGCTCCGGAGGTTTTTACAAGTGCTTCATTGTTGAGTTTTGCGTCTGTGAAAGGGCTATAATACTGATTGTTAGTCCCAGGTATTGTGTCTATCAGCCAAGTGCTCCATGCCAGAGAAGCATCACCAGTAAGCGCATTGTAAGCGATACCGTTGGCGTGTGGAAGTATGACGTCAGCCATAGATTTGTTAACAGGGGCATTGGCTCGGAACGTGTTGTTATAGTCCATGATGCGGTTGTACCCGAAACCGAAATGCCAGTAGTTCCAATTGGAGTTATCGATGTGGTTGGTGATGACCAGTCCGCATTGAGGAACTGTGTATTTGGCTTTTTGAGTAAAGCTGGGTTCCCCGTAATAGGTGGAATTGTTATTGGTAAAGGCCAAAGATAATGGGGTAATGGAAGCTTCGTGGCGCTTGTAAAGTCCAATGGCTGCGGGATTTACGCTAATGGCGGAAAACTCTCCGCCTGTGGCGCTGAATGCTCCGCCAGCACCCATGTAACGTGCCGTTCCCTGGTACTCGATCTGGGAGAAACGGAATGCCTCATAGTCCCCTTGTGCGAAAGTTGTACTGATTAGGCACAACATTACTATGCTGGTTAAAATCCTTTTCATTGTTGTGAGATTTAAGATGATAATACCATTTTGTTTATCGTCTTTCCCCGCTGCTGCGTGAAGAGCTGCTGCTGTATGACGAACTGCTGCTTCGTGAGGATCCGCTGTATGAGCTGCGAGAAGAGCTGCTGCTGCTGGACGGGGAGCTGTAATTGCTTCTGGAAGAAGAATTATTGTAAGAAGATCTGGAAGAGTTTGAGTTATTGTAAGTTGAACTTGGTCTGGAAGTGTTGCTTTGATTGTAGGAAGAACCTGGCCGGCTGTTGTGTGAGTTGCTCGGCTGACGGTCGTGGGTGGAGGAACTCGGAGTTGTCCAGGTAGTAGTGCTCCGGCTATTGTTGGACGAAGGTCTTGAAGTGGAGGCAGATGTGTTTGTTGGAGTTCTGGAAGAATTGTAGTTGGGACGGGTGTTGGGGGTTGAATTAGAGGTCGGATTATTGTCGTAAGTCCGACTGTTGTTCGTGTTTACATTTGTCCGGTTTGTGCTTGCGGAGGCTGGTGTGTTGGCAGGACGAGGCGTAGGCGTAGGAGTAGGAGTAGGTTGTGTGGTGGGTCTTGAAGAAGGATTATGGGAACCAGAGCTGGAACCGCCGCCCCCCGAAGGACTGTAAGATGCGGCTAAACCATCGTAACGATCGCTGAATGAGGCTGGTGAAGAGGAAACAACAGAGTAGTGATTATTGTTGTCGTTGTTACTGTTGCTGTAATCGAAATTGGGACGCATACCTCTGTCGTCGTTTCCTTGATTTCCCAAAACGGGTCCTATGCTGTTGCGATGACCATAATAGAACGAGTGGTTGTGGTCATAGTTGTTGTGATAATAGTCGATAGCCCAGTTGTGGTGATGGTACCATCCCCATCCGTGGTTGTGCCAGTAAGGATTGTAATAATCCCAGCCCCAACCATAGCGGAAACCATAGTCATACCAGCCGTAATTATAGTAATACGGACGATAGTAGTAGTTTGGCCACCACCAGTTGTAACCCATGTAAATGCTTAAGCCCCAGTTTGATGGACAGTAGTCATACCAATACAGATTGGTGAAATAAGGATCGTAATATCCCCAGCCGCTATATACATCCGTGTGGAAGCGGCGCAGGCGGGAGGTGTAATAGTAGTCGTAGTAATCGTCTTCATTATAATAATATGTGGTGCCGATGCTTCCATCCTCATTGTATTGATAGGAGATAGAATCCGGAGCCGGGATCTCCTCATAATAGGTGACGGTCTTCGGATTGTTTGCGGGCTTGTTCTGGCTTTCCGCACGTATGATCTTGTACTGGTCATCGCCCGATGAGGAATAGATGTCATCGTAGTAGGCAAAAGAACCTGTTTGACAAGATGTTATACAAATTGCTGCGAGGATTAGAACAAATAAAAATTGTTTTTTCATAATGACCTCCTTATGGCTTATTTTCGTATTTTTGCAATTCAAATCAAAACAACATTTCATTGACGGCAAAAATACGAAAAAGTTAATTTAATACTCAAAAATAATGGCTAAAAGTTTTTCTACACGAGATGAGAATTATTCACAATGGTATAATGATATTGTAAAGAAAGCAGATCTTGCTGAGAATTCGGCGGTTAGAGGATGCATGGTGATAAAGCCATACGGCTATGCGATTTGGGAGAAGATGCAGTCCACCTTGGATCGGATGTTCAAGGAGACGGGACACTCGAATGCCTATTTCCCGATTTTTATTCCCAAGTCCTTTTTCAGTCGTGAAGCCAGCCATGTGGAGGGCTTTGCCAAGGAATGTGCCGTTGTGACACATTATCGTTTGAAGAATGATCCCAATGGCGGCGGAGTGGTCGTTGATCCTGAAGCCAAGCTGGAAGAGGAACTCATTGTCCGTCCGACTTCCGAAACCATTATTTGGGACACTTATAAGAATTGGATTCAATCGTACCGTGACCTGCCGATTTTGTGCAACCAGTGGGCTAATGTGGTTCGTTGGGAGATGCGTACGCGTTTGTTCCTGCGCACGGCAGAGTTCTTGTGGCAGGAGGGCCACACTGCGCACGCCACCCGCGAGGAGGCTGTGGAAGAAACCGAAAGAATGTTGCACGTCTATGCAGGCTTTGTAGAGAACTTCATGGCAATTCCTGTGATTCAAGGTGTTAAATCTCCGAATGAGCGTTTTGCCGGTGCTATTGACACCTATTGCATTGAGGCACTCATGCAGGATGGCAAGGCATTGCAGGCTGGTACTTCCCATTTCCTCGGCCAGAATTTCGCCAAGGCTTTTGATGTGAAGTTCCTGAACCAAAGCAACCAGCAAGAGTATGTATGGGCAACTTCCTGGGGCGTTTCCACCCGATTGATTGGCGCTCTTATTATGACACACTCCGATGACAACGGTTTGGTCTTGCCGCCGAATCTTGCTCCTATTCAAGTGGTGATCGTACCTATCTATAGGGAAGAAGAACAACGTCAGGCAATTGCCGAGAAGGTTCAGCCGCTCATTGCAAAACTGAAAGAGCTTAATATCTCTGTAAAGTTTGACAATGATGATACCAAACGTTCCGGTTGGAAATTCAATGAATATGAATTGAAGGGTGTCCCCGTGAGAATCGCCATCGGGCCTCGTGATTTGGAAAACAATGATGCGGAAGTGGCTCGTCGCGATACGCTGACAAAAGAGGTTGTTCCTTTCGACACCCTCGTTGAATATGTGCAAAATCTTTTGAAAGACATTCAGTCCAATTTGTTTGCTAAAGCATTGAAATTCAGAGATGATAACACCAGAAAGGCTGATACGTGGGAAGAATTTGTCGATTTGCTGGATAACCACCCTGGCTTTATCTACGCACATTGGGACGGCACAGCGGAAACGGAAGATAAGATCAAGGAACTGACGAAGGCGACGATTCGTTGCATACCGTTCAATAATCCGCTGGAGGAAGGCAAGTGCATTTTGACGGGCAAACCTTCCAAACAGAGAGTCTTGTTTGCCAGATCTTATTAGTATTTCTCTATTTTCAAAACTATTTTTGATGGATAAAAGATTAGAGGCGTTTCAAAGACTGCTTGACATCATGGATGAACTTCGTGAGAAGTGTCCGTGGGATAGTGTGCAGACTTTTGAGACTTTGCGTTGCCTAACCATAGAAGAGACCTTTGAACTGTCGGAGGCAATTGTGGGCAAGGATTATCCGGATATGTGCAAGGAACTCGGAGATTTGATGTTGCATATTGTGTTTTATGCTAAAATAGCATCCGAAACAAAACTATTTGATATTTCAGATGTTATCAATCAACTCTGTGATAAATTGATCCGACGCCATCCCCACATATATGGGGATACATCTGCGCAGAATGCGCAACAAGTCCATGAGAACTGGGAGAAGATCAAGTTGCAGAAGGAAGGAAACCGTTCCGTGTTGGGCGGTGTGCCCCAAAGTGCGCCGTCCATGATCAAGGCTTATCGGATTCAGGAGAAAGCTAACGGGGTGGGCTTCGACTGGCACAATGAGCAAGAGGTTTGGAACAAGGTTCAGGAAGAATTGTCTGAGTTGAAAAAAGAAGTTGATAATCAATCCGATAGAGTAGAAGATGAACTTGGCGATGTGCTTTTTTCTCTGATAAATTATGCTAGATTTATACGAATCAACCCTGATGATGCGTTAGAGAAAACGAATCGCAAATTTATCCAGCGTTTTCAACACATAGAGGAACAGGCTAAATTGTCCAATCGCAAATTGACTGACCTCACTTTGGAAGAGATGGAAACTTATTGGCAGGAGGCCAAGCATAACGAACAATAATCCAAGTGGCAATGAAGAATGGTTATTTATATAAAATAGTATATATATGTATATTAATGCTGACCGTCTTCATTGTCACGAGCAATGTTGCATTTGCACAGAAGAATTCCAAAGCGGCAGCTCTCTGTAAAAAGGCTGAACAATGTGTCAACGAGCACAATTTTGAAAAGGCGTTGGCCTTGTTGAAGCAAGCCGAACAGAAAGATCCCCAATATCCAGATACGTATATCATAATGGGGGATGTGTACAATTTCTCCTTGCAATCCGATTCGGCCGTCAAGTGCTATAACAAAGCCATTGCGTTGATTGGCGATCCTGATCCGATGCTCTATTTCATTGCTGCCAATGAGGGTGCCAAGTGTGCGCAGTACCGTGATGCCCTTCGGAATTACGAACTTTTCATGCAGAAAGGCTTACAATATACGGAGGTGCTTTCGGAAGCCCAGCGAGGAATCGCCAATTGTCGGTTTGGCATTGAGGCAATGGAGCATCCTGTGAAATTCCAGCCCGTAAATCTCGGAGCAAACATCAATTCGGAATGGGATGAGTACCTTGCTTCTATCACGGCAGATGATTCCATTTTGATATATACGGTAAAGAGACCCAAGGACAAACATACGGTTTGTGCTTTCTGCCTGAACGAAGAGGATCTCTATTTCTCTGTCAAGGATGGTAACGGTCAGTGGCAGAAGCGCGAGCCTATCGGTGCTCCCATCAAGAGTGGCTACAATGAAGGTGCACAGTGCATTTCCCCAGATGGCAATTATTTGTTATACACCATGTGCGATGCCGACTATGGTATGGGCAGTTGCGATCTGTACTGGTCCAAGATGATAGGGCAGAAGTGGTCGCGGCCGCGTAACTTTGGCGCGCCCGTGAATTCACCTGCATGGGAGAGCCAGCCTTCGATGGCTTCGGACGGCCATACGATCTATTTTGTTTCCTCCCGTCCGGGCGGCTTCGGCGGCAAGGACATCTGGAAAACCACTATGACTTCTGAGGGTGCCTTCACGGCTCCGGAGAATCTCGGACCTGTCATCAACACGCCGGGCGATGATGCAGCGCCATTCATCCATAGTGACGGGCGCACGCTCTACTTCGCTTCCAACGGAAGAGTGGGGATGGGCGGCTATGACCTGTACTATGCAGTGTTTCAAGCTGACGGCTCCTGGACCGAACCCCAGAACTTGGGATATCCCATCAACACCCCGGCGGATGAAATCAACATCTTCATCAATGCAAAAGGAACGGTCGCTTATATGGCTTCCGACAAGGACGGCGGTGAAGGCGGACTTGATTTGTACAGCTTTGAACTGGATGAGACCCTGAGACCCAATCCGGTTACCTATATCAAAGGTCATGTCACAGATGCTTTGACGGGTGCTCCGCAAGAGGCCGTGCTTGAAATGGTGGATCTGAATACGAAGAAGGTGGTGGCACACACCACTTCGGATGCCGAGAACGGAGAGTATCTGGCATGTATCCAAACCGGTACCAATATCATGCTCAATGTCTCGTGCGCCAACTATCCTTTCTATTCTGAAAATTTCCAGGTGGAGAAATCCTATACGGAGATTTCTCCTTATATAAAGGATATCCGTCTGCATCGTGCTGATGTGGGCACGGTGGTAGTGCTGAAGAATATCTTCTTCGACCTTAACCGCAGCGAGCTGAAGCCCGAGTCATATATGGAGCTCGACAAACTGGTTGACTACCTGTCTCACAATAATGTCAAGATAGAGATTGGCGGCCATACCGACGACCAGGGCAGCGACGAGTATAACGACAGACTCTCCCAGAGCAGAGCCAAGGCGGTGTACGACTATCTGGTGGAGCGTGGAATTCCCGCCGAACGTCTGAGCTATGCCGGTTATGGAAAACGGCAGCCTGTCGCCGATAACTCCACAGAGGAGGGCAGGGCCGCAAACCGTCGCACAGAATTCAGATTCGTCCGCTAAAACCCTTCATTCCCCTTCTGTTTCTTTGAAAATCCGGCCTCCGACGGGAGGAATCCGGCATACTTATCATTACTCCAATGTTCATAACTTTAAATTGCAAGGCTAATTTAAATGTTTGATTTTTAAAACTATATCTTAACAGATATTATTTTATAAGTCGAAAATCCGTCTTGTTGGTGTGAATAAGGTTTGAAAAAAAATCAAAAAAAAAATGCAATAATAATAGGAATGAAAAAAAAATGTATTTTTGCAGGTTGAAAGTTTAGTATAGTGTATTGTACTCTATGAATCTAAAAGCCAATGATATAAGAAAAAAAAGAATAAATAATTAATAACAACAAAAAAAAACAAGTATGAAAAAACTATTATCAATTTGCTTGCTAAGCGTTCTGCTTACGATGATGAGCTTTTTCACAGCTCAAGCGCAAAGTAGCAATCCATCATGCTGTTTCTGGGTTGAAAACATGCAGCCGGTGACGGCCCAGCATATTGCCAACCTAGACGGTACCGGGATTGCTCAAGACACCAGTGCCGGCATGGACCTTGTGTTGAACAATGTTCTTAACATCGCCCGTAAAGACAGCACTGACATTTACAGACTTCATTTCCCGACAGGTGCTAACTGTGGGACTAAAGTCTCCATTGAGTGGCTGCTTTATCGTGACGGCCAATTGGTAAATGGTGATTTGTCAGACTATGCAGAAATCGGCATCTACACCCGCTATGATCAGCTTAATGCTGCCGGCGTATGCCAGAACATCAACTGGCTGGGTGGTATCGTAGAAAATGGCGATGGTGTTTGTGGTTGCGATCCCAGTACTTGGCATGTCAATCACAATGACTTCCCGGGCGCACGCCAGGCTAATCCGCTCGCACCTGCATACTTTGATGAGTCTCACCACGCTGCCGGTTATACGCATGTTATGTACACGTATAACTTCGACTACTTCTATCTGCCTTTCCTCGCAAGTGAACACTCCACTACTGATTTTGTCATCAAATGGAAACAAGTTGGTAATTATGCTCTCGTAGTTCGTATCCGTGAACGTATCGGTGGTACTGACTATGACTTCACGATGGACGGTTCCCAGAATCCTGAAATGTATATCGGCGGTCACCAGAGCTGCTGCGGCCAGATTCTTTATCAAGACTCTCTGCACTATCTTGTAACCACCGCTCATGAGAAATCTATTTGTGACAACGATGATCCGTTCATGTATGGCCGCGGCCAAAGAACAGCAACGGGTTCCACCCTGTATGCATTCTCCGAAGAAAGTCTGTATTATGTTCTCTTCGGTGACTATGTTTGCGACCACTGGATTGTGGAACGTATCGATACTCTTCAACTCTATACCCGTATCAATCCCGACATCGTGGCCAGAGACACCAACCTCTGCCGTGACGAGAATTTCACCGCAGCTGACTTGCTTGGTCTTGTGACCGAGGTTGACTTGGATGCCCCTGGCATCATCGGTCATGAAATCCGTTGGTCTGAGAACGGTGTGAGCTGGACTACCGACATGTCCCAACTTCTGTCTCTGAACCAGCTGACCCAAACTGCTGGTCAATATCCGTTCTATGCTCGTCAGTTCAATTTCTATTATGACGCCATGGATGATGATACCATCGGTTGTGGTGGTCAGGTTGATACCGTCGTGGTGAACGTACGCGACCTCTTCCCTCCGATCCTGGAAGGTGCTCATTATTATTCTTATTGTAATGAGACTCTGGAAGCCAACTCTCCGGTCGTGCTTCGTGCTCATCTGGATCCTCAGGATTTCTGCTCCACAGAAATCAGATGGTACACCGAAGATGACTTGGGTTATCCTACTCACGCCGCTGCATATCTGAAACAGATCGGAGACACCATCAGTCTGGATTTGACAGAACTGAATCCCGAGAACGAAGACAAGGTCATTACCTTCTATCTTTATACGGTCAATACTAACACGAATACCTTCTCGGCTAAATATGATTCTGTGACATTCGAGTTCTTTATGACTCCTGAATTCGTTGTTGATTCCACTCAACTTGATTTCGTGGTTTGTCCAGGTGCTTCTGTTACAATGAACAGTATGGTTTCTTCCATTGAGCCTGACTATAACGATGTTCTTCCTACTGTTACTTATGAGTGGTTCAAGAACAATGTTTCTCTCTCCAATGACACCAACCTCACTGTAAACGCTTCCATGGTTTGCAACCAGGTCGACACCTATACTGTCCATATTACGGCAGCTACCATTAAAGGATGTCAAAATGAAATGACTCGTACCTATACTATCAAGGCTCAGGATATCGAGAACCCTGTTATGGCATGGGATACTACCGGCGCTGCGTTTGACACATTGGGCAACAAGATCCGCACCTTGAGTGGTTGCGACTCTTCTGCTGTTCCTGCTCCTTATACGCTTGCTGATTTCGCTGTCATAGCCGATAGCACTGCCACTGTTCCTGCTACGGCAGTCGGTACTATCATTGATGGTTGTGTGAACGTGAACACCCTCAATGTTACAGACGTGGTTACTTCCCATACTGCTTGCCAGACCATCGTGACTCGTACATACGAGGCTGTTGATGCTTGTGGCAACCACTCCAACACTATTTCTGAGATCTTTACTATTAACAATGATTTCAAGCCCGTTATCTCTGGCCGTATCAATGTGAACCCTGTTCGTGATACTGCTTGTACTTACGATGTTCCTTCATACGCTACACTGCGTAACATCTTTGATAACGACACGAATATTCATGTTACTTATAATTGTACTGAGTCTGCTTTCGACACGGTGGTGTTCTACATCAACAACACCAATGTTTTGGCCGATGGCAATCTCAATATCTTCGCCGACACCAACCTGGTGACGATTTATGCTGTTGTTACCGATGCTTGCGGCAATATCTCTGCGAAGACTCCGGTATTTGATATTCACAAGCCGGCTGCTATGTACATTGCTCATGGTGCTATCACGATTGATACGCTTGAACTTTGTGCTGACGTTACGACCAATATGCATTTCAATGACAACTTTGTCATGAATGCTGACAGACCTTACACCTATCAATGGTCACAGATTTCTGTTGTTGGTCAGTCCATCATTACTCCTGATTCTAACAACTATCTTGAAGCTGTTATTGCTCCTGTTGACCAGATGCTTAACACCTCTTCTCACTTTATCATGACGGTTACCGATTCTCTCGGTTGTGTTGCTGCTGACACCTCCAATGCTGTCCACTTCTACCGTCTGCCTACCGCTGAGATTATCAGCCATCCTGAAAACAACGGCAACCCGATCCATGATGGCGACACCCTTTGCCCCAACTATGGCGACTTCTATGTAATTTCTGGCAACTCAGTTTCTAACCTTCCTGACTCTGTCATCAATTACCAGAGCCTCGGTTATACATGGTCTGGTGCTTCCGATGTTTTGAACAAGCACACCAACACCAACATGTTCAAGATGGCTTGTGAGAACTGTGACACTTTATACACCACATATCTCACCGTGACCAACATGAAGAACTGCTCTGCCACTACCGCATTCAATATCTACGGTGCTCTCAGAGCAGAGGATACGCTGACTGTTACTGCTATCACAGAAATAACGATGCCGTTAGTTTCCGGACGTAATGATTGCGTTATCAGTGTTCCTGACTTTGTCTCTACTAACGTTTATTTCAACCCGCTGACTGTACAACATAATTGCTTCTCTCTGAGTGAGATGGAGATTACTCAGGATGTTACTCCTGGTACTTTCGTCAATCACGATACCACTGTTGTGATTACCATCACAGCTCCTCGTAACCAGAATAATCCTGATGCAGTTCCTTGCTTGACCTACACTCACGTTATCAATGTGAAGATGCCGGCTAACACTGTTAATATCACTGATATCGCTTCCAGCAATGTCGGTTGTGAGCCTCTTGCAACCACGCTTACCCCGACCGTTGTCAACGCTACCGGTACCTGCACTTGGGCTTGGTCCACTGGTGCAACCACAGAGACCATCGATGTGACTATGACCACTGCAGCTCATACCTATACATTGACTGTTACAGACCAGGCTGGTTGTTCTAGCATTATGACAGTTTCTCCTGTTGTTTATCGTACACCTGTTCGTACTGACATTGAGTTTGTCACTACTCCGAACACCTATTGCGATGGCGCTGTGGATGCTATGAATAATCCTATCTACGATGGTACTTTCACCATCAATGTTTTGAATGAGAATGCTGAGATTGACGGTTACAAGTGGAATGCTGACAACTATACTCCGTATCGCCCGGTAAGCTATGTTTACACCGGCCTCGTTCAGAATGCTTATGACTTCACGGTTTATACTACACACGGATGTTACGCTACTTTCACGGACACTGTAAAACATGACACGACCGATCTTAATGCTCCGTTTACAGCTGATCGTCTGCACGACAACTTCAAGTGTGAGAGTCCGTACGAAGGCTCTGTCCAAGTTACTCCTAATGTGGAGAACTACGTCTACCAAATTTCTAGTGACACTCACTTCACTGACGGTGAGGTTATCACAAGTGATTCTACTGTGATTACCCCGATTATGTTCAACTGGTTGTATCAAGATACCTATCGCGTGTATGTTGTTTCTCCTAAGGGCTGTCATTTCGTTACTAATGACGTGACTGTGCTTGACGTTACGGATACACCTACCACGCATATCGTTACCTACGATACAGCTGATTGCCATTTGCCCAATGTTGCTCCGAATGGTAGAGCTAAGATTGCTAACTCCAATCCTACTTATACTTATACGATTGACGATGTGATTAAACCTGGTAACAACGGTACACTGGTATTCTCCAACCTTGAATCTGGTTCACACATTCTTACCATCAAGTCTTCTGGTAACTGTGTTTTCACACAGACTATCGTGGTTCCTTCTTGGTCTGATCCTGGTCATCCGATTGCTACTATTGACACTAACCGCGCTTGTGCTGGTGGCACATACTCCGGTGCTATTACGATTGAAGGTGCAAACGTTAATGACGGTTATACCTACAAGCTCTACTCTTATGAGGAGACTTACAACTATTATTATGGTACTCAAGTAATCAAAACACTTATTGACTCCATTGTTGGCGTTGCTGGTACTCCTGTTGTATTCGATAACCTTGAGGATGGCGTATATCAATGGCATGTTACAGATAACCATAACTGTTCTGCTACCTATATGGACACCGTTCCTTTCAAGGCCTTCACATTTGATACCAATGCATACGTCATTACTCCTGGTACACGCTGCGACACCGCTGACAATTTGATTACCATTACTGCGCCTAATAGCGATTACAACTATATTTTATACCAGGTTGGCTATTATAGCGATGATTTGATTGACACGTTCCCTGCCAACGGTATTCTTATGGTTCATGAGAATGGTGATAACTATTATATCAGTAAGATTCATAAACAATCCAATTGTGTTGTTAATTCCAGCACTTTCGGATTGCATGTCAACCAGCCTGTCTATAATTTCACCGTAGCTCATACACCCGACCACGATTGTTCTGCTTTTGGTACTGGTTCAATTACGGTGAACTCACCGAGCACAAACTATTCTTATTATCTGTATGAGGGTAATGCCTACTATGATTATGAGCATTATGCATACTATGATGAGAATTATGGTACCGATTACTTGTCTGCTGATTCTACTGCATTTATTAATCTTGATGGTAATGGTTATTACAACTATCAACTTTACACCATCTTTGCTGTAAATCATACAACAGCTTGTTCTTACAAACTCGTTGACACGATTCGTCTTGACACTTATTATCCTGTCATTGAGACAGTCGTTTCCACTCCGAACTATAACTGTATTGCTGAAAAGAATGGTACAATTACCGTTACTCTTGACAGCGTTGTTCCAGGTACCTATTATCTCTATGCAGGCTATTCCACCGAGGTTGCCAATAATACTACCGGTGTTTTCACTGGCCTGAACAGCCTTTCCAATTATCGTGTTCACTTCGTGAGCGATTTGCATTGTTCTTCTTCAAATCAGTATATTGCTGTGGTTGACAGTGCATTCATTGAGACCGATTTTGTTATTACACCGGACTTCACTTGCGCTCCCACTCTCAATATGCCGGGTACGGGTTGTATCTATGTTATGGAACCGCATAACAATGCACAACATAACAACTATACCTATTCCCTCACTTTGCCTGGTGTTTGGGAAACCAACAGTATTGATATCCCGAGTTACAAGTGGTGTTCTCTGGCTTCTGCCACTTATACCGTTGTGATTTCTGATACGGTCACTGGATGTGTCGCTACAAATTATGTATTCGTTCCTGATTCTACTGTTCACGTTACACTTGATGTTGTAGCTACGGACAACAATATTTGTACACAAGGTTATGGTAACGGTTCTATCACAGTTACAGCTACTGCTGACAATCTGGATGCTGTTCTCGTTTACAGTATCGATGGTGGTACTACATGGCACAATAGCGGCGCTACCATTAATAACCTTACTTCTGGAAATTATGAGATCCTTGTAAAAGATACCTGGTTCAACTGCCTGTATGACACCTGCGCTAACAAGGATGTTACTATCGACACGGTGAAGAAGCAACTTAATGTCACATTTGCTACTGTTAACAATACCGCATGTGATCCTGCTTTGTATAACGGTTCTATCACTATTACCGGTGTCAAGTACAACGATGGTACTGATGTTGACTATTCTGCTGCTCTGACTAACGTTGATTACTCTGTTGTTGATTATGCTACTACTATTACCAATGGTTGGGGTCACCTCAATGGTATTGAGTATAAGGTTACCATCACGGACAATACTACTGGATGTGATACAACTATTTCAGTTACCCTTACCACCGAAAATATTTGTTCACCCAGCATTACTGTTTCTGCCGTGAATAATAACAAGCACGTTGGTAATGACTACTACTTCTGCCTTGGTACAGTTAATGCTCAATTGGTTGCTGATGCTACAAGCGCTTGTGACCCGTCATTTACCTACACTTGGACACGCGATTGTCATCCTATCATTTCCAACACCAATACAATGGATGTTTGGACTGGTGATGTGTTCTCTTGCACATACACTGTAACTGCTGTGGGTGATAGCTCCGGATGTTCTTCAACAAAGGCTGTCACTGTTGTTGTTGATCCTAATCCGACAATTCAATTCTATGCTACTCCTCAAGCTACCATTCAGTATTTGTATGCTAACCCGACTGTGACCTACACGAATTGCGAGAATTATGCATTCAATTTGGGTATTGAAAACCATCATTATGATTCTATTGTTTGGTCTAATGGTTATGTTGATACGAATGTCTATCAGTTCACAGTTCCTGCTTATCAGCTGACTGAAGGCATGACATCCTACTGCGTGTGGGTTATGGACAATAATGGTTGTACAGCTAACTCTGTCGCCAATGTTATTACTCGTCCTGTTGCAAGATACGCAACAAGTATGGAAGTTTGCGGTTCATTCCACTATGTTTCCAATAGAAGCGGTAAGGTTTATGACTATCAATATATTGATGGCGCAGCTAATGTCTATACTGTAGTAGATACCTTCTACGCTGCGAACACTTGCGACAGCATTGTTACTTACACCGTAACTATTAAAGCTAATCCTACACTGAATGTTACCGCAGCTATTAACGCTTTAGGTCAGGTTGTACGTTGTGACGGTGATGTGTTACCTTCTTCATTCACTATTACAACTAATCATGCAACTGCTTCTGGTTACAGAATTACCAATAGTGATCAGTTGACAAAGACATCCTTCATGACGGATGCTCCTTTCGTTCCTACTGCTGCTCTTACTCGTAGTATGAACAATATGAATGTTTATGCATACGCATACAACGCTTGTGATACTGTTTACGCTATGATTGGTAAACTCTTTGTTGACTCGCTGCCTGTTGTTTCTACAATTTCCGGTACTCCTGAATTCTGCGCTGGTAGTTCTATTACACCTACGCTTAGTGCTTCTGTTACCAATTGGAATACAACAATCAATCCTAAGAATACAAGCTGGTTAGTAAGTTCCACTACAAATCCTGCAACTGCTACTGCTATTACTAATGCCAACACAGAGAATAATGGTCAGTATGTATTCTTCGCAGCAACCAACCATTGCGGTACTACCTATTCAACACCTGTTCAACTTACTGTTCATACAGTTGCTGCTCCTACACTTGCTCTTGGTGTCACGAGCTTCTGTGCAGGCCAATCTATTCAAGCATCTAACATTACCATTACACACAATACCACTGCAAGTGTTGTCGGTAACCCGTCCTATACCTTAGGTGGCACTGCCTATACTCTTGGTACTGCTCTCAAAGCAAATGATAATGGTAAGAGTTTTGTTGCTAATGTTACGTACTCTTGCGGTTCTGCAGTTGCCTCCAACGGTGTAGCGATTACAGTTACTGACACTGCCCGTATGGTTGTTACTGGTAATGCAGATACTGTTTGTTTAGGTTCTACCCAGACTTATACTATCGATACATTGCCTACCAACATTGTGACTATCACTCCGACGAATGCTACTATCCAAAAGAATGGCAATCAAGTGATTGTTACTCCTACTGCTGTTGGTCCTGTTTCCGTTGTCTTTACTAGCACAGCTGCTAACAGTGCTTGCGGTTCTGCTAGCGTCACCAAGACCTTCAAGGCCGCTACAACGCCTGTATTTACATCTCAACCTGCAGATGTCAATGCTTGTGTCGGTACCACGCTCACGCTTACTGCTCCTTCCTATACTGCTAATGGTAATGTCAGAAGCGAAGGTTGGAAACTTGACGGCACTGTATTCAATCCTGCCACTACGACTATTACAACAGCTCATAACAATGCTAAGTTGACTTACTTTGTTACGAACTGCTGTGGTACGACTACTTCCAACGAAGCTACTCTCCATGTGTACGATACAGCTAAGTTGGTTGTGAATGGTACTCTTGATTCCTTGTGTGTTGGTGAAGCCTTTACTTATTCCATCGACACCAATGCTACCAATGTTGTTACCGTTTCTCCTTCAGCTAATGTTACAGTATCCCATGTTGGTGCTAACATCATTGTGACCGCTGTTTCTGTTGGTTCTGCTACTGTGACTGTTACCTCTACTGGTTTGAATGGCTGTGGTGTTAAGACGAAACAAGTGGCATTCCTTGTCACAGACAAACGTTCTATTGCCGACATCACTGCTCCTGCAGCTGTTTGCGAGGGTCAAACTCTTACTCTTACTACTCCTACTACTACGGGTAATGCTAATATCTATTCACAAGGTTGGCAGGTTAAGAAGTCTGGTGATTCCGATTACAGTGCTTTCACCACCACTACTGCAATGTCATCCTCCTATAATGGTGCTTCACTTCGTTACAAAGTTACAACCAAGTGCGGTGATACTTACTCTAACGTAGTTTCCATTACCGTTAATGATACTGCCAAGTTGACTGCTGCTGCAAATATGACGCAAATATTGTGCTACGGTGAAGCAATCGCTGACATCGTCATGACTACCAACAAACCGCTCGTGCTCTCTACAAATCTTACTACAGCTGGTTTGTCTGTCACGGGCAGTACGATTTCTGGTACGGTTACACTTCCTGCTACCGCTACCTTCCCGTACACCTTGAAGGGTACTGTTTCTACTGTGAGTACAACTTGTCAATCTTATGACAAGACTGATACCATCACCATCAAGTTGAATAACAAGCCGACGGCTACACTTAGTGTACCTGACGACACGCTTTGCGCTGGTGCTGTTATCAATCCTACGCTGAATATTACAGCTAACCATTCAGATACTCCGACGAATGCTTACTTCATAAAGACCAAGACTGCTACAAGTTATTCCGCATTCACTATCACTACTCCTGTGACAGTTGCTATGGACAGCGCCCTGATCTACAATAAGGTTACCAACAGCTGCGGTTCCAACTACTCTGACACTGTTCTGGTACGTGTTGCCGGTGCTCCTGTCGTAAGTATTGCCTCTGTGACATTCCGCGACACTTGTTCTGGTAATAAACTGAATGACTTTGTCGTGAGCGGTGCTCCTGAAGTTACTTTACCGTCCAATGCTACTGTGATTTTGAGCGAAGGTTGGTACAAGAAAGTTGGTTCAACCTATGTGAAGATTGTATCTGCTACCGATAGCGTTATTACTGAACCTACCACGATTGCTTACGGTGCAACCACTCAGTGCACATCTAATCCGGTTATGTCTGCTGATGTTGTTCTCGGATTTGATCATGCTCCTACCTTTGTGGATGCAACTCCGTTCACTATTGCAGCAATCTGTGAGGGTCAGAAGTTTAATGGCGGTGTTGAGCCGACCGTGAACGTCAATGCTAACGGTGGTGTGGTCACTAAGACCTGGACCATCAACGGTGTTGCTCTTGATTTCAATACTATTTATGATGCCGCTACCTATAATGGAAAGAAGATCAAACTCGTCATCGCTAATGACTGCGGTAGCAATGAATACGAGCAGACCGTCACTATCAATCCTCTGCCTGTTCCTACTATGTTGACCGACACTGTGGTATGTGCTGTTGCTGGTAACACCTTCACATTAAGCGTTGCGAATGTAAATGCTACCTCCTCTTACGAGTGGTTCGGTTCTGATGATGTTACAGTTGCAACTGTTCCTTCCGTTACTCTTCCTGCTGGTACGGTTGACACCGTGATGACATTCTACGTTGTCGAAACCGATGCTAACGGTTGTGTTTCTGAAACCCAAATCAATGTATCTGCTGATACCATCACTTCTGATGTTATTACTGTGAAAGTGACCGGCAAGCCGTACTTCAAATTCACCAACTTGAACGGTGTTGAGACTCACGATATAAACTCCTCTATTAACAACGAAACGACTGGTTACAGATGGACGCTTGAAAATTGCGGATATCCTGATGATACTAAGGTGTTTGTAACATTCGATATCTATCACAATGATACTCTTATCCCCGCTTCTCAGATTAGTAACTACATCTCCACTGCTACTACTACGGTTGATCTTACTTCTCATACTTGGAACACCAACCAATATGTTGAGTATCCGACCAGTGGTCCTGTTTTGAATGCTTATGCATTCTACACATCAATGCAGAATCATTATCCTTACTTCAACTTGAGTGGTAGTTCATACGACTATAGCTGGGTTTATCTCCACTTCCTCGTATCAAGAGATGTGACCAATACTATTGCTCAGTTCACTCAGACTGGCAAATATGAGATTCGTTATTCACTCTATGCTACTGATGGTTCTGATATCAACATCTACTATGTTGATGGCACATCTAAGAAGATTGGTGGTCATGACTATCATGGTGCTACATGGTTAGCTTCTGATGTCTTCACCATCCATGTCAATGATGGTCCTGCTATTGCTGCTAACGAGTCACCTGAAGCTCCTGCTGTTGATCCTATCGCCAGCGAGCCTACTGTTAAGCTTTACCCGAACCCGACTTCCGAGAATGTCAATGTCCGTATCGAGGGTATCAGTGGTCAAACCACCATCAGAATCTCTACTCTGACTGGTAAGACAGTTGCTCACCGTGCTATCAGCATTGATAACGAATTCTCTATCGAAACGTTCAATGTGTCTGATCTCACACCTGGCGTTTATGTACTGCAAATCGTCAATGATAACGCTGTGATTTCACGTAAGCTTGTCATTACGAAATAATCAATAGTTATTATCATACTTAAGGGAGTTGTGCCTTATTCCACAACTCCCTTTTTTATTACTGATTTATATGAGGAAGAATACCGGTTTCATCATAATTTTGCTCCGCAGGTATGGCTGGCGGCTGGCATTGGTTTTCTTCCTGAATTTTATTTCTGTGCTGCTTTCCATCCTGGTATTTATGTTGATTGAGCCATTTTGCAGGCTGCTTTTCAGAGGTACCTTGAATGGGTTGAGCCCAATCTCATCGTTCTTTGTTTCCCTGCTTGGTAAAATGGTGGATTTGCAAGCTGCCAGTCATTCCATGTTCGGCTTGGTGGTAGCGGCGATTCTCCTCTACTTGTTCAAGAACTTGTTTGCCTATCTGTCACAGTGGGTGATGGCATCTATGCGTAGCGACTTGATTTTTACTTTGCGGAACCAGTTGTACGATAAGATACTGCATTTGCCCCTCGGATATTTTAATTCTCAGCGCAGGGGAGATGTGGTCTCACGCGGCGTGAACGACACGCACGAGATAGAGTTTACCATCTTGAGCGCCTTACGGATTTTTCTGACCGACCCCATCACCATTGTTTTCTATCTTGTGGTGCTATTCTATATCAGTGTCCGTCTGTCACTATATTCCCTTATCCTGCTGCCTGCCACTTTCCTTATTATTGGATGGATTACGAGATCGTTGCGCAAAGATGCAAAGACTTCCAAGCAACGTCTTGGATCCTTACTCTCCCATGTGGAAGAGACCCTTTCCGGTCTGCGCATCATCAAGGGATTCAATGCTCAACAAACTGCCCAGCAAGTTTTTGATCGCCTCAATACCAAATTCTCCGACAAGCAGCGATACCTCTATCGCAAGATTGATATTGCCTCTCCCTTTGGTGAGTTTCTGGGTGTTTCCTTCGTGATGGTAGTCTTGGTGATTGGCGGTATGTTAGTGCTGTCACCAACACCTACACTGACGGCAGAGTTGTTCATTACTTACATTGCGCTTTTCTCGCAGATTATCAATCCCGTGAAGAATCTCTCCACAGCTTTCGCAAACTATCGTCGTGGGCAATCGGCCCTTGACCGTCTTAATGAAATTCTGGATGTAGAAGAATCAATTACAAGTCCAGAGAATCCGGTGCCGCTCAATGGTTTCCATGACAGTATTGTGTTGAAGGATTTGTCGTTTGCCTACGGGGACAAACCTGTATTGGACCATCTCGATCTTGAGATTCATAAAGGGCAAGTTGTTGCACTCATTGGGCAGTCTGGCGCGGGTAAGACTACCATCGCCGACATACTGGAGCGCTTCTATGATCCCACCAATGGTGCAGTCCTTCTGGATGGAATAGATATCCGTTCCTATGATATTCATCAATATCGGTCTTTGTTTGCTTTGGTCTCGCAGGATGTGGTGTTGTTCAATGACACTATATATAATAATATTGTGTTGGGTCGGACGGATGTCAGTACAGAGGATGTGTTGGAAGCGGCGCGAGTGGCCAATATTTTTGATTTTATCCAAACCTTGCCGGACGGTTTACAGCACAATATCGGCGATCGTGGTTTGAACTTGTCGGGTGGCCAACGTCAGCGGCTCAGCATTGCGCGCGCCGTGTTGCACAATGCGCCCATCCTGATTTTGGACGAAGCCACTTCCGCCATGGACACGGAGTCTGAACGTTTGGTGCAGGCCGCTTTGGACAACGTTATGCAAAACCGGACTGCGGTTGTCATTGCACACCGTCTGTCCACTATCCAGAACGCAGACAATATTGTGGTGTTGGACCAAGGGCGTGTCGTGGAGCAGGGCAGGCATGAGGAGCTGCTTGCACAGGGCGGAGTGTATAGTAGGATGGTGAAAGGGGTGAAATAGGTGAAGTGGGTGCATGGGGTGAATGAGGTGCATGAGGTGAATGAGGTGAAAGGGGAATGGTGAATGGTGAATGGGGTACATGAGGTGAAAGGGGTGAGTTAAGTAAATTAAAACCAACAATATGGCAAAGCATAAATTAGCGAGATTCGCGGAAAACGAGACATTTGGAAATTTGTTCCAGCATACCAGTTATGACCGGCAGAATATTCCTTTCCCGTTGAAGGGCAAGTGGGGTAGGGATTATTTTCACAATGACAATCCGATTACGGTGGAGCTGGGTTGTGGCAAGGGTGACTATACCATTGCCATGGCGAAGCGTTATCCAGACCGTAATTTCATCGGCATTGACCGCAAGGGGGCGCGTTTGTGGCGTGGCTGCAAGGACGCCATCGAGGGCGAAATGCCCAATGTGGCATTCCTCCGTATCAATATCGACAACATTGGATATTATTTCGAGAAGGGTGAGGTGAGCGAAATCTGGGTCACGTTTCCGGACCCGCAGCCCAAGAGTGAGCGCCGGAGGTTGGTGTCCCCGCGCTTTGTGGGTTTTTACCGCGAGGTGTTGCCCGAGGGTGGGGGAGTGCTGAATCTGAAGACGGACAGCCGGCTCCTGTACGAGTATGTGCGCGAGACTGCGCCGCAGGAGCAATGGACTGTGTTGGAGGATGTTGAGAATGTCTATACGCAACCTGCGGATGCTTTGTTGACGGAGGTTCAGACCTTTTACGAGAAGATGTGGCTGGCGGAAGGACGCACGATTTCGTACTTGAAATTGAAGATTTAGGTGCGCTTGAAACAAAAATAGTGCCATATCATATTTTTTTCATAAAAAAATATTTTCATATAAAAAAAATACTATATTTGCCAACTTGTTAGAAAATAGGCGCAATGAGGGACCGGGATTGTGAGTAAGTTTTTATAATCGTCTAAATGACAATAATTTGCGCTTTTGATTTTTCAACACAAGAGTGTTAGTGCGGTAGGGTGGATTTGGCAGAAAGTTGACAAAAAGTTTCTAAAACAGATAAAAAACGAAAAAAATATAAGAAGATGAAAATAGTTAATTATTGTAAAGAAGTTTACGACGAGTTGGTACACAAGACAACTTGGCCGACTATGCAAGAACTTGGCAACAGTGTTGTGGTGGTGTCTATTGCTTCCCTAATCATCGCGTTAATCGTGTTTTTGATGGATGCCGTCTTCAACTTGGGAATGGATCTCGTATTCCCGGCTATGTAGTTTTCTTTTATCAGTGGTTGTTATATCCAAAATAGCGAATCATGGCAGAAGTCGAGCGTAAATGGTATGTGATTAAAGCGGTCACAGGCACCGAGAAGAAGGTGAAGCAGAACATCGAGACCGAGGTTGAGCTTTCCCATCTGAAGGATTATGTGACGAAGGTGTTGATACCTACAGAAAAGGTTCACCACATTACCAAGAGTGGAAAGAAGGTTGTGACTGAGAAGAACTACTTCCCGAGCTACATCTTTATTGAGGTAGTCAAGATGGAAGAGATTTTCAGCATGATTCTGGACATTCCTGGGGTGTTGGGCTTTGTAGGTTGCAAGCACAAGAGCGACATTCCCGTAGCATTGCGTCCGGCAGAAGTCTCTCGTTTGCTGGGTAAGGTTGACGAATTGATGACCCAAGACGATTCATATTTGCAGCCTTTCACAGTGGGTGAGGAGATCAAGGTTATTGATGGGCCTTTCAACACATTCAACGGGTTTATCGAAGAGATAGACACGGAGAAGAAGAAGCTGAAGATTATGGTGAAAATCTTCGGCCGTAAAACCCCGCTGGAGCTGGGCTTTATGCAAGTTGAAAAAATATAGCGCCACAAATAGTTACAAACAATTAAATCAAATTAAACAATGGCAAAAGAAGTAGCTGGATTAATTAAGTTACAAATTAAAGGAGGAGCCGCCAATCCAGCACCCCCTGTAGGACCTGCGTTGGGTTCCAAGGGTGTGAACATCATGGACTTTTGCAAGCAGTTCAATGCGCGTACGCAGGAAATGGCTGGCAAGATCATCCCTGTTGTGATTACGGTTTACAAGGACAAGTCCTTTGACTTCATCACGAAGACCCCTCCGGTTGCTGTACAAATTAAGGAAGCAGCCAAACTTCAAAAAGGTTCCGGTGAGCCTAACCGTTCCAAAGTCGGTTCCATCACGTGGGACCAGGTGCGAACCATTGCCGAGACCAAGATGAGCGACTTGAACTGTTTCGAGGTCGAGTCCGCCATGTCTATGGTTGCCGGTACAGCTCGCAGTTTGGGCGTTACCGTGAAAGGTGGCCAGAATCCTTTTGAGAAAAATTAATAACAAGTAAAAAACAAATCACATGGCTAAAATATCAAAAAAACGCAAAGAGGCTTTTGCTAAATTTGATAAGAGTAAAGTGTACGCTTTACCGGAAGCTATCCAGGTGGTGAAAGACCTCACATATACCAAATTCGATGCATCATTTGACATTGACGTGCGTCTGGGCGTTGACCCTCGTAAGGCCAATCAGATGGTCCGTGGTATTGTGACGCTGCCCCATGGTACTGGAAAAGTCATCCGCGTGCTCGTGCTCTGTACTCCTGACAAAGAAGAAGAGGCAAAGGCTGCGGGAGCCGACTATGTTGGTTTGGATGAATACGTTGACAAGATCAAGCAAGGCTGGACCGACGTTGACGTCATCATCACCATGCCGAGCGTGATGCCGAAGATCGGTGCTCTCGGTAGAATATTGGGACCCCGCGGTTTGATGCCGAACCCCAAATCCGGTACTGTAACGATGGAAGTCGGCAAGGCCGTCTCCGAAGTGAAAGCCGGTAAGATCGACTTCAAGGTGGACAAATACGGTATCATCCACACCTCCATCGGCAAGAATCATTTCTCCGTGGACCAGTTGACCGACAATGCCCGCGAAATGCTCGGCACCGTCATCAAGCTGAAACCGACCTCCGCCAAGGGTACGTACATCAAGAGCATCTACCTTTCCACGACCATGAGTCCTGGTGTCCAGGTGGATCCCAAATCCGTTACATTATAATTTAAAGATTAGTTAGTATGAAACAAGAACAAAAAGCTCAGATTATCGAAGAAATCGCACAGGACTTGGCTAACTATTCCCATGTATATGTAACCGATATTTCCGGTTTCACGGTTAGTACAGTCAACCAGTTGCGCAGACTCTGTTTCAAACGCGACGTCAAGCTGAAGGTTGTGAAGAACACCCTGCTGAAACGCGCTATGGACCAGGCTGAGGCAGACTATTCCGAAATCTATCCGGTGCTGAACGGCGCCACCTCCATCATGTTGTGCAACACAGGCAACGTGCCTGCCCGCTTGATCAAGGAGTTCCGTGCAAAGAACGACAAACCCCTCATCAAGGCTGCCTTCATCGAGGAGACCGCTTACATCGGAGACGACCAGTTGGAAGCTCTGTGCAATATCAAGTCCCGCGAGGAATTGATCGGCGACATCGTGGCCCTGTTGCAATCACCCGCCAAGAATGTGGTGTCCGCACTGCAGTCTGGTGGCGGCAAATTGGCCGGTATCGTCAAGACTTTGTCCGAAAGACAATAAAAAAATCAAATTTAACAAACAAATCATTTTAGTAAAAACTTTTAAAAAAATAAAATTATGGCAGATTTGAAAGCATTTGCAGAACAATTAGTTAATTTGACCGTTAAAGAAGTTAACGAGTTAGCTCAAATTTTGAAAGAAGAATACGGTATTGAGCCCGCAGCTGCAGCAGTTGCAGTAGCAGCAGGTCCCGCAGCCGGCGCTGGCGCAGCCGCCGCTGAAGAGAAAACCGAATTCAATGTGATTCTGAAATCCGCTGGTGCTCAGAAATTGCAGGTCGTGAAATTGGTGAAGGAACTCACCAGCCTCGGTCTGAAAGAAGCCAAGGAACTCGTTGACGGTGCTCCCAAGGCTGTCAAGGAAGGCGTTTCCAAAGACGAAGCTGAGTCTTTGAAGAAAGCCCTCGAAGAAGTTGGCGCTGAGGTCGAACTCAACTAATTTCAAACCAACCCCCATCAATAGTACAACACTTCCACTTCGGTGGAAGTATTGTACTTATTGTTGTCTATAATACCCACTGATTGGTATTCCCCTTAAAATCAGTATTAACAATCTAATTATCAAAGTCTTGGCAACTAATAACAATAAAAGAATAAGTTTTGCATCAACAAGACCGGTTGAATATCCCGACTTCTTGGATATTCAATTGAAATCTTTCCGGGAGTTTTTCCAGATTGACACTGACGCCGAATTGCGCCACAACGAGGGCCTTTACCAGGCTTTCTCCGAGAACTTCCCGATTACCGATGCGAGAAATAGTTTCGTCCTCGAATTCCTTGATTATTATATCGACGCTCCCCGCTATACGATGGACGAATGCCTTGAAAGAGGTTTGACATACAGTGTTCCTTTGAAAGCCAAACTGAAGCTTTCCTGCAACGATGTCGAGCATGAGGATTTTGAAACCATCATCCAGGATGTGTATTTGGGCATGATCCCGTACATGACCCCCAGCGGCACTTTCATCATCAACGGTGCCGAGCGTGTGGTGGTATCCCAGCTGCACCGTTCGCCGGGCGTCTTCTTCGGCTTCTCCTATCACACCAACGGAACACCGCTGTACTCCGCCCGTATCATCCCGTTCAAGGGTTCATGGATGGAGTTCACGACCGATATCAACAACGTGATGTACGCGTATATCGATCGTAAGAAGAAATTACCGGTTACCACTTTGTTGCGTGCCATCGGTTATGAGACCGACAAGGACATTCTGAGCATTTTCGACATCGCTCACGAGGTCAAGGCCACCAAAGCTAACCTGAAGAAATATTTGGGAGAAAAATTCGCAGCCGCCGTCACCAAAACCTGGTATGAGGACTTTGTCGATGATGAGACCGGTGAGGTGGTGAACATCGAGCGTACCGAGGTTATCATTGACCGCGAGACCGTGTTCGACAAGCAGCATATCCAGATGATCACGGATGCCAACATCAAGACTGTGCTCTTCCACAAGACAGATGAGAAGAACACCGACTATTCCGTGATTTTCAACACCCTGCAGAAAGACCCGACCAACTCTGGCAAACAGGCCATCGAGTACATCTATCTGCAGTTGAAGAGCACCACGGCTCCTGATGAGGAGACTGCCCGTGCCACGCTGGACAAGCTGTTTTTCTCCGACAAACGTTACGACCTTGGGGAAGTGGGTCGCTACCGTATCAACAAGAAACTGAATCTCAATATCCCGATGGAGACGGGTGTGTTGACCAACGAGGATATCATTTCCATTATCCGCTATTTGGTTGAGCTGATCAACAACAAGACGGATGTGGATGATATCGACCACTTGAGCAACCGTCGTGTCCGTACCGTCGGCGAGCAGTTATACAACCAGTTCAGCCTCGGTTTGAACCGTATGGCCCGTACCATCCGCGAGAAGATGAATGTGCGTGACCATGAGTTGTTCTCCCCGGTTGACCTGATCAACTCCAAGACTTTGTCCTCCGTAGTGAATTCATTCTTCGGCACCAACCAGCTGTCGCAGTTCATGGACCAGACCAACCCGCTGTCCGAGATCACGCACAAGCGTCGTATTTCCGCTTTGGGTCCTGGCGGTCTGTCACGTGAGCGCGCCGGTTTCGAGGTCCGTGACGTTCACTACACGCACTATGGCCGTCTGTGTACGATCGAGACCCCTGAAGGTCCGAACATCGGTTTGATTTCTTCACTCTGTGTGTTCGCCAAGATCAACCATCTCGGCTTTATCGAGACTCCTTATCGTCGTGTGGAGAACGGCAAGGTGCTCTTCAACGAGCCGCCGGTATTCCTGACCGCCGAGGAGGAGGACAACAAGCGTATCGCCCAGGCCAACACGCCGATGGACGAGAACGACATGCTGGGCGAGAAGGTGAAGGCTCGTCGTTTGGCCGACTATCCTATCCTTCCGAAGGAGGAAATCGACTTGATCGACATCGCGCCCAACCAGATTGCATCTATCGCTGCATCCTTGATTCCCTTCCTCGAGAACGACGACGCTAACCGTGCGTTGATGGGATCCAACATGATGCGTCAGGCTGTGCCGTTGCTCAGGCCTGAAGCTCCTATCGTGGGTACCGGCCTTGAACACAAGGTGGCCGTTGACTCCCGTACCGTGCTCCTCGCTGAGGGTACCGGTGTGGTGAAGTCTGTGGATGCCCAGCATATTGAAATCGAGTATGACCGTACCGAGACGGAAGAGCTGGTCAGCTTCGACCCCGCCGCCAAGAACTACGAGCTGCTCAAGTTCCGCAGAACTAACCAGAACTCCTGTATCAACATGCGTCCTATCGTGGTGAAAGGCCAGAAGGTGAAGAAGGGTGACGTGCTGACGGAGGGTTACGCCACCGAGAACGGCGAGCTCGCCCTCGGACGCAACCTGATGGTGGCCTTCATGCCTTGGAAGGGATACAATTTCGAGGATGCTGTCGTGATTTCCGAAAAGGCAGTCACCGACGACCTCTACACCTCTATACATATCGAGTCTTTCACGATGGACGTGCGCGACACCAAGCGTGGTATCGAGGAACTCACCAACGACATCCCCAACGTGTCCACCGAAGCCACCAGCGACTTGATGGAGAACGGTTTGATCCGTGTGGGTGCCGAGGTGAACGAAGGTGACATCCTCATCGGTAAGATTACGCCGAAGGGCGAGTCCTATCCGAGTCCGGAGGAGAAACTGCTCCGCGCCATCTTCGGCGACAAGGCCGGCGATGTGAAGGACGCTTCCCTCAAGGCACCTCCATCCATGAAGGGTGTGGTGATTGGAGCCAAGGACTTGTCCCGCCGTATCAAGGATAGAAAATCCAAAGCCAAGGATAAGGATATCGTGGCTGAAATCGAAGAAAAATACCAAGTGCAGTTTGACAAGTTGCATGACATTGCTGTGTCCAAGCTGTACAAGATTCTGGAAGGCAAAATCGCCCATAACGTCTATGACAATTCCAAGAACGTCGTCATTGCCAAGGGCGCTAAATTCTCCCAGAGAATGCTTAATACCGTTGACTTCACTGCTGTTACGGTTTCCAAGTGGACCAACGATGCGAAGATCAACGGACTGGTTGCCGAAATTATCCGCAACTACCTCATCAAGGTGAGAGAGCTGAACGCCAAGAAGACGCGTGAAGTGTTCGATGCCACTATCGGTACTGAGTTGCCGGCAGGTGTCGTGCAAATGGCCAAGGTCTATGTCGCCAACAAGCGCAAGCTTCGTATCGGTGACAAGATGGCAGGTCGTCACGGTAACAAGGGTTGTGTGGCCAAGATCGTCCGTCAGGAAGACCTCCCGTTCTTGGAGGACGGCCGTCCTGTGGATGTCGTGCTCAACCCGTTGGGCGTGCCCTCCCGTATGAACTTGGGTCAGATTTACGAGACTGTCTTGGGTTGGGCCGGCAAGAAGATGGGTGTGAAATATGCCACACCTATTTTCGACGGTGCTTCCATCGACCAGATCAACGAGCTGATGAAAGAGGCCGGGCTTCCCGAGAACGGCAGCACGCAGCTGTACGATGGTGAGACGGGTGAACCGTTCCACCAGAAAGCCACGGTGGGCTACATCTATTATTTGAAGTTGCACCACATGGTGGACGACAAGATGCACGCCCGTTCCATCGGACCGTACTCATTGATCACGCAACAGCCGCTGGGTGGTAAGGCCCAATTCGGTGGTCAGCGTTTCGGTGAGATGGAGGTCTGGGCCATCGAGGCCTACGGTGCATCCAACGTGCTGCAGGAGATCCTGACCGTCAAATCCGATGATGTGGTGGGTCGTGCCAAGACTTACGAAGCCATCGTGAAGGGTGACAATATGCCGACTGCCGGCATCCCAGAGTCCTTCAATGTGCTCGTGAACGAGTTGCGCGGTCTGGGACTGGATATTAAATTTGAATAAGACAACAAGATAATATTGTAAATCATGGCTTTTAAAAAAGACAGTAATACAAGAAAAGAATTTCAAAAAATTACCATCAGTCTGGCTTCTCCGGAGACCATCCTCCAACAGTCACATGGCGAGGTGCTGAAACCGGAGACCATCAACTACAGGACGTACAAGCCGGAGCGCGATGGTCTGTTTTGCGAAAAGATTTTCGGACCGACCAAAGACTGGGAGTGCCACTGCGGTAAGTACAAGAGAATCCGCTACAAAGGCATCACTTGCGACCGTTGCGGTGTGGAAGTGACCGAGAGAAAGGTGCGTCGCGAAAGGATGGGCCATATCCAGCTCGTGGTGCCCGTCGCCCATATTTGGTTCTTCAAATCCTTGCCGAACAAGATCGGTGCGTTGCTCGGCCTCTCCTCCAAGGATGTGGATGCTGTGATCTATTATGAGAAATACATCGTCATCCAACCCGGTATGGCAGAGAGCGACAATGTTCGCAAGAACACGCTGCTGACCGAAGAGGAGTATTACGAGGTTGTGGACAATCTGCCCGCAGAGAACAAATTGCTGGACGATAACGATCCCAACAAGTTCGTGGCCAAGATGGGTGCTGAAGCCCTCTATGACCTGCTCTGCAAGGTGGACCTCGATGCAGAATCCTATGAGTTGAGAGACAGAGCCAACAATGAGACCTCTCAACAGCGTAAGAAAGACCTGCTCAAACGTCTGCATGTGTTTGAGTCGTTCCGCGACAGCCGCAAACGTGCGGAGAACAGACCGGAATGGATGATTGTCAAGATCGTGCCGGTGATTCCGCCGGAGATCCGTCCGCTCGTCCCGCTGGATGGTGGCCGCTTCGCCACTTCCGACTTGAACGACCTCTACCGTCGCGTCATCATCCGCAACAACCGTCTGAAACGCCTCGTCGAGATCAAGGCTCCGGATGTCATCATGCGTAATGAGAAGCGTATGCTGCAGGAGGCTGTTGACTCTCTGTTCGACAACTCCAAGAAATCCAGCGCGGTGAAGTCCGACTCCAACCGTGCGCTCAAATCCCTTTCCGACAGCTTGAAGGGTAAACAGGGACGTTTCCGTCAGAACCTGCTCGGTAAACGTGTGGACTACTCCGGCCGTTCCGTTATCGTCGTCGGTCCCGATTTGCATCTGAATGAATGCGGTCTGCCGAAAGACATGGCGGCTGAGTTGTTCAAACCGTATGTTATCCGCAAGATTCTGGAAAGAGGTATCGTGAAGACGGTGAAATCCGCCAAGAAGATTGTCGATCGTAAGGATCCCGTTGTTTGGGAAATCCTCGAGAATATCCTGAAGGGTCACCCCGTATTGTTGAACCGTGCTCCTACGTTGCACCGTCTGGGTATCCAGGCCTTCCAGCCGAGATTGGTGGAAGGTAAGGCTATCCGCCTGCACCCGTTGTGCTGTACGGCTTTCAACGCCGACTTTGATGGTGACCAGATGGCTGTGCACGTTCCCCTTGGAAATGCCGCCATCATGGAGGCCCAGATGCTGATGATGGCCTCCCACAACATCTTGAACCCTGCCAATGGTGCGCCTGTAACGGTGCCTTCCCAGGACATGGTGTTGGGTCTGTACTATATCACCAAAGAGCTTCCTTCCACCCCTGATCACAAGGTGCAGGGCGAGGGCAGCATATTCTACGGACCTGAAGAGGTGATGATTGCCTATAATGAGAAGAAAGTGCATTTGAATGCCAAGATCAAATGTAGAGTGGATGTGGACGGCAATGGCACTATCAAGATCATTGACACTACCGTCGGTCGTGTGATGTTCAACCAAGTGGTTCCCAAGGAGTACGGTTATATCAACATGCTGTTGACCAAGAAGGCCTTGCGTGACATCATCGGTGATGTGCTGAACAAGTGCGGTAACAAGGTTTGCGCCCAGTTCCTGGATGACATCATGAGCCTCGGTTATCGTATGGCTTTCGAAGGAGGTTTGTCCTTCAACTTGGGTGATGTGATCATCCCGAAGCAGAAGCCGGAATTCATCGCCGAAGCCAATGCCCAGGTGGATGAGATTACCATGAACTACAACATGGGTTTCATCACCAACACCGAGCGTTACAACCAGGTCATTGACGTGTGGTCACAGTGCAACGCCCGTTTGTCCAAGATCTTGATGAAAGAGATTGAGGAAGACCGTCAGGGCTTCAATCCTGTGCACATGATGCGTGATTCCGGAGCTCGTGGTTCTGCCGAGCAGATCCGTCAGCTTTCCGGCATGCGTGGTTTGATGGCCAAGCCGAGTAAGGCCGGTTCTTCCGGTGGCGAGATTATCGAGAACCCGATTTTGTCCAACTTCAAAGAAGGTCTGTCCGTGCAAGAGTACTTCATCTCTACCCACGGTGCCCGTAAGGGTTTGGCCGATACCGCTTTGAAGACCGCAGACGCTGGTTACCTGACCCGTCGTTTGGTTGACGTTTCCCACGATGTCATCATCATGGAAGAAGACTGCGGTACATTGCGCGGTATGACTGTGAGCGCATTGAAGAAGAATGAAGAGGTTGTCGAGACCCTTTACGATCGTTTGCTCGGTCGTGTGACTTTGCACGATGTGTATCATCCTCAAACCGGCGAATTGATTATCAAGGCCGGTGAGGAGTTGACAGAAAAATATTGCAAGATTATAGAAGAATCTCCTATCGAGGAAGTGGAAATCCGTTCAGTGCCGACCTGCGAGTCCAAGCATGGTATCTGCCAGAAATGTTACGGTCGTAACCTGGCTACCGGCAAGATGGTTCAGATTGGTGAGGCTGTCGGTGTCATCGCGGCACAGTCCATCGGTGAGCCTGGTACACAGCTGACCCTGCGTACGTTCCACGTCGGTGGTGTGGCTGGTAACGTGGCCGCCAACTCTTCTATCCAAGCTACATACGATGGTGTGTTGAGCATCGATGAGTTGCGTGCATTGGAGAAGACGGATGCTTTCGGCAAGACTTATTACAAGGTCATCGGCCGTACCGCTGAAATCAAGATCATTGATGTGAAGACCGGTATTGCATTGGCTTCTGCCAACGTGCCTTACGGTTCTAACCTCTACTTCAAGCACGGCGATCCCATCAAAAAGGGTGATCTGATTGCCGATTGGGATCCGTTCAACGCTGTGATTCTGTCTGACGTGGCTGGTAAGGTCCAGTTCAACGACATTATCGAAGGTGTGACCTATCGTGTGGAGACAGACGAACAGACCAACATCCACGACAAGGTAATCATTGAAAGCCGTCTGAAGACCAAGAACCCGAGTATTTCCATCTTGGATAAGCATGGTGAAGTAATCAAGAGCTTTGACGTACCTGTAGGTGCTCGTCTGGCTGTGGAAGAGGGTGATGTGATTGACTCTGGTGAAATCCTCGTCAAGATTTTGCGTTCCTTCGGTAAGTCAGGCGATATCACCGGCGGTCTGCCGCGCGTGACCGAGCTGTTCGAGGCTCGTAACCCGTCGGATCCTGCCGTGGTTTCCGAAATTGATGGTGTGGTTTCCTTCGAGAAGAAGCTCAAACGTGGTAACCGTGTGGTGAAGATCACGCCGCGTAACGACGATGGCGAAGGTGCCAAGGTTTATCTCATCCCGACCTCCAAGCAGATTCTGGCTCAGGAGAACGACTTCGTGAAGGCTGGCACGCCGTTGTCCGAAGGTTCTCTTACCCCGGTTGACATTTTGAACATCAAGGGTGCCCAGAAGGTTCAGGAATACATCATCAATGAGATTCAGGAAGTCTATCGTCTCCAGGGTGTGAAGATCAACGACAAGCACTTTGAGGTGATTGTGCGTCAGATGATGCGCAAGATGGAAATCGAGGATCCGGGTGATACCAAGTTCCTGCAAGGCGAGTTGATCAACAAGATTGACTTCCAAGAGGAGAACGACATCATTTGGGACAAGAAGGTGGTGGAAGATCCGGGCGATTCCGATGAGGTTCGCAAGGGTCAGATCATCTCTGCCAAGAAGTTGCGCGACATCAATTCTATCCTGAAACGTAAGGATATGAAGCTCGTGCAGGTGCGCGATGCACGTCCTGCTACCGGTAAGCCTATCTTGCAAGGTATCACTCGTGCTTCCCTGCAGACGCACAGCTTTATTTCCGCCGCATCCTTCCAGGAGACCACCAAGGTCCTCACAGAGGCTGCCATCAACGCCAAGTCTGACAACCTTATCGGTATGAAGGAGAACGTCATTGTCGGTCAGAAGATTCCGGCAGGTACGGGTATCCGCAGATACCAGACCATCGAGGTCGGTTCCAAAGAGGAATACGAATCCCTGATGGCCTCCAAGGAGGAAGAAATGGTGATGGAAGAAGTGAATAACTAACATCTAAAACAATTGAAAATGCCAGATCAGAAAATCGATATCAATTTGCCGGAAGAAGTGGCACAGGGAATATATTCCAATTTGGCCATAATTTCCCATTCCAACACGGAGTTTATTGTGGATTTTGTGTCCCTCCTGCCGGGCGTGCAGAAGGGCACGGTGCGTTCGCGCGTCATCATGACCCCGCAGAACACCAAGCGCTTGTTGAATGCTTTGGCTGACAACGTCTCCAAGTATGAGGAGCAGAATGGAGTCATCGTGGACAACCCGCAGGGTGCCATCCCGCCCATGATGAACGGTGGTGGTTTGGCATAGTTTCAGAAAGAAACGTTCAAATTCTTAAATATTAATGATGGATAGGGTAGGGCTTCGGCTCTACCCTTTTTTGCAATGTTTGGCGGTGAAAAAACGGGAGGCGCACGATTGTGCGCCTCCCAACCCTTTTTTATTCACTTTTCATGGTATGTCTATAGAAAGCAGCCCTTCGGCAGTCTATTTTGCATTTATTCACAGATGACATAAAGAAAGTGGAGCAAGATTCCAGACCTTATCCATAGTGCGGGGTTCGACCTCCCATAAGACGAATAAGGAAGAACAAGCCCCACCTAATGTATTGGCAATCACAAATACATATAGATGAGCGTTCTTCTCGTATTCCGGTCTTATTTAGCGAAGGGTCGAATTTCACACCATCGGAATAAGCGAAAATGCGCTTTCTTAATATGTCATGCTGCTTATCATAAACAGCGTTGCAAAGATAGCAAAAAATGATTTAAATGCGATTTTTATTATTTTTGCGGCAGCTTTAACTATGAGCTATGACTTTATAACTTTATGGACCTTCTAACTTTACGAACCTTCTAACTTTTCACTTCTATGCCCGAGACCGCTGTACTTCTTGCCGTATCCACTCCCAACATTTCCGAAGAGAAAACCAGAGAATATCTGGATGAATTGGCCTTTCTGGTTGATACTGCCGGAGGGGAGGCTGTGAAGCAGTTTGTCCAGAATCTGCAACATCCAGATTCACGCACTTATATGGGTTCTGGTAAGATTAAGGAGGTGGCTGAGTATGTGCACGAGAACGGCGTTGACTTTGCGGTGGTGGACGATGAGTTGTCGCCTTCACAGCAGCGCAACATTGAAGGCGTTTTGGGCTGCCGTGTGATGGACCGCACGCATCTCATCCTGGACATCTTCGCCAAGCGCGCGCAGACTGCCCATGCCAAGGTGCAAGTGGAGTTGGCTCAGTACAAATATCTCCTGCCGCGACTGACCGGCATGTGGACACACTTGGAGAAACAGCGAGGCGGTATTGGTATGAGAGGCCCCGGCGAGAAGGAAATCGAGACCGACCGCCGAATCATCCGCAACCGTATCTCTTTGTTGGAAGACAGGTTGAAAGCCATCGACCGTCAGAAGGCCACCCAGCGCGGGCACCGCGACAAGTTCGTGCGCGTGGCGCTGGTGGGCTACACCAACGTGGGCAAATCCACTATCATGAACATGCTAAGTAATGCGGCGGTGTTTGCCGAGAACAAACTTTTTGCCACCTTGGACACCACCGTGCGCAAGGTCGTGTTCGGCAACCTGCCCTTCCTGCTCTCCGACACCGTAGGCTTCATCCGCAAGCTGCCGCATAGCCTTGTGGAGTCCTTCAAATCCACTTTGGACGAAATCCGAGAGACCGACCTCCTATTGCATGTGGTTGATATCAGCCACCCGGACTTCGAGGAGCAGATTGCCGTAGTGAACCAGACTCTCTCTGAGATCAATGCGGGTAACAAACCCATGATTATCATCTTCAACAAGATAGACCAATATACCTGGGTGGAGAAAGACTCCGAGGATTTAACACCAAAAGGGAAAGAAAATATCACCTTGGAAGAATTGAAGGCCACCTGGATGGCCAAGAGTGCCCACAAAACCTTCTTCATCTCGGCCAAGACCAAAGAGAATGTGCCGGAAATGAAGGAGATGCTGTACGAGGAAATCAAGAAGCTGCACATCCAGATTTATCCGTACAATAATTTCTTGTATTGAAATCCAAAGTTATATCCTCTGGTTGACGGGGTGAGGATAGGAAAAATCCATCACGCCTCCGTCTGCAATGCCTTTTTCTCTTCGGCGGTTAGGCGTCGCTCCACTTTCTTCACATCCTCGGCCGGCGGAAGACTCTCGGGAACAATCCCACGTTTCACCAGCATCTGACGTACGGCCGTGTTGTTGTCAACATGCTCCTGCGAGATGTTAGTCTCCCCATGCAAATCCTTTGTCTGCACGTTTACACTGGTCATTTCGGCGGCAAAATCCTTGGCCTTGATACTAATTGTCGGAAGGAAATCCGCAAGTGGTCTGTTTTTGGGAACATTCATTTTCCGTTTCAAAGTGGTGGTTCCCAGCCGAAAAAGCGCCTGATCCCCTTTTGAACGTATGACAGCGAAACTCTTGTCATCAATACCACGCTCGTACAAAATGCCAGACAACTTCTTTTCAGTTTCCTGCAATTTTGCACGCTCCTTTACCCGTTCCACTTCCAATAGCCGCTGTTCAATTAATTCAGCGCGGCGCGTCTGCACGGCAAAGTAGGTTTGTGCAAAGGCAATCTGCGGTTTTCGAGGATCCCCGTTTTGTGCAATCAAATAACACGCATAACGTGTAAGCAACATGTCATCTACCTCTCTGACAGCACCTTTGGGGAGCTCTATCATTTTGCTGACGTCAGCAAAATGATAAAAAATGGGTTGCCCTGCATTCTGACATGCTTCCTTGGCTTTGTCAACGACATTGGTGAAATTGCGCCATTGCGTATAACCCAGTAATGTGGAAAGTTCGCGTGCACTCCAACATTCAATGCCGTTAGTTTCACATGCGACCTGCTCAAAATTTTCAAATAAAGCCAAAATTTCTTCTTTTTTCATGATTTTTTTGTTTTAATGAGTGAATAAATATGTTTTCAAAATCTCGCCAACCCTACAATACATCACGCTTTCAGATTGATGAGGCAAATATCGTAAAAAATTTCACCACCTCTCTTGCATATTTAAAAAATATTTTTTTACTTTGCAGCGTAAAGTACTTTTTAAAAGATATGAATAAGAACGATGTATTGGAAAACCTCCGGGATATCAAACAGATGATGGAGAAATCATCTCGTTTTCAAGCTATTAACGGAGTGTCAATTATCATAGTCGGGATTTATGCCTGCATCGCATCTGCTGTTGCTTGCTACCTGATAGGAGGCGCTGACTGGTTGCCTTTTCTTCCAAAAAACGACCAAATACTCCATTTGAACACTCCCACACGCATCCGATGGGCCGTGATTCTGGCCGCAGGCCTGTTCCTGCTCTCCTTCTTCACCGTGACGGCGATGGCCCATGCCAAAGCCAAACGTCACCAGTTGCGGTTTGAGGTTGACAAGCGCTTGCTGCAAATGATTTTCAACTTCCTGCTCCCACTCGGCGTGGGTGCAGTACTCTGTACAGCCCTTATACTCCAAGGCCATTACGGACTAACCTCATCCGTGATGCTACTTTTCTACGGTCTGGCTCTCGTCAATTGCCAACATTATACCTACCCATCTTTGCGTTTCCTCGGCTATGGTGAAATCCTCTTAGGCATCATTGACTGTTTCTCCATCCACCACGCTCTCCTCTTCTGGTTCCTTGGATTCGGCGTGCTGCATATCCTCTTTGGCATTCTCTACACCCTTAAATACGACAGAAAAAAGTGATTGACGAATTGAACGGCTTCAACAAAGCCTTCGAAAGCAAGGCACGCCTTGGCATCATGTCTATCCTGATGGCCAATGAGTCGGCTGACTTCACCACACTGAAGTCACTGCTCGGGCTTACGGACGGCAATTTGGCCGGCCATACCCGCAATCTGGAGGAACTGGGCTTTATCCAATCCGAAAAACGATTCATCGGTCGCAAGCCCAATACCACATTCTCTATTACAGAAGCCGGCCGTTCCGCCTTCACCGCTCATATAGCGGCCCTGGAGACTTTTTTGAAAAACAATTCATAACCTCTTTTTTTTATTTTATTACTTTATATTATAAAGTACTTTAAATACAGTTAATATAAACACAAAACATTTAAAATTACATCATTATGGAAGAAATTACCCCAAAAACCGCTCCAAGAAACAACATACGTCTTGGTTTGAAGCTCTTAATCATCATTGGCATCAGCGTATTGTTGCTCATTCCGCAATTTCTCATTATGAATCTTGTAACTGAACGGCAGAGTACCCGCAACGATGCAAAAAGGGAACTGGCCAAAAGCTGGGGCATGGACCAGCATATAGAAGGTCTGGCCGTTGTTATACCCGGCAAGGAAAAGAACCTCTATCTTTTTCCCGAATCGTTAGACGTCACGGGCGACATCCAATCACAGACGCTCAAACGTGGCATTTTTGAATTTAGCGTCTATAACGCGCCCATCAAATTGTCAGGAACATTTAAATGTCCTAAAGAGCTTTATAAGAGAGGATTGTCAGATAATTCCTGCGAAAAGAGTTTCCTTTTCATCGGTTTGGGGGACTTGCGAGGGCTTTCGGAAAACGTAACGATAAAACTGAACGGCGTACCGTGTCAGGTAGAACCGGCTTCATCTTTCGCCGAATCTCCTTCCAATAGCGGATTGGTGTGTAGCTTTGATCTCAGTGCTCTGCTCAATGGCGACACCATACTTTTTGAGATCACGCTTCCCATCAAGGGCATTGATGGACTGTACTTTGCACCGGTGGGCAACTCCACCTCGGTTTCTCTCACATCCGACTGGGGAGATCCCAGTTTTCAGGGAAATTTCCTTCCCACGCAACGCGAAGTCAACGACAACGGATTCAAGGCCGTTTGGAAAGTGATGGCGCTCAACCGCGACTATGGCCAAATAGCAACAAACTCCTACAGTTGGGAATCCATGATGAATGGATCTGAACTTGGTGTTAATCTCTGCATCCCAGTGGACCAATACCAGCAGACCACTCGTACTGTGAAGTACGCCATTCTGATTATTATCCTCACCTTTGCGGTGGTCTTTTTCGTGGAAGTACGACGCAAAACCAATGTTCACATCGTACAATACATCCTCATCGGCATTGCCTTGCTTCTGTTCTACACCTTGCTGCTTTCATTTTCGGAGCACCTCCTATTTGCAATATCATACGCCATTGCCGCATTGATGACAATCGGGCTGATTACGGTATTTATGGCTGCCATTCTCAAAGACAAGAAAACAGCATTGGTGGTCGGTGGACTGCTGACATTTCTCTACATTTTCATTTTCGTGCTTTTACAACTGGAAAGCTATGCACTTCTGGCTGGTAGTCTTGGCCTCTTTGTCATACTTGCTGCCACGATGTACGCCACTGTGAAGATTCGACGCCAGAGGTCTTAACGCCCTCTGGACGGGGTGTGCCCAAACGGACAGCTCTCGTCCTCCTGCATTCCCGACTTATCAACAATTTTCTCCTGATTCCCTGCAAGCCCTTATTTTAGACACACTTCCCATGTGCATAAAATTCAAGGGCTTTTTTGATTGCGTCACCTCCAAAAGTCTTACTTTTGCAACCAGATACAGGTTCTGAAAAGATTAAAAGGGAATCCTGTGAGAATCAGGAGCTATTCCCGTAGCTGTCAGTTCTTTACAACTTTCCGGCACCATGTCACTGACGATAGAAAAATTGTTGGGAAGACGCTGGGAAGCAGGACAAGCCAGAAGACCTGCCTGCATCCGAACTTTTAGTAGCTTTCGGGATAAAAGCGCACTTGTCCGTGAGGATATATCCGTATTCCTGATGAGTTGCTATTTTAAATAACAACTTAACAACCAAACCAACCTATGATCGAAGACACCTACATTATCAAACGAAACGGCAAACGGGAACCCTTCTCCATGGAGAAGATTCGCAACGCTATCACCAAGGCTTTTGTCTCGGTGGGCTCATTCCCATCACAAGAGGACATGATTAACATCCTGGGCCGTCTCTCCATCTTTGATGGCATCGCCGTGGAGGAAATCCAGAACCAAGTGGAGAAGTCGCTGATGGCCGAACGCTACTACGAAGTGGCCAAAGCATACATTCTCTACCGCCAGAAGCACTATGAAGACCGGGAAGTGAAGGACAAACTGGACTTCCTCATCAACTACTGCAATGCCAAGAATGCGGCCACTGGCAGCAAGTACGATGCTAACGCCAATGTGGAGAAGAAGAACATCGCCACGTTGATCGGTGAGCTGCCGAAGTCGAGCTTCATCCGTCTCAATCGCCGCATGCTCTGCGATCGTATCAAGGAGATGTTCGGCAAAGAGGTGTCCGACAAGTACTTATATCTGCTCAATCATCATTTTATCTATAAGAATGATGAAACGAGCATCGCCAACTACTGCGCCAGCATCACGATGTATCCGTGGCTGCTCAACGGCACACAGAGCATCGGCGGCAACGCTACCAAACCCACTAACCTGAAATCTTTCTGCGGCGGCTTCATCAACATGGTGTTCATGGTGTCCAGCATGTTGAGCGGCGCGTGCGCCACGCCTGAGTTCCTGATGTACCTCAACTACTTCATCAGCCAGGAATACGGTCCCGACTACTACCAGCACCCCGACAAGGTTGTCGATCTCTCCACCAAGCAGCGCACCATCGACAAGATGATCACCGACTGTTTCCAACAGGTGGTCTATTCCATCAACCAACCCACGGGTGCGCGCAACTTCCAATCGGTGTTCTGGAACATCTCCTACTACGACAAATACTATTTCAAGAGCCTCTTCGGCGAGTTCCGCTTCCCCGACGGCAGCCAACCCCACTGGGAATCCTTAAGTTGGCTCCAGAAGCGTTTCATGCGCTGGTTCAACCAGGAACGCACCCGTGCCGTGCTCACCTTCCCGGTGGAAACCATGGCCCTGCTCTCCGAAAACGGCGACATCAAGGACAAGGAATACGCCGACTTTACGGCTGAGATGTACGCCGAAGGCCACTCCTTCTTCACCTACGTGAGCGACAACGCCGACTCCCTGAGCAGTTGCTGCCGCTTGCGCAACGAGATCAAGGACAATGGTTTCAGCTACACCTTGGGCGCCGGAGGTGTGTCCACCGGTTCCAAGAGCGTGCTCACCATCAATCTCAACCGCTGCATCCAGCAAGCCCACAGGGAAGATGTTCCCTTCCTCCAATATCTGGAAGAGATCATCGACCTTACCCATAAGGTGCAGATGTCGTACAACGAGAATCTGAAATACCTGTTGGAGAAAGGCATGCTGCCTCTATTCGATGCCGGCTTCATTGCCATCAACCGCCAATACCTCACTATCGGCATCAATGGTCTGGTGGAAGCCGCCGAGTATATGGGCATTACCATAAACGACAACAAGGAATACCAGAAATTTGTTGAAAGTATTCTGGGCCTCATCGAGAAATACAACAAGAAATACAGCAAGAAGGGCTTGCTCTTCAACTGTGAGATGATTCCTGCTGAAAACGTGGGCGTGAAACACGCCAAATGGGATCGTGAAGATGGTTACAAAGTGCCTCGCGACTGCTACAACAGCTATTTCTACATCGTGGAAGATGACTCCTTGGATGTGATTGAGAAGTTCAAGCTGCACGGACGCAACTATATCACGCACCTTACCGGTGGTTCGGCCCTGCACATGAATCTGGCCGAGCACTTGTCCAAGAAGCAGTATCGCCAACTGCTGCGCGTGGCTGCACAAGAAGGTTGCAACTACTTCACCTTCAATATCCCCAACACGGTGTGCAATGACTGCGGACACATTGACAAACGCTACCTGAAGGAGTGCCCTCACTGCCACAGCCAGAATGTGGACTATCTCACCCGTATCATCGGCTACATGAAACGCGTGAGCAACTTCTCGCACGCCCGCCAGGAAGAGGCCGGCAGAAGGTATTACGGTAAATTTAACGACTCAAAATAATTAAGAAACTAAGGAATTAAGCGCAACTTAGTTTCTTAACTTCTTAACTTTTTCATGTTACGGTTCCACAATTACGACATCGTATTCCAAGAGATTCCGGATGAGGTGACCTTGGCCATCAACATCACGCATTGTCCCAACGGATGCGAAGGCTGCCACAGTCCGCACTTGCAGCAGGATGTCGGCGAGGAGTTGACCACTTTAGTAATCGATGCTCTATTGGCCAAATATGGCGATGATATCACCTGTTTTTGCTTCATGGGCGGTGACCGTGATGTGATTGAGTTGGAACGTCTGGCTACTTACGTTCGTCAGCACAGCGATTTGAAGATTGGCTGGTATTCCGGGCGCAATGAAATGCCGCCACATCCTGAGTTGTTTGACTTTGTGAAATTGGGGCCTTACATGGCCGACAAAGGCAGTTTGAAGTCGCGCACGACCAACCAGCGGCTCTACCGCAGAAACGGCAACGAGTGGGAAGATATCACTGCGCGTTTCTGGAAGTGATTCCGATTGTAATTTTTCTTCCCTGTTTGCGAATTTGTTGTCCTTTCTGAAGGGAAAGCTAAGTTATATTTTTGTACATTTGCAACTTCAAAAACATATCTTTTATGCTGTTGGATGAACTGAAAAACTACAAAATATACCTTGCTTCCAAATCGCCGCGCCGGCGGGAACTGCTGAAGGAAATGGGGATGGACTATGAGTTGCTGTCAACCGATGTAGAAGAAAGTTATGATCCTTCCCTGACGCCCGCTGAGGTGGTGCAGTATCTCTCCAAACTGAAACTCTCCACACTGAATATGGCAAACTATCCTGCCAACACCATCTTCATTGCTTGTGACACCATTGTGGTGATTGACGGCCAGGTTATCGGCAAGCCCCACGACAACGCCGAGGCCGTGGCTATGGTGCGTGCCCTGTCGGGGCGCACGCACACCGTCTATAGCGGGCTCACAGTGGCCACGTCGCAACGTGCACTTGTCGACTACCGTGCGACGGAGGTGACCTTCGAGAAACTCTCGGAGGAGGAAATCGAATACTATGTTTCCACCTACAAGCCTCTTGACAAAGCAGGCGCTTACGGTGTCCAGGAATGGATTGGCTATGTGGGCATCAAGGCCATCGAGGGCTCGTTCTACAATGTGATGGGGTTGCCGACGAGGTTGTTGTGGGAAATGCTGAAACAGGTGGTGAAGGAGAGGTGAAATGGGAATAAGGGGTAAAAAGGGGGACATGAGGTGAAAGAGGTTGATGGGGAATTTGGAATGGGGAATTGAGGATTGGAATGGAGATTGGGAACTGAAAATGATTTGAAATTTTTGTAACAATATGATATTATTGGCGGTGTCTGTGGAAAAGATTTCTTCTGTGCTCTCATCTTGGGTGTGGAGTCCGGCGTTGGTGGTGTTGTGCTTGTGCTCAGCACTATACTTTTCCATACGGACACGTTTTGTGCAGATTCGTCGTTTCGGGGAGATGGCGCGGTTGCTTTTCGTCACGGACAAGACCCAGAAAACGGGCATTTCCTCATTTCAGGCTTTTGCCATGGCTTTGTCGGGGCGCGTGGGCACGGGCAACATCGTGGGTGTGGCCACGGCTATCGGCTATGGCGGTCCGGGTGCTATCGTCTGGATGTGGATTATCGCCTTTTTAGGTGCAGGAACCTCTTTCGTGGAGGCCACTCTGGCTCAGATATACAAAGAAGACCACAATGGTCAGTTCAGGGGAGGTCCCTCGTATTACATTGAAAAGGGCTTGCGTTGCAAGTGGCTGGCAGTGGTTTTTGCCGTCTGCTCACTCATTGCATGCGGACTGCTCTTGCCTCCGGTGCAGAGCAATGGCATTGCCATCGCGTTTGCCAACTCTGTGCAGATTCCTCCTGTTTACACTGGCATTGTGGTGGCTGTCATACTCGGCCTTGTCATTATCGGCGGGGTGACGCGTATCGCCAATGTGGCGCAGATTGTGGCCCCGTTCATGGCTGTGCTCTACATAATCCTGGCCATTGTGGTGCTCATCTGCAATTATACTGCCATTCCATCCGTATTGGTGGATATGATCAAAGGCGCCTTCGGCACGCATGAGGTGTTTGGTGGCATCATCGGAAGCACCATCGCCTGGGGCGTGAAGCGCGGCATCTATTCCAACGAGGCCGGACAGGGTACAGGTCCCATCGTGGCTGGCGCCGCCAAGGTGTCGCATCCCGTGAAGCAAGGCTTGGTGCAAGCGTTTTCCGTGTATGTCGATACGCTGCTTGTCTGTACGGCCACCGCAGTGATGATCATGGCAGTTAAGACCTACAATGTGATAGACGCCAACACCGGCGAGGTCCTCTTTACCTCCGCCTACAACCTGGGCGCACCGGATGTCTCCTATACTTCCGCGGCCATCGGCACGCTGCTGGGCACTACATTGGGCAATGCCGTGGTGGCGGTTGCCCTGGCGTTTTTCGCGTTCACCACCATCATGGCGTATTACTATTATGCCGAGACCAGCATCGTGTATCTTTTCGGGAAGGGTAAGAAAGAACATGTGGTGGTTTGGATACTGCGCGTGTGCATTCTTGTCGCCGTGGTGTTCGGTACCCTCAAGGAGGCGCGCACCGCTTGGAATGTCGGCGACATTGGAGTGGGTATGATGGCATGGATCAACATCATAGCCATTCTTCTCCTCTCTCCCAAGGCACATAGGACATTAAGAGATTATGAGAAACAGGAGAAAGAGGGCAAGGATCCCGTCTTCGATTCAGAAAAACTGAACATTCCAAACGCCGACTTCTGGACCGCCCGAAAAATTGACCCCGACGGCCAACAGCCAACGGCTAACGGCCAATAGCCTTCAACTTTAAGAACTTTAAACTTTATAACTTTAAAAACTTTATTATGGAACCCAAACAATACATTGAAGAGAATCAGAAACGATTTTTAGACGAACTTTTCACCCTGTTGCGCATTCCGTCCATCAGCTCGGAGAGTGAGCACAAGTCGGACATGATACGCTGTGCGGAGCGCTGGCGCGAGCTCATCCTCGAGGCCGGTGCGGACAAGTGCGAGGTGATGCCCGCCGAAGGCAACCCCATCGTGTATGGTGAAAAAATCATTGACCCCAAAGCCAAGACCGTGTTGGTTTACGGACATTATGACGTGATGCCTGTGGATCCAGTGGAACTCTGGAACACCGAACCTTTTGAGCCGGTCATCAAAGACGGCAAGATATGGGGACGTGGAGCCGACGACGACAAAGGCCAGTCCTTCATGCATGCCAAGGCTTTCGAGACGATGATGAAGACCAATACGCTGCCTTGCAATGTGAAATTCATGTTGGAGGGCGAGGAGGAAATCGGTTCTCCTAGCCTGTCGAAATGGATTGTGGAGAACAAAGATTTGGTCAAGGCCGATGTCATCCTCGTATCCGATACCAGCATGATTGCCACGGATGTGCCCTCCATCACCACGGGCTTGCGTGGACTTTCCTATTGGGAGATTGAGGTAACTGGGCCCAACGCCGACCTGCATTCCGGCATTTTTGGCGGCTCCGTGGCCAATCCGCTGAACACCTTGTGCGAGATGATTGCCAAGTGCATGGACGAGAACAATCACATCACCATCCCGCATTTCTATGATGACGTGGTGGAGTGTTCCGCTCGCGAGCGCGAGTTGCTCAACATGGCTCCCTACAATGAGGAAGAATACAAGAAGTCGCTGGGCGTGAAGGCTCTGCGCGGAGAGAAAGGATACACGAAGATTGAGCATGTGGGCATTCGTCCGACGTTCGATCTCTGCGGTATGTGGGGTGGTTATACTGCAGAAGGATCCAAGACGGTACTGCCGTCGAAAGCGTACGCCAAGTTGTCTTGCCGTCTGGTGCCGAACCAGGATCACGAGAAGATTGCCGAATTGGTAAAGAACTATTTCGAGCAGAATGCTCCCGATTATGTGGATGTGAAGGTGACTTCATTGCATGGTGGCCAGGCCTACGGCTGCCCGACCGACCATCCGGCATACAAGGCTGCGGAGGCTGCCTACATGGACACCTACGGCAAACTGCCCATCCCGATGCGCAGCGGTGGCAGTATCCCCATCATTGCTACCTTTGAGAAGGTGTTGGGCATCAAATCCATTTTGATGGGCTTCGGCCTTGGCGAAGATGCTATCCACTCACCTAATGAGAATTACAGATTGGATCATTTCTACAAAGGTATAGAGACGATTATCCAATTCTATCAGCATTTTGGACAGAACTGATAGCCGTTAGCCATTGGCTATTTGCTTTTTGGGCCAAAAACCAACGGCAAATAGCCAATAGCTTTTTTATAAATATCTCTTCACGGGAAAATCAAAATATGTGTTAGGGTAGGGCTCATTGCAGAGCGTGAAGTGCCACCATTCGCCTTGGACCGAATAAAAACCATTGGCTACCATGATATTTCTCAATAAAAGTCTGTTTTGACGTTGTTCTGCTGTGATGCTTTCCGACTTGGTGCGTGAGATATCCCCGAAATAATCGAAAGAGCCTCCCATATCAACCTCTTTGCCGGTTTTGAGGTCCACCAAGGTCATGTCAACGGTGGAACCGCGCGAATGTTTGGACTTGCGAGCCACGTATCCGCGCGAGAAGATGGTAGTCTTTTGGATGTGCGGGTAAAAGACGGACTTCATCGCGGTGTCGGCCGGGTCTTTCGACCATTGCACGAAATGGTCCACGGCGCGCTGTGGCCTGTAGGCGTCGTAGATTTTAATGCGGTACCCTTTTTTGTGGAACTCATCGCTGGCTTTGCGCAGCGCGGAGGCGGCCTTTTGGGTGATGAGGGCCACGGGCTCTTCGTAGCCGTCAATGCATGTGCCCACAAAATTATTATCGCTGTAGTAACGGATTTCCAGAATGGCATCCGGAATGGAGTCGGTGAGGAGGCAGAAACCGTCGGGCAAAGGTTCCAAGTCTGCTTCTTTAAGAGTAGTTTGTTTTTCGGTATCAGGTGATAGACGTTCCTGTTGCGCCGGTTGAGGTTTTCTGCATGTGAAGAAAAGAGTTGAGAGTAATGTCAACAGACAGATGAATATATATTGTTTTTTCGGGATCTTCATAACAAGTATTATGGACTGCAAAGATACTATCTTCCGCGAATCACGCGGATATTTTCGTATTTTTGCGCCTTGAAAATTTTGAGAACCAATGGCGCAGAATGTGGCGATATTAATGGCGGCGGGCAAGGGTGTCCGCGTGGGCGGAGAACTCCCCAAACAGTTCATGGAAGTCCATGGCAAGATGCTGTTGGAGTATTCCTTGCAGACATTCCAAAACCACCCGCGCATCGATGAGATCTATGTCGTGCTGCCGGAGGAATATCTTAAAATGGAGGAATTGTTGCAATATCTCTTCGACAATTACCCGAAGGTAAACCGTCTGTTGGCGGGCGGCGAAGAGCGATTCCAGTCCTCCTGGAGTGCCATCCAGTGGTTTATTGACCGCAGGGAGGATAACCTGCTTCTGCACGATGCCGCGCGTCCCGGACTCACGCCACGTATCATTGACGATGTCCTGGATGCCCTGCAAGATAATGAGGCTGCCGTGACGGCCATCCCGGCCACCGACACTGTGATCCGGGTGGACGATAATCTCCACCTGCAAACTACCCTCGACCGCAAATCCCTCTACTACGCCCAAACCCCACAGGCGTTCTGCTCCGGTTTGCTCTACGACTGCTTCGAAGCACTGTTTGCCGACGGCACCTTTCTGCCCACGGACGAAAGCGGTGTGGTGGCACATTACCGTCCTGAAATCCCGATTCACATTGTGCAAGGAAGTTCCGCAAATTTTAAAGTGACATACCCTGAAGACATAGTCCGGATTCCAGTTTCTGATTGATGATATAGTTGCGAATGATAATGAAGATACTCAGTGTCATAGGGGCTCGTCCCCAGTTTGTGAAAGCCGCCGTGGTGAGTGCAGAGATAGCCCGAACTCCGGGTCTTGAGGACGTGCTCGTGCATACCGGTCAACACTTCGATGCCAACATGTCGCAGCTCTTCTTCGAGGAGATGGGGCTTCGCAAACCGGACTATTATCTTGGCGTGCATAGTCTCCCGCATGAAGCGATGGTGCAGCAGATGCAGGAACAGATGGTGGAGATTGTTGAAAAGGAGCGTCCCGACTGGGTGCTGGTGTATGGAGACACGGATTCCACGCTGGCGGGTGCGCGCGCCGCGCACGCGTGTGGCGTGAAACTCTGCCATGTGGAGGCGGGACTGCGCTCGTTCAACACGCAAATGCAGGAGGAGTTCAACCGCATACAGACCGACAGCATCAGCGACCTGCTGTGCGTGCCCACCGAAGTGGCCGTGGAGAACCTCCGGCGCGAAGGAGTGGACTTGTGCAAAGTGGTGCTCACCGGCGATGTGATGAAGGATGCCGCGTATGTCTTCGCTCCGCTGGCACGCAAACCCCAGACGGACATTCCTGACAAGTTCGTGCTCTGTACCTTGCACCGCGCTGAAAACACCGACAATCCTGATGTTTTGAAAGAACTGATGCTCTCGCTGGAGCTGATTGCCGAATTTGTACCGGTGGTCCTGCCGCTTCATCCGAGAACAAAGAATAAACTGAACGAGATTGCATATCCGTTTGACACCTCCCGTCTTATGTTCATCGATCCAGTAGGCTATTTGGAAATGCTGTATCTGTTGAATCATTGTGCATTGGTGCTTACCGACAGCGGTGGCGTGCAAAAGGAGGCTTATTTTGCCCATAAGTATTGCCTCACGTTGCGCAAAGAAACCGAATGGGTGGAGTTGTGTGCTCGCGGGTACAATCATCTATTAGGCCATAATCATGTGGACATCGTGACTACTACCCGTAATTTTCTGGAGATGCCACCGGTTTTCTACGATGACCTGTACGGCGACGGCCATGCGGCCCGCAAGATTGTGCAAGCCCTGTTGCAGCTTTAATCTCAGGGATTACAGGCGGGGGGCTCGCCTTTGGGTTTCTTCGGCAGCCGCCCAGCCTTCTTCAGCGCGGTGGACAATATCCATTCGATCTGCCCGTTTGCGCTGCGAAATTCGTCCGCGGCCCATCTTTCAATGGCCTCGAATATCTCGGAATCGACGCGTAAGGCGAAATTCTTTTTCATAATTATTGGTATAACGTCCCCGTATTGATCACCGGTGACGCGGATTCGTCGGCGCACAGCACCACTAAGAGGTTGGAGACCATGGCGGCCTTGCGTTCCTCGTCCAGTTCCACGATCTTGTCCTCCGACAGTTTCTTCAAGGCTAAGTCCACCATACTGACGGCACCTTCCACAATCTTCTCGCGGGCGGAGATGATGGCGTCGGCCTGCTGGCGGCGCAGCATTACGCTGGCAATCTCGGCGGCGTAGGCCAGATAGTTGATACGGGCTTCCACAACCTCTATGCCGGCGATTTCCAGATGCTTGCGCAATTCGCCCTCCAGTCGCTCGTTGATTTCATCGCCACCCGAGCGCAACGTCACTCCCTCATCGTTGCGGTCCATGTTGTCGTAGGCGTACATGCCCGCCACTTTGCGCAGCGCAGCGTCGCTCTGCACGCGCACGAAGGAGTCAAAGCTCTTGACAGACTTCATGGAGTTCTCCGTGATGGTGCTGCGTACATCCGAATCCACCTCGAAGCAAGCTTTGTAGGTGTCACTGATCTTCCATACCAACACTAGGCCGATCATGATGGGGTTGCCGTTCTTGTCGTTTACCTTGATGGGCTCCACATCCATGTTTTTGGCGCGCAATGAGAGTTTTTCTTTGCTATAGAAGGGGTTGATCCAGAAAAAGCCGTTCTGTTTCACCGTGCCGGAGTACTTGCCGAAGAAGGTGAGCACGCGTGATTCGTTGGGTTGCACCACCATGAATCCGACCAAATCAAGGATGTAGATGAAAAACATGAACACACCCGTGAGGATGGGCAGCAATATCCATGCGGTGGGCTCGCCGTCGGCATCCAGCATGCAGTCGAATTTGGCGAAGCGCACCACCAGCCAGATGGAGAATGCCAGCAGTACAAGGTTGATGAAAAGATGCAGGAAACCATTGTTTCCCGTTGTCATGGTTTTGTTAAATTCATTGGATTCCATAATGTTATGTATTTTTTAAGTGATTAAAATAATATCAAAATAATATCACCGCAAAAATACATTTTTTTTAATACGATAGCATTATGGGGATTTTTTTTAAACGTCGTTCTATACCATAACTTTCGTATCTTCGCCGACAGAATCATCCTGTTATGAAAAAGACATCCTTGCTCCTGATACTCTGCCTTTTGGGTATATTTCTTTACGCGCAGAAACATCCTCCGAAAGTGAAGCCTGCGGATCCTCCTGCGCCCTATGGCCCTGTGCCCACGCCTGCGCAGGTGGAGTGGCAAAAGATGGAGATGAACCTATTCTGCCACTTCGGACCGAACACCTTCACCGGTTTGGAATGGGGTGAAGGCTCAGAAGCTGAGGATATCTTCAATCCCACAGCCCTCGACTGCAACCAATGGGTTTCCGTGGCCAAGAACGCTGGTTTTCAAGGTATTATCCTTACCGCAAAGCACCACGACGGCTTTTGCCTGTGGCCTAATCCTCAGAGTCGGCATACGGTGCGCCAGAGCGCGTGACGCAACGGCAAAGGCGATGTGCTGAAGGAGTTGTCGGAGGCGTGCAAGAGGGGAGGGGTGAAGTTCGGTATCTACATCTCCCCCTGGGACCGCAACGCACCTACCTACGGCACGGAAAAATATAACAAAGTGTTTCTCAAAACATTGCGACACGCGCACAAACACTATGGTCCCATCTTCGAGCAATGGTTCGATGGGGCCAACGGCGAAGGTCCGAACGGCAAACGACAAGTCTATGACTGGAAAAGATTCAACGCCCAAACTTTGAAACTGCAGCCCAATGCGGTGATTTTCAGTGATGTGGGGCCAGGATGCCGCTGGGTCGGCAACGAGGAGGGTACCTGCGGGCGCACCTGCTGGTCGCGACTTGACATAGAAGGCCTCGAGCCGGGCAAGAATGCTCCGTCGCAGGACACGCTCAATGCCGGCAACTACAACGGCGCGTGCTGGATTCCCGCCGAGACGGACGTCTCCATCCGCCCGGGCTGGTTCTGGCGCGAGAGCGAGCACCCGAAGAGCGTGCAGGAACTGTTGCGGATCTACTACAACAGCGTGGGCCGCAACTCCCTGCTGCTACTCAACGTGCCGCCCGACAACCGAGGTCTCATCCCCGCCGAGGACTCCCTCCGGCTCATGGAGTTCCGCGCCGCCTTGGACAGTATCTTCGCGCACGATTTGGCAAAGGATGTAAAAACGATTTGTGTGTCGAATTTCCGCAGAATTCATAAACCCGATCAAACGGGGAACTGTTATTCATGGCGTAATACCGTTTTTCCGGAGCCATATTGCGGCTTTTCGCTCATTGATGGGGATGATGACACCTATTGGTGCGCGGATGACACGATAACCAATGCTTGGGTGGAAATTCAATTCTATGAGCCCAAAACTTTCAATCGTGTTATGCTGCAAGAGTACATCCCTCTCGGTCAACGCGTAGAGCGCTTCCATGTTGAGGTGGAGGATGACAACGGAAACTGGCGCACTATCGCCTCTGAGACCACCATCGGCTACAAGCGCATTGTGCTCACGGAGACTGTAACCACCAAGAAAGTTCGTATTGTCATTGACAAAAGCCGCGCCTGCATTGTGCTGAACAGGGTGGGACTGTTTATGGATAATGTACTTTTGGAAGGGAATTGATGATAATGCTGATGCTCTACGCTGCCAATATCAACGGTGCTTTTTTTCTGTAAGATGCCTTAAGGATTGATCTATTTTACCAGCGCCAGACTGATGCGCTTGCGCTCGATTTCCACGCTGAGTACCTTCACCATGACTTTCTGATTGAGATGCACTACCTCGTTTGGTGAGGCGATGCGGTGGTCAGACATGTTGCTGATGTGCACCAGCCCATCCTGGTGGATGCCGATATCGACGAAACAGCCGAAGTTGGTAATGTTGGTGACGATGCCGGGCAGTTCCATGCCGGGGACGAGGTCTTCCATCTTCTGCACATTCTTGTCGAACTCGAACATCTCATAGTGGCTGCGCGGGTCGCGACCGGGCTTGGCCAGCTCCTGCATGATGTCTTTCAGTGTGGGCATACCCACAGTGGCGGTCATATAGTGTTGGAGATTGATTTGTTTGCGCAACTCTTCCTTGAGGATGAGGTCGCCGACGGTGCAGTTCAGGTCCTTGGCCATGGCTTTCACGATGGCATAACTCTCAGGGTGCACGGCGCTGCGGTCGAGAGGGTTTTCGGCGTCGCGGATGCGCAGGAAGCCAGCGGCCTGCTCAAAGGCCTTGGCACCGAAGCGCGGCACTTTCTTCAAACTCTCGCGAGATGGGAACGGCCCGTTTTCGTTGCGGTAGTCGATGATGTTCTGCGCTAATGCGGGACCCACGCCGGAAACGTAGGACAGCAGCTCTTTGCTGGCAGTGTTCAGCTCCACGCCCACATGGTTTACGCAACTCTCCACGGTGGTGTTCAAACTCTCTTGCAACCGTTTCTGGTTTACATCGTGCTGGTATTGGCCCACGCCGATGGATTTGGGGTCTATCTTGACCAACTCGGCCAGCGGGTCCATGAGGCGGCGGCCGATGGAGACCGCGCCGCGCACGGTGACATCGTAGTCGGGGAACTCCTCGCGCGCCACGGCGGAGGCGGAGTAGATAGAGGCGCCGCTCTCGTTCACCATAAAAGCCTTGACATCCCGCTCAAAGGGGATGAACTTCACGAACTTCTCGGTCTCGCGG
>Ga0265298_10000062_pt1 | contig 153699 bp, 219 predicted proteins | sample AusTroGonzalo_MG_3_FD_193486 | JGI IMG/M metagenome (GOLD analysis project Ga0265298, IMG submission 193486) | Bovine rumen microbial communities from tropical cattle in Woodstock, Queensland, Australia - Gonzalo_01 | ecosystem: Host-associated > Mammals > Digestive system > Stomach > Rumen ...
ATGGCGGAACGATTTTGATATAGAAAACCTTGCAGACCCTAACAGAAGGTTTGTCATTTCATGCGACCTCGCAGAAGGCGGCGGAAGGAATGCCGACTATATCATATTCCAGTTCCTTGAAATGAAGCTGAAGGAAAACTTCGATAAAGAGACCGACAAAAAGAATCTGTTCAAATTCGAGCAGGTCGGAATATTCAGGTCAAATACGACATCGCTTGATACTGCCGCAGAACTTCTTTACAGGATAGCTGTCCAGGTTATCGGTGTCGACAACGTACGCCTTATTATCGAGTCGAACACATACGGCTCATTGTTTATGACAGCGCTTTTGAAGGTAGACGGAGAAAACAATGACTTTACGAAAGACTGTATATGCCGGTTCATTAAAAACCAGATGCAGGATACGAAGTCTTACGGCTTGTATCTGAACAACCAGAATAAGAAGGCTTTCTGCATACGTTTCAGGGGAATGTGCTCAAACGGCCAGTATGACATCTCTGAAAAGAATACCATTATGGAATCGGAATGCTTCTCGAGGGTCGGCGACACATATAAGGCGAACGGCTCGGCCGGCAGCCATGACGATACTATAATGGCCCTTGTCGATTCATCTGCTTTCATTGACACCACGGACTTCGTACAGTTCATGGACGAACTGCTTGAAATCAACGGCAAGTTTGACGACTATGAGGCGAACCTCGATACCGTGTCGGATTCAGACAGCGGATTTTCAGGCTCAATTCAAGTCGGGCAGGGCCGAAGGTATTCCGGAATGATGACTGAAAATATCTTTGGAAACAGCTGGTAAAAGTTGTTTTTTATATACATTATGATACACATTTGCATTTTAACAAAACCGAGATTCCTTTCGGACCTTGACAACCTCCTCGAGTGGTATGTCTTGAACAGAGAGGCATTATCTATACGGAAGATAACAGTGTTCTGTAATTTTCCGTGGTATTACACATTTCAGGCAGACTTTATAGAATTCGTGAAAGTACAGCCGTATGAAGGATTCCATAAGCAGAAAGAGCTTTATACCGAATACATGAAGCGTTGCGATATTCCTGAAGGCGATTATGTCATATTCCTTGATGACGACGAATACCTGTACTATGATGACAAGGTATATGGAAAAAATCTGTCTCAACTGTTCGAAGAATATTTAAGGGTGTCTTATAAGGTGCCTGAAATTCTTATGTCTACAAAAGTCCTTGCAGCGGACAGAGGATTTGCGAATATGCCTGACTTCTGCTGTATGCGCCGTGATGACAAGTCGTCGCAGGTAAAGACATTCGTATACTTTACGAAGTCATATACTTACGATTATGTCACCAAGATTTCAGAAGAACATCTGCCACTGCATACGCCGCTTATAAACGGAAAGCTGACAACATCCATATTGTATGACGACGAAAAAGACGGTTCGCCGCAGGTATATGATGACAGTTCCTCGTATGCGGAAACTGATTATGAATTCCCTCTGAGGATTTATCATTATCACATAAAATCATACCAGGACTGGCAGTATAAGCTCAGAAGAGGCAGTGCGGCGTCTGACAAGCCTTGGTACCAGGAATCGATATATGACAACATATTTTTCGGCGGCTACGACACGGAGGACACGACTATAAGAGACGCTTTTTATAAATTAAGGAACGAATTGAAATGATACTTACAAAAGAAGAAAAGCAGACATGTCTTAACATCATAGAGGCTTACGGACAACTTTCAGACAAGCTTGCGAAGCTGAAGAAATCGCTTATAGAAATCAGGTCAAACCTTACATCTGACAGGATACAGGAATACCTGGACCTGAAAAAAGAATCTGACGAAACCCTTGAGAAGCTGAATACCATAATGCAGGCGGACAAGGATATGGAAGATTTTCTCATGAAGAAATATCCTGAGCTTAATGCGAACAACCTCAGGCTTGAACTATACGAGCACCTGAGCTATTAAGACCAGTAGGGCAGTTAAAAAGGAAAGCCATTGGATTCAGGTTCAATGGCTTTTCTTATTATCATCCGCGAACGGACTTTTCGTAGTGACTGTCCCGTCTGCGAGCTCGTAATAGATTTTACCGTCGACTGAATATACAAGAGGAATTCCTTTAAGGCGGTTTTCGTCCTGTACCTTCCGTATGGCGGCATTACCGATGTCCTTAATCTCGGCGAGCTTAAGAAACATCATAAAATTGTCAATATCTTGATTCTGGGACATTTTCTTGTAGAAACTAATCGTTTTACTTTCGGTTAGAGATAAAGTCCCTAAATGGACTTATTTTACGTCTGCGAGCTTGATACTCCCAGTCGTAAAGATTTTACCATTCTTCAAGCCTATTACGGCTAACGCATACAAAGGTCCTGCAGACATCTTGTCTATGTATTCGGGTTTGAGGCACATCCAGAACCCTCCAACACTCTGCGAATTATTTCTGTATATGAATACAGGTGAATCTTCGTCAGCTCCTTCAACATACAGAGTGAATCCGTTTTCGGCAGTCGTGAATTCAAGTTCTTCAAGAGCGTCTATCTTCCCGAAACTGTTCGCGTCGACCACTATGTTATTGCTGCCTTCAGGTACTTCTATCGTGTATTTCTTTGCATTATCAGTATAATGGTACAGCATTCCGCCCTTTATGCCTGCCTCAGAATCCGGGGCAAGCATCCTCATATCTTCGGAATCTTCGTTTTCGTAAGGGAAAAGTTCGATATGTTCCTCTGATTCTTCTATGCCGTATAAAGCATGGAACGGATACTCGCAGTAATTATTCATAAACGTTAGTCGAATCATTGAGATGTCATCAACCGACAGCAGATTTCCGTTGTTATCTGAGAAGAAAATGTTAAAGCAGACCTCAAGGCCGGAATCCCTCAAGGCTGTCTTAACTTCGTCTGTAGTTATGTTATAACTTACACTCTCTACTTTTTCATCACAGTTTAAGTTCATAAGCTTACAGTTTTATTGATTTAGAGTTAATTGTCTGTCTTGCGTCTGAAATCGCGCTTGAAATATCGACAGTAAGCGACGACCTCGACGAAGCATCTCTGATATATTTCGAATAGATAATGATGTCATACTGCCTCAATACTGAATTTGTAAGCCAGATGTCGATACCTATGATATTCGCGTATATCGTATTGATTGTCTCCGCTGAATAATTGGTAAGGTCAGGGTTCCCGAATATGTATCCCCTGTATTTCTTATTTTCCTCATTGTCGCTCCAATATTCCTTAGGCGCGACGATATGCACGTCGCCATGAATCTGCATTTCTTCATCAGTAGGATATGTCGTCATTCTTGACTGATATATGACAGGTATGATGATTTTGCTCTCATAATCGGTTATCTCTTTATAAGAGCTTAAAGAGTCACCGTCAACCTGAATATCGGAATGTGTCGTTGGAGACAAGAACAGATACGAGCAGCACGTATTGAAACATGTGTCTTTCGAATTAAGCGCGTTACCAAGGAACTGGTCTTCAGTAGTATATCCGATTTTATGTGTCGTCATATACTGTTCTCTTATTTCAGAGCTTTCAGAACCTTCAGATGCCTCGGAACCTTCAAATTCTTTAAAGAAATTACCGAATCCGTATGTTGTCTGAATTCTTGGAATTATTGTAGTCTCATTACCTGTACTCCTCTTCGATACCCTCTTAAGATACTGGTCGCGTCCCTTCATAGCCATTGTGATATTGCTCACGCGTGCTTTCACAAGGCTGTTGTTTGAAAGCTCGCTGATATTCGAAGATTTATACTTATAAGTTCTCGGTATTCTGTAAAGGATACTAAGGTATGATTCTGTGAAATAATTCATATCGCTTAATTCCTGAGCGTCATCATGATGCTCGGTATGATTCCAATGGACAGGTCCTGCCAAGCTGGAGCCGGTAAGGTCGTTATATCTTTCATACTCCTCTTTTTCAGCATTTACTGAAGAAATGGCAGGATTGTAAGTGAACTTGTAAAGTGAATTTTTCTTTACAGCAGCAAGTAAATCAGGGCTTATGCCGGAACGAGCATCTGCACTGTTCGCAAGGCATCCTTGTCCTATTCCTTTTATAGTAAAGTAATACATGCCACTCTTTGAAGAATAGTCAATAGGAACGGCTTGCGACGCAGTAACCCATCTTTCTGCTCCGAACAGTTCACTTCGCTGCATATTGTCATTACCTTTGTTGCTAAGTATTCCGTAACCGTCTTCTAACGACCAGTATCCATTATCATTAAAGGTATCTCTGTCAGAGCCGTTCGCATACATATTGAAAGAGTTCGTTATGTCACGGAACCTCGAGTATATGAACTGGCCTCTTTGCTGAGACGACTGATACATGTTAGGAGAAGCAGTCTGGAAATCGCAGTAGTCGGAAGCCCTCAAGTTTATAGGTACGAGGTCATATCGTCCTTTCGTGTTATAATAATTGTCATTGACAACGTCATCACGGACGATATTGTCATACCAGTCATACCTGTAGCTGTATTTCTTCTTAAGATATTCTGGGTTTTCAGCAAGCTCGAAAGCGTTTCCGATACTGTTAGGCACCATTGACGTCCTTGAACCATTGAGTTTCGAGTACAGCTTAAGCCTTAGGTTTGACTTGATGCCGACGCGCAAATAGTATTCCTTCTGCATAATGGCACCAGCCTTAGGATATATTACCGTGTTCGTCGAAAGCATTATGCTGTTCTCAGATATGTTCGCGTCAACCCATTCTTTATAATATCCAGCAAAGATGTATGTCCTCGCGTTCTCGTTAAGCTTGACGATGTCGCCTTCAGGCGTAACCATATCGACGATAATCTCGTCTTCCGTATTCGAAATCCTTGAAATTATTGCGTCTATGTCGTTTGAAATCGAAAGCAGCTTGTCATAAAGCGTGATAGGAGTCTGTTCCTGAGTAAGGAATCCAGAACTTATCTGGTCCGCGGTATGCGCCACATATCTGTTGTCTACAGAAAACGCAGTCTGCATGTGCTTGTCGATGTTAAGGCTGTCGAGTATGGAATTTACCTGGGCAGATACGAGGTCCATCTTATTCTGCTCGATATAGTTCGCGTTTATCGCCGTCACAGCGTCTTCTGGATAATCTATGATGACAGACTTTGAATAAGGCGATGTAAGAGGGTTGGCCGGATAGCCTGCCTCTGATACGGACGCAACCTGTATTTCGACTTTCTCACCGGATGTTATCGCAATATCTATCTGGTTTATGTCTATGCTTTCAGCGTCAAGGTTGTCTATTTCATCCCAATAGTACATGCCGGTAGCGGTATCAAGACTTCTTTTCCTCAACTTCGTCTCGCCTTCGTTCCAGCTTGAATAAACGGCTTTCACGACATTGCCGTTGCCGTCCGTATATTCGTATTCGTCGTTAGGATTGCTTTTACCGTCAAGCGATACATATCTGTACCTGTATTTGAACTTGATAATCTTTTGCGTGCCGTTAGGCGTCTTCTGTTCTTCAGGAATGCGCCAGAAGCCTCTGATGTGGTATTTCGCCTCATCAAGGTATGTCGAGCTGTTCGCAAGAGCTGCTATCTCGTTTATGACAGTATTATATGTCGCCTGCTGGGTGTTCCTTTTCTCTATGGTCTCTGCAAGGCTTTGTTCGTCAGACGTCCTTGATGACATATTATCATATATCGTCGTCTGAATTTTCTTGTTCAAACTCCTTATTTCATCGTCAAGGGAAGAAATGCCGCTCTGCAGCTGAATCTTCTCTGCTATAAGGCTCTGCATCTTTTCAGTTGACGAAGTCGAGTTTTTCTGCTTGTTAATCTGCACAACCCTGAAATTCGATACGTCGAGTTCAGGAGTGTTCGGTATGATACCGTCGGCGATTGTCGGATAGCTGTCTTTCGCCATCGATATAAGCATACGCCCTATATCAACAACATATTTCGAATAGAATTGCTGCAATGACTCGACTGACCCAGATGGATTGGTGTATACGAGGTCTGACGTATAGAATCCGGTACCAGGCGAAAATTCAGTTGCAGCTATATTCGAATCAGGGTCTATCGGTTTTACGAATACTACCGTGTATTCGTCATATCCTATAGGAACTTCTACCTTTATGATATTATCCTTTGCTCCCGACATCCTAAGCACGTTCTCGCCGGCACGAATATCCTCATAGCCTTCTACAAGCCTTAGGCGTACGGCAAGACGGGAATTGTCTACCGCCGTTATCTCATACCTTGTCGTTATGGTGTCTCCGATAACTTCAAGCATATCGCCCTGGGACAGCTTCATAGAATTTTCGTATCCGCTTCCGTTGTCGGTGTATTCAAACGTATCGAGTATGTATTCCTTATCCATAACGGTATACTCGGTGCCGTTGATTGTCCTCGTGACCTGTATCTCGTTAATGTCTGTAACGGAGAAATTACCGGTATAGCGTTTCTTACGCATTGGCAGGTCGCGTTCCTCGCTGTCGAGTATATATGTGATATTATTCTGGATAAGCTGGTAAAGGAACGACTTGTAGTCTATGTCGGTCTTGCCACGGAATGCAGCGTTAAAGTATTCCTTCTGGGTGTCGTTAGCTACCTTTATGATATATCTCTCTGTATAGACTCTTTCCGTATCGACAGGAACCTGGCCTGTCAAATCGATTTCGGCATACAGCTTAGGGTTAATCAAGTCTTCGAAAAACCAGTTATTCTTAAACTTGAATTCTGTTACGGAGTTGACTGTCTTTACTGTCGGAGCCTCTGAAGGAATCTTCGCGAGCATAAGCTTTCTGTACGTGCCGTCTGAAAGCCTTACGGAACTGCCGCCGCCGTTGACATTCTGCAAAGTCTTCATGGTCGTGTCAAGCCTGTCGACAGCTGAGAGAAGGTATCCGAAAGACGGAACCTTTATGGTTAATGTACTGTCTGGATTATCAGGGTCTTCTATTTCTATAGAAACCTCTTGGTCTTTAGATGATACGGCGTCAGACATACCTTTGTAAATTCTAAGGGCGTTGTTTGACTGAGCGAGTATCTTCTGAAAAAGTTCAGTAATCGAATTTGAATTCATGCCAAATTATTTTTTCTTTCCTTATATTTATGGAAAATGTCCCACCGGCTAAACGATGAGACATCATAATCATTATGTTTTATTTTCTGTTTCTTCTTGACTGCCTTCTCTGCCTATTCTTCTTACGCCTTTCCTCCTGATAGAAACTATGAGGCTTCTGCATTTTCAGCCTGCCTCCCTTCGTAGGTTTGCTGTCGGTGTAGCAGCATGTCATCGCAGGCATTTTTAGCATCATCTCGCTAACAGGCTCGTTCATCTTCGGGACTTTATTCTTGCTTATGATAACAGTTCCTTCCGGATTTTTGTCAAGCTTTCTGTCTGCAATTTCATCGATAGCAAACATAAGGGCTTCTTCAAGGCATTCTTCTTCAGAATTCTGATTTTTGGATTCACGCACATAAGACAGGTTTTCTTTTATGTCGTCTATGACATAATAATACTTTGAAGAATTGCCGTTGCCCGCGCTTTTCGACGTAACCGTGACATCAAGGTATTTTTTATCACGCAGCCATGACTTTACACGTGCGAGGAGCGGTGCCTTGTATTCCGACTCGACCAACATTATATTACCGTCGGCGTCATACCAGAAATCGACGTCATATCCGTAATTATGCTCCTTTAATAGTTTTGCAAGCTCGAAGCTGCATTTCTTATAAGTGATATTATTTGTTTCCATCTATAGTAATTGATTAAGTACGACACAGAAACTTGATGTCATAAACGCCACGATGAACGTCAAGACTGCAAGCAAGATACTCAGGAAAATATTTGATTTGCTAACTGCTATCCTGTAGAACTCACGTATGACTAAAAGCCCTATAACCACGGCGTAAACCATAGCGCCTATCTTGTAGAATAATGTCGTATCCAGTATCATATCTAAAATAAGTTAAAAAGAGCCTTGCAGCAGTTAAATGTCGTGAATGCCGTCGATAGTATCAAAAACAGACATAGAGCTTTTACCAGCTTATTTTTCGAGGTTTCGATAATACCGCAAATCTCTATAGCCATATAAAGGCTCCATGCCACGACGCATAGCAGAATATAGATAAGATAAAAAGCATCAATCTCCATAGCAGTTTAGAAAATTAAGTACGATGCGAGCAACGCGGCAATTGTCATGCCTACGCCTATAACATATCCTGTTATGAAGGATTTCTTTGCTTTCTCCTTCTTTTCCTTATCGGTAATGCCGGCGACCTTCATAATTTCTGAATTACGGATGTCGTCATAGTTCACCTTCTGCAGGTACCAGCAGGCACACTTCACAGGTTCGTCGTAAGACCAGTATGTCTGATGTCCTCTCTCCTCAAACCCCTTGCGACATGTTTCACAGTAATGTCCAGGTGAGCAATGATGTTCGCCGTCGGCATCCTGATGGCCGCATGAGAACATATTAAGGTAATAGATTTCATTGACTTTCGAAATCTTCCAAGTCGCAGGGTCGTGGTGATTCCGCTTCAAGGCCTCCGGCTGAAGGCTGTTATACCACGAAAGACAGGTATTATCGTGAGGCTTTCCTTCAATGAAGGCATACTCGATATATCTCTTGCCATTCTCATCCTCGCGCAGCCATACGTATTTCGAAAGAGCAAACCTCAAGCTTGCGTAGCGTTTCAACATTGCCACATTCTCAGGCGTGGAGTAAATCGTTTCTTTTGTTTCAGGTTTCATTGTTCTGTTTTGATGATTGTTTTTGATTAGCGGACGCTTGTATCCTCCATTGTATCGTCCTCTTCTTTGCTTGTTTCTGTTCTCCATCTTATTTTTTTATTTTAAAATATCTTTTCAAATACTCTTCAAGCAGGGCGAGCTCGCACAGCTCTTTTATTTTTTCGCCGCTGACAATCGCTTTCTCGAAAGCAGACTTAACGCCTGCTGCATGGCGTACGGACTGAACGACACCGGTATATTCTATCTCGTCATTGACTATGTTGGCCCTTACTGTCAGGATGTCGTGAAATTTGTCCCAGATATAGTCTTTGACGAATTCAACCGATGGAGCGTATAATGCGCCTTCTGTGTTTACATCTATGAGCACCTTGCCAGGTATTTTCTTACCGTCAAGGCTCACCGTTTTTGTCGTATAGTAGAAAACTTTACCATCTGATTCCTTAAAAAAAGAATCGTCGCAAAAACCAAGCTTCTGTATAAGCTTGCTGATGTTATATGTCACTATCGTTTTCATCTTCAGATTTTATATATAAAAAACAACGTTTACTTCAGTAAATTGAGGTTATCCTTCAGAACCTTGAATTTCTCCGGGAATTTCTTCACCTTGCCAAGAAAGTCAAGGTAACAGTTCATAAGGTATTCCGCGTAATACGCCATTGATTCGTCCTCATCCGATATACCGTGCTCGATATACTTGAATGTGAATACCTCGTTATGTATTATCTCGTGCATGACGACTGGCATTGAGAACATATCCTCCTCCTGAATTATAATGAGGACTGATTTCTTAATGTTTGGCGACGTATATATGAACTCTGACTTTTTCTTAGCGTTCACTTTTACGGAACAGTTCATAGCGATGACATCGTCGACATTCACGTCATCATATTCGAAGAATTCCTTATATTCTTCCGCTGTAATGCCTGTGCCTATGAAAATTCGCACAGGAAAGATGTTTTGGTATTCTCTTATCATTTCTTTATGATTTTATATCTGCTTATAAGCATCGTAAATAAATAATTCCATATTTCCTTATAAAGTGCAAGCCTTTTGTCAAAAGCGGTCTTATACGCGTCCAAAAAGCCCGTAGCGAGCTTCTTTGCATCCAACTTTGACACTCTCAGCAATTCCTTAACGGCATCGTCCTTCGTCTTGAACGAATTGGACGACGACATCAGCATTCCGTCGGTCGTGACATTCGGCCATCCGAATTTCTCGGCACGCTTCAGAACTATTCTTTTCCTGCCTTCATATTCCTCTATAACGTAGACATCCATAAGCTTGTCTTCGTTAAAGCAGTCTTCTGTGTCTATGAGTTCCTTCACAATCGCTCTTCCGTCTCGACCCATTTTATTGAGATAGTCTTGTAATACGTTGTTACAGAAAGTATTGGCCTTTACTATTTTCCCGTCTGAACATCTGATGACAATTAAGTCATACATACTTGTGGTACCTATGACGATAAATCTGTCGCCGTCAAGGCCGTCGATATGTGTCTTGACTTGGACGAGATGCCGTATACCGTAATGTTCTTTTAGAGTTTTCCAGCCCATCGACCTATACCGTAATTTTTCCGTGTTTGAGAATCGAGTCTATCATCCATTCGTAGTTCATAAAGCCTTTCGCTTTCTTCTCAACCTCCTTTGCTTTTGACGGCGTAACGAACTCGACATTGATGTTTGCGCGCCAGCCGTCGCCGAAATCATAGGAATAGTTTCCAGGTCTTAAATCAGGATACAGCTGTTTGCCTCTTTCCACTATCTTCTTTGTAACTGCATAAAATTCTCCGGCGCCGGTCCATTTTCCGTTCCATGAGCCGACGGCTGGCATTGTCAGCATAAAGACTGCATAAGTTTCCCTTTCAGGCTTTTTCTCCTTTACAGGCACGAGCTTATATTTCTTACCTTCGATTTCAATGATATTAGCCATTACTTGACTTTGTTTTAGATATATTTTTCAAGAACTGCCTTGATTGCATTGCTGAGCGAAGCCTCATAACTCTTATAGATTCCGCCTTCTTCTATAACGGCATACGCGCTGTCATTGAATTTGATGATAGACGTCTGCCATACTATGCCGTTACTTATTTTGATTTCAGGCATGAGATGGATGTTATAGACTTCTCTAAGCCATTTTATAACCCTTTGGTGCGAAGGAGCGTCAAGAGTCTTTATATTCATTGCAAGAGCTTTCTCTATGGTCGTGATAGTTCTGTTGTTATTATCCTCGTCCCTGAAATAAAATATTGCAGATGTCCCTTGCGGGAATCCTTTCTTTTCCAGGAGCAATGCAAGCTTGAAATCAACTATTTCATCTTTTATCGTTTTCATCTTTCCTATTTTTTATCAATGTATTTATTTGACATTACGGAAGCTCGTTTTCGTGTCAAAGCCGTTAGACATTATTTTTTCGTCATTTGTCCTGCTGTCCTTTATATCCTTCTCGTTTCTTGCACTTATATATGAGTATATCGCAAGATATATTTCTTCAGGATTCAGGAGCTTCGTAATCTTTGAATTCATAAGTACAGGGTTCTCAACAGCCTTTATAGGATTATTGCAGGCAAGATGGTAGACGTCCCTGCCCGCAAATTTTTTCATACTTCCGTTATGGCTGTACAGCTCGACATAGACAGGTGCGTCGCTTACCCTCTTGAAGTCGCCCTTGTAGTCGAGAAGCCATACATTCGAGGCAACGTCATCGCTATTATATTTCTGGTAACGTTGGACGGCGAAGATGTATCTGTTATCTCCAACCCATAAAACGACGACATAATTAAAGTCACAGCTTACCCAATGTCCTATACGTTTACCCCATACACTATTCTGAATGATATTTCCGTCGCTGCCTTCTTTCAATAATGCCTCTTTCCCGACATACCTCGCATCATTATCGCCCTCGACATAAATCCGGAATTCATCGACACTTGACAGTCTCTGCCCGTTACGGACATATACGACCTTCTCGTCAAGCCCCCATTTCTGGACTTGGAAATCATAAAAATCCTTAATCTTGCTGACTATCTTCATTTTCCTGGCTTATAAGGTAATCGAATACAAACATTATAGCTTTCTCTGTAGCTGACTCGTATGTCGGCGCGCCTATCTTTTCTTTGTTCATGACCTCAAGCGTGTCAAGGTTGGTGATGACCGCGCAATACCTGAAGCTGTTGTCAGTCACCTTGTCAAGCTGGATTGAAATCATGATGTGTTTGTCTCGACGCAGCCATGCAAGAACAGTCTGGTGAGTCGGTGCCGGATAATCATATTCGGGATTATATAAGGATGTAGACAGGAATTCCTGGCCATACTTATATCCCCAGTAATGCTTATGCCAATCGCCGTTAAACTTAACTCTCCAAAGCTTTCTTGCAATCTCAACGCTTACGTATATTTCTTTTGCTCCTTCCATCTTAGAATACCGTTATTATTAAAACTCATCGACACAAGGCGCGTTTGCAAAAAGTTGTGAGAATGCCGCCTGTTCCATGTAGTTGACATTTTGCACCTTGACATTAAAGATTTCGTCACAGATTTCTTTCTTGACAGCCGCAATCCGACCTGTACGGTAAGGATTTTCATGTGACTCTCCGTCACGAACTTCTATAAAGAATCGCTTACCGCTCTTAATAACATCCGAGCAGCTGTCGCAAAGTTTGTCTGTCATAATTTTGAAAGGAGCTTTTGCAGGCTTGCCGTTTTCCTTATAAGATGTTCCGAGGAGAAGAATGCCGTATTCTTTTCCGCAACACGGACAGACAGCCATAGCAGGATTCAGTCCGCTCTTTTTATCTACTTTGATTCCCATAGTTTTGTTATTTTTGTTTTATATAAAAAACAACATTTTATGAGAATCTGTTAGAAATATCTTTAATGTATTATAATTCAAGCTGTTATAGCAATCCTTCTATAGCTGAAACGCATTCGGCGCAACATCTTACGTCTTTTTCGCAATACTCACGAATCAAGCCATATTCCTGCTTATTGTAATATGCGTCGTGAACCTCTGACCCGTCAAGCTTGTCTTTCGGCGAATCGACGTGAAGCATATACGCGAACTCATCGAATGTCGTCACCATAAGTGTCGAATTGCTTTTCCATAAGTCCATAAGGTCAAGACAGTTTACTTCCCAAGGTTTCTTATTAAAGAAATTTACGTTTTCAGGCGGCGTTATTCCGTAATGAAGGAATTTCTTAAACAGAAACGGTATGTCGAAATTCTTGATATTGAATCCGCATAGGATAAGGTTTCTCTTTATTGCTGACAGAAACAAGTTTTTTGCACCGGTCAGCAAGACTTCTTCGTTCAGGTCATTGAATGAATTTATATGAAGCTCTCCGTCCGCTGTATAGTAGGCGTATGAAACACATGCGACTTTCGCGTATTCCGGATACAATCCACACTTTTTAAGGAACACCTCTTCAACCGGTCCTTCCCAAGAAGGGTCTTTCTCCTTAAACCTTTTGCATTTCTTCTCAAACAACTCGCTCTGCCTTAAATCAGAGCAAACCATAGTATCATAGTCTTTATATTTTCCGACAGTCTCTATGTCGAAATACACATACCGTTTTTTATCCATAATTCCTAAAATTTATATTTAAACGTTATAATTCTATATTGTCCGCTTCATCGTGCAAGCCGTAAAGCCTCATGGCATCCTGCAGTTCGTGCACGTATCTTATCAAACAGGCTCCTGCAAGTGCATCCTTGTCTTCAGAAAGTTTTTCAGTAGTATAGCAGCCTTCTTCGAACCTCTTCATTACAAAACTTGAATCCCTGAATTTATATAAGCCTTCTGAACATACGAATCCTATCTTTTTAAGAATTTCGTCATCCAATGCTATTGGTGAAATGTCGTCCATGTCATAAAGGTCGTTATAGTCGAGCATCACCATCTTTGTCTCCTTGTTGACTGCCTGTACTTTCTCCGGCTTCTTGTTAAATTCGTTGAAAACGTAGTCGTTTATCATCAAATCAGTTATATCCATTATTCCAGGTTTTATAATTATTCAACAATTTTTACGGCATATAATTTCATAAGCTTACTGTTTATTGAATTCTGCTTTAAGGTCTTTCAACATATTCTCTTCGTCAAGCTTCAACTTGTGACATAATACACCGTCTTCATTATAATAGAACTTGTCATTATCATTGATGACATACCTCTTAAAGTTTTTTGACATCCATTCACAGAATTTTTCAGCAATGCCGTCAAACTTTTCTGAATCCGGTGATTCTTTCATGCTTAATGCCTGCAATGCTGCTTGTCCAGCAATCTCGCATGGGTGCATAGAGAACGCGCGAGCCGTCCTGTATCCTGCTGCAACTTCCTGAGCTATCTCATCATTTGTCTTCATAAGCCTATGAATTTATAATTTTACAATCCTTATATTTTTTACAACATATAATTTTACAACGTTTTGATTCTTTCTTGAAGCCAGCCTTCGTCGAATTATATATTTTGATTTCTTCGCCAGTGGCGAACCGCAATCCTGCACAACTGATATATTCCGCTGGATGTCCGTCACAAAAGTATGATGACCATTTTGTCAAGCGGCTATATAATACGACATCCTCCACTATGACATTCGCCTTCTCCGTTATTGCATAAAATGGGAATATATGCGTGAAACCGTTATCAATGGCAACTAAATCACCTTTCTTGTAAATATCGCTTGGATGCTCATACTCCCAAGTTTTCCATTTTTCAGCTTTATTCTTGCTCATGTCCTGAATTTTATTTTATAGCAACAAGTCATTAAAACACATCACTGCTATCCAATCTGTCACCCATAATCAGAGGCTTCTTGCATTGTCCAGCTGCGAGAGCTATTTTGGCGGCCTCCTCTCTGTCTACCCATCTTCCATAAGAAGTGTAGAAACCATCAGAAAGCTCATCAACCTCATCTCCAAATATATGCAGGATTTCTGCATGATGACGGCCTATCCTGCAGTGGTAAATGTCATCCCTTTCCTTCGTGCCTGTCTTATATACGCCTCCATCATTACAGACATATTCTGACTTCACCTTATATGCGGCAGCTATAATGATTTCGCAACCTTTAAGGTCAAGAATAAGTTCTCTTACCAAGTTCGTAAGATGAACGGCCATTATCTGTAGAAAGCCTGAAAATTCTTCCATCTCTTTTTGTGTCTTGCATTTTTTAGTATGCAACTCTACAAAACTGTCATATATCTCAGTAATACATTTTTCTATTTGAACTTTCTTGTCATTCATAGCTTATAACCGTAAAATTTTATATAAAAAACAACGTTTCAGTTATCGTTAATACATACCTTCCGGAGCTTCCAGTGCGAGGCCCTTCTGAATCAGCCCTCTGTAATCCAAGTGATGTTCATCACAATAATCAGCAGCATAATGAGTTATGACTTTTCCTCTCATACTGCCGTCTCCATTGATTGCTTCGACATAAAGTTTTTCGTCTTTAAGATGTTCCTGCCTTAGTGATTCCATCTCCTTTTCTGTCATACTTGACAGAGGACGCAAGTATAGCTTAACCAGTCTTATTGGATAGTTTATTCCTCTCTCCGTAGAGACTCTGTCATCATATACTCCTGTAAGGACGCTATCGGCAACTCCATCAATATTGACCTTCAAACCATACGGTAGTCTCGCACAGAGGTCTTCCAATAAAAGTTGTTTTTCTTCTGTTGTCATATTCTTATTATTTAAAATTATACATTCCTTCTGGGGCCTCTATGGCGAGACCTTTTTCAATAAGCTTATGATAGTCAAAATGATTTTCATTAAGCCAGTCCATGACTACCCAAGCTGCATTGCACATGACCAGTCTGTCATAAATGTCTTTCTCATCCTCTGTCATTGAAGATAGTGGACGTAGGTAAGGCTTGCATTGGCTATCTTCTAAAGATAAATTGAATAATCCTCTATTCTTTATATCAAGGACAACAGCATTCTGAATTATTCCAACCATTGGAAAATAGTCACTTGTTACTGTTGAATTATAACTACCTGTCTGATATTGAAACATTACGCCATACGGCTGTCTCGCGCTTAAATCTTTAAGCAATAATTCTTTTTCTTCTGCTGTCATAATTTTATTTTTTTTGAATTTGCTTCGTTAATAATATCTTCAATCATATACAGGAAAACATCGGTTTGACTTCCTGTGTTAAGAATAGGCTCTTTTCCATATCTAACTTGATACAATCTACCAAGGGCCTTATATATCATATCTAAATGAGCTTTATCTATTTGGTATTGCTCATCTTTCCATTGCATAGCTTTTGTTAATAATTCTTGCAATCGACTTTTCTTTATCAATCCTTGCTGTAAAAAGCCTTTGGTCATATTCTTTGCTTTTTCATCGTTTTTCATATAATTGGTGGCAAGGAAACCCCGAAATCTTTAGTTTCGGGGAGGAATCGCCACAAGCCTTTTTTTAGTTTAACTTATTTTACTATTGAACATATATAGGTTCTTTTTGGTTCTAACAACCTTAATTTCTTGTATGAAACACCATCCTTAACCAACTTGTTGTTTATGTCAACCAACTTGAACGCTCCGCTTGACCTCCTTCCTCCTATAAAGCAGTCTTGACCTTCCCAAGAAACCTTGTCAAACAACCTAAATCCAAACACCTTATAGGGAGTTTGATTAAGTTTTCTTACCCCCCCCTCGCAAAATGGAATACTTGTGGATTTGTCTGTTATGTTTCCTCAACTGCCTAAACTTATACATATAACCAAGTTGTATTGCAGCAAAGTTACAAGCGATACAATAAGCATCTACATTGTGTGATTTCGGCAATCCGTATTGTATTCGATTACATTTTGTTATGTAGCCAAAGGTCATACCAACATTACTGAACTCTTGTTTCGCAAGTTCGTACAACCGCCACTTGAATATACCCATAACTGCAGCGTCATGGAGTGACTTTCCCCTCTTTGGTTGGAATTTAGGTAACAATCCTTTATGGTATTTGCCGTGGCAAGTCTCGCACAATGTAATCAAATTGTTTGGTGAGTCTCCACCAATCTTTCTGCTTTCAATGTGGTGAACATTCAGCACTTGGTCTTTGGACTTTCCTTTGCAATATTGGCAGGTATGCTTGTCTCTTGCAAGAACATATTCCCTTACATTCCAAAATCCATATTGTACACCTTGCTGATAACCTACACCTTGAATTGTATCGTCTTGCATCTTTTGTGTATCAAAACTACCTACTTCAAGATTTATCCTCGTTATCGGCAAGATTTGGTGAAGTTTGCGTATAATCGACAAGTGGGAGTTGATTTTATTCTCCACGCTTGGTGCTAACCATCCTTTTCTTTTTCGTGAAATTCTGTTGTCAAACCTTGCCTTGCGATGTCTTAGTCTCGCTCTACGAGTTCTTCTTGTTTCCCTCCGAGTTGATAGTAGTTCAACAATGTCTGTTCTTAAAATGATTTCTGCTGATAGCAGTTCTTTTTTGTCGGTTGTTGCGGATAAACCTATGTGTTTCGTACCGCAGTCAACACCGAGGGTGATGCCTTGTTTAAAATTAGCTGTCTCATAGTCTAATTGGATTGTGAATAGTGTATTCTTGACTATATGACATAACCCTTGTTCCAACATCTTACGAACCTTTCGGTTTCGTGATGTCGGCATCAAAGGATTGCCATTTATGTCAAGTATATATACTACCATTTGTTAGTTTATTAAATAGTTAAAAAATAGACTTTTAGTTGCTGTAAGCCGAGAGTCTTAACTCGTAAAAACATCCATAGACAATGTTATCGTGGAGTTTTGATGCTGACATCACTGCTCCTACCCAACGGAGTTGTTTAAACATCAGCCACAGAGCAAGGGACTTGGATGAACATCCCTTGGTGTCTATATATTTCCACATAACGTAGTGCAACCATCGCTGAAACTCGTCAGCTGCCGGTCTTACTCAGTCTAATCAACCTTGGGTTCAGCGTTTCCGCCAAACCCACGAATCTTTAGTTCGTGGGTGGTTGATAATAGTAATCGTTTATTAAAATTATCTTCAGGCATCTTTATTTTGTAAATCTTCAAAATTCTTTAATATCTTATCATCTGGACATATACAGTCAACGTAACAACTATCAAAATCATATCTTGTAAGCTTGTTATACTTACACCCACTACATACAATACTACCTACCCTCAATACAAAATCTGCGTGTGGACATTGTTTAAGACAAGCTTGATTCTTTATTTTACTTTCTATTATCATTTGCTTGATTATTTAAAAAATTGTACATATCTTCAGGAGCTTTTAATGCGAGGCCTTTCTTAATTAAACCTCTGAAGTCGAAGTGATGTGAGTTGAGCCAATCAATTCCTCGCCAGTTTTCTAATGGCGAAGTTCTTGTCTTTTGGAAAATCACTTGATAATGTTCTGGGTCACGTACTAATGAACAATGAATATTTATGAAACCCTTTCCTGTACAACGGAAGCCAACTATCTTATAAATATCGTCATAAGCAAAGTCATATTTAGCATAGGAAATTAAATCCTCATCAGTCATACTTTCTAATGGGCGCAAATATGGTCTAATTGTACTTAGTTTACATTTTTGTGTAAGACCAAGTGTACAATAATCATATCCAATGTTTGTCAATGGACCGACGGCTTCCCTGTCTATAATATACTTATCTTTGTCTATATCAAAGTACCTGTTTATTCCTTTGCATATTACGCCGTACGACAGTCTCGCCGAAAGGTCTCTTAATAATAATTCATTTTCTTCTGTTGTCATAATTTTCAATCTTAATAAACAGTTCTTACTTATTCAATAATTTGAAAAATTGTTTGTCTTTATGGTATATGTTTTTCTCATCAAGAAGTCCTTCCTTCCATAACGATTCATCAACGCTTGTATAACAGTCCTTATAAATACTCTCAAGAATTCTGAATAGTGAAAACCTTATAAGTTTCCTATCTCTTTCACTCCCATCAAAATTTGAATTAGCCAATGTCCTACAGATATGTTTATTATAATCAGAAAATTCAATTTGATTAAAAGTATTCTTCCTGAAATAAACAAACAATGTTGCAACTGTACAATGTCCTGTGTAATCTTTTCCCTCTACTAATTTACCCAACGCATACTTAAATACAAACATCGCCTTGCCACAAAATTGTTCGGAAGTATCAAGCGTATAGCTAATCTTTCCTCCGAGATTCTTAATCTCCTCCTCAACGAGATTCATATAAGCTTCCATAATCCTATTCTTTTTTGTGATATTTGTTCATATCGCTTTAATATTATTCTCTCATTTATCTCATCAGACCTCTTGAATGAAGGAGTTTAATAAGATTATCATGGATTTTCTTTTTTCTCTTTTCTAACTCTTCATCTTTCCACTTTGCCATCTCCATAGCCGCCCTTTGTAGGTCGCTATGATTATAACATCTAACATTTGTATTATAAACGTTCGTATGATAGATATTTGACTGTACGCCTATCATTATACCGTTAGCTATCAGCTCTGCTTTCTCCTTGTTTTTCATAATTATTTTTTTTATTATTATACATATCGTCAGGAGCTTTTAATGCGAGTCCTTTCGCAATCAACCCTCTGTAATCAAAGTAACGTCCATTAAGAAAATCATATAGTATCTCGATATTGTTAGGTACAGGGCTGAACACTCCTTTAACAAGCTCACGATACTTATTAAATTCTTCTTCGGTCATTGATTGCATCGGACGAAGATATGGCCTGCAGCTGCTTATAAGAGGATGATACATGTCAGTATAAATAATCAGACTGTTATCAAGTCCGTCTCTTTTTTCCTTTACGAATATGTCATAAGGTAATCTTGCGAACAAGTCCTTACGCAGCAACTCAGACTCTTCACTTGACAATTCATCTTTTTCAACGGTGCCTTCAGATTTCGCATACATTCCTTCAGGAGCTTCCAGAGCGAGACCCTTTTCAATTAAATGATTATAATCGAAATGATTTTCATTAAGCCACGTAATGACTTTGGAACACCATTCAGGATTTATTTTGCTTATATCATCCGTAAATGTCAAAGCCTCATAAATGCTTTTCTCCATGTCCGTCATACTTGACATCGGACGAAGAAACAACTTGACATGGTCTTGCGTGAACCTGAACGCGCCGCTGTCCACTTTCGCAATAAGAGGCTTGTCGTTATTTTCAGGCTCGATACCTATTAGTTCGCAAGTGTAATGACTTTTAGTCGCCTTAGCATAGAAATCTAATTTTACGCCGTATGGAAGCCTTGCTATCAGGTCTCTCATCAGCAATGTTTCATTTTCTGCAGTCATAATTATTCTTTTAAGTTATATTTTATACATATCTTTCGGGGCTTCAAGAGCAAGCCCCTTATGAATAAGTTCTCTATAATCTATGTAGATAGAGTCCAGGTAGTCGCATATTTTGCCGATGGTATCAGCATACCTGCCTGTTAAGAAATGGAATCTGATACCTTTCACATCATTTATCGAAATCCAGTCTTCATCGGTGCCATCCGGATTAACCTTCGCAATTTTGAAAAGCTTATCCATTTCATTCTCCGTTATTGAGGATACCGGGCGGAGGTAGGGCTTGCATGTTTCTATGTCAAAAATATCGGTGTCTGTTCCGTTATAATTCCAAATGACACATTCGTCGTCATTTATATTAACAGATTCAAGCTTTCCGATATTGTCCCCGTAATCATCTTCGTGGTATAATTTTACACCATACGGCAACCTCGCGCAAAGGTCTTTTAATAGCAACTGTTTTTCTTCTGCTGTCATAATTTTATGCGGTTATAGTATTATTTTTTAAGAATGGGCAATTATCCAATACACCTGTTTCAGGATTACGATAGTCACGATGTTCGTTCTCAAACAACCACAGTTCTATATATTCATTTGTTCGTTCGCACTCGGTATGTGTCGGTGAATAATCATCATCAACAAACTTTTTAAGTGGGCAATTGTCGCAGTTGTCAAATTCTATTATGTATCTGAACTTATTTGTATGTTTAGTATTATTTTCCATATCTGTATTATTTTTTATTTTCAAGTGTATAGTTCATTTGTTATATCAAATTTCTTTTTTTAAGCTTAGCTATCATTTCTACACAAGCATCAACAGCATCGAGGTGCCTGTTCGAATACACATCAAAATAACGTGCTTCATAAGATGCTATATAATAATATGTTTTCATACCATCAGTCTGTTTATTAAGTGAAACTTCTAATGGTAAAATACCAAGCAATGCCGAAAGACTCCAAGCAGGAACCAATTTTACATTAAATGTTGTTTTTAACGAATCCTGTGTTCTTTTAATAGATGCTATTGCTTCTTTAGTTGTAAGCATAGCCAATCTATATTCCTCACCAGATATAGACTCCCATTGCATGTCTGCTGTGTTTGGGTCTATTCTCAACTCAGTAGTTAGTTTGATACTTTGCTCCAATGATGTCGCTATCTTTGTTTCCATAGTTTTATTCTTTTAGTAGTTTTTGTAAGTCTTCGTATAGAGAGGAAAGCACTCCGGTATCTTGTCTCCATGTTGTGCCTCCAAAAGTTAAGAAGTTGTTAAGAGTCTGCATTTGCTCTTCACTGGGTTTCCATTGAGGTTTGAATGATTTCAGTAATGATTTTAGTTTGGTTATAAATGTAATAAATCCTTTTTGAGTCGCTTTCCCCGTATTACTGTTTTCAATAAGATAAACCAAATTATTGAACAGATTTTCATCCTCCTCACTCCAATAAGACTTCTGTCCACCTTGCTTTTCAAGTTTCTTTCGCATATAACGGTACACTTTCTCCCAATTCGAATCAAGTATTGATTTTTCCAAATCTTCGCATTCCATGTTTGACATATTCATAGCTCCTGCGTATCTGTTATCGTCAAGATATTTAGTGAGTGAAGATGCAATGCCTCTGCAAATGGATTTATTCATTTCTTCTGGAGAAATTGAATTGCTATTACCTTCTTTTTCAAGGGATTCTAAGTCAGATAAATGAAGCCAATATAAGACATCGGTATCTTTTACTTTACCGGACCATCTGTATTGACACCATTCTTCGCCAAGCCATTCTCCTTCTGCTACGCCATGAGTTGTAAGCATAAGAACGGAATGCTTTATTTGTGGCTTATTATCTGGGCGATTTTCTCTCCATCCAGTAACATAAGGATAGTCTAATCGTTTTTGTTCTCCTTGCTTTTCAAGCCAAGTAATTGCCTTATCTACAAAATCAACACTATCTTCATCTAAGTTATGATGCTTAATCTTGATTTCGTTAATAATCCATTTTCTTATCTCCTTATCCTCGCTCTCATTGAGTTCGGATGTTGAATTATCTTTAAGTATCCTCTCATCTTGTTTTTCAATCTTTACAACTCTATTTCTTTTTAATGATTTAAGCCAATTTTCAGCAAACCAAAGATTACCCATATCATTTTCATCTTTAGCAACAAGTCTTGCTTTTCCTATTGCAAATAGTACGTCATTATATCCAATCTCATCCTCCTCACTCCAAGAAGGCTTCTGTTCTCCTTGTTTTTCAAGCCAGGAAATTGCGGATTCTTTATCTATTTGAGAATAATGGCTATCACCATATTGTAGGACAAACTTAATAAGGTCTTTCCTCATCTTTTCATCTTTACTCTCTTTTAGCTCCGGAATTAAGGTTTCCAGAGCCTCACGTAACATTGTGAAACCACTGTGAGGCCAATTCTTTTTTATAACTTCTATTGCTTCTTGTCTTTCCATATCCTTTATATTTTAATTTTCTTCTTTGTAATTTTTACACTTTCAACAGCTATTCTCCACTGCTTAATCCTATTGTAGATGGCTGCTCAATCAAACCTTTATTTTTTAATTCTTGTTCCATTTCAAATGGGTCAGTATCTGTTGCTTCAGCCATAAGCATTGTGAATAGCAAATCAATTTGTCCGTCTGCTAAATTTTCCATATATCAATTTTTAATTGTACATATTGTATCATTTTTAATAAATTATATAAAATTTATAAAGAATGTTTATGAGTTATTTCTAACATCAATGGCGAAACAACATCACCTCTATCACGTAAGAGCAATATTTGCTCATCTGTGACTACTTTTACTTTTTTAAGTCTCTATGATTCTATTCTTTCGAACAGTCTTGAGAATTCATGTATTGGTCATTCCGAATCCTTGATGATTTTACACTACTAAGGAAATGTTTTAGTAGCAACCTTATATCATTTCAATGTACTAACTAAAAAATTTTATATAAAACTAAACTATAAAGTTCTAATAAAATTTATTATATTTATTTAGTTTATCAACTTAAATACATTCTTTGATGTTGTTAATGTTTTGTTATTACCGAACATATAAGCGGATGTTTTGACACGTCAAGCAAATAATCCTTCTTTGTCCTCGCATTGTCAATTTGAATTTCAGTTCCAAATCCAATATTTAATACACGGTTAATGAAACTTAAAAGTCCTATGTTTACATAAAAGCATTTATCATTTATTGGTGAATAGGATATATCCGCAGTTATTTCAAGCAATCTTGAAATTCTAAGACATAAGTTATGGTCAATAGTTATTGGTTCCTTTAATTCTCCAATACCTATCAAATTTCCAGGTGCGCTCAATATCGCACCGATAAATTTTGTCACATCAGTATTCACATAGAATCCATATTCACACATTCCTGTCATTTTTTGCATATCTTCCATATATCTCCTATTTTAATTACATATTAAATAACTGTTTATATCGTAGTATATTCAACCATCTTACCTCTCTGCCATTTCAATCTCTTTCTTTTCAAGAAGTACTTTATATCCTGCAAAGTCCAATTGTGCCATATACCGACAGAATCCGCACCACCTAAGTCACCATCCATGATTTGCACCATATCGTTCTCGTCGACGACTGACAGTTTGTAACGCCACTTCTTTTCAAGAGTTTCAGCATCTGGTCTTTTGCCGCATCTTTGAGTTATCGATAATGTTAGTAAGTACTGATATGCTTCTTTACCAATCCATATTGAACTTCTCTTTGCCATATCTTTTGTCAATTTAATTTTTGTTACTTGTCATATTTTCTTGGGAACCTTCTTCATCACATCCTGTGAAAAGTACGCCATCTTTGAAATACTCTACACACCAGAACAGCCATCCTAACCTCACATAGGCGTTGCCTTTGCGCATGATGTTCATGATATTGGTGACTGAAAAGAATGGTATAATATTACATTCCTCTGTTCGCCATATTCCAATATAATCTCTTTGATATGAATCTGGCTTTAAATAAAAGCGTTTTAATAGTTTAGGTATCATAATTATTTCTCCTCATTTAATTTTTCTACAATGATGAAATGTCTGTTTATGTTACCGTCTTTTCTTTTACATGGTAAAAGAGGCTTTGTCTTCTCACAAATTTTGAGCAATGCACAAAATAAGCAGTCTGATTCAGAACGGTTATCCTCAACCTCTTCATAAATATTTCCAAACAATTCAAATGCCATAGTTATAAATTTAATTGTTATTTACAAATAAGCTGAACAATTGGGACGGGGTTATGTGAAATTTTCGATTGAGAATATTGTCACTCCTTCCAACGTATGTGTCAGCGCCTATGTATTCAAGCCAATAAGTGTTTCCTTCTTTAAACTCATTGAAGGATTTTTGGCACGTAATGAATTTTCCGCTGACAAAATCATTTTTTCTTTTTTCTTCTTGTGAAATCATAACATTTACTTTTTGTTTGTGTCATTACTTATAGTTTATTTCCTTTACCATCTCTTTCTTTTTGGCATCCCATTCGTAGCCGGCTTCTTTCATCTTATGAAATAGCAGGTCACGCTCTTCTTTGGTGGCAGGGCAGACCTCAATGCCATCTTCAATAGCATGAAACTTACCGCAATCCCTTCCATTGGTAAGCCTAAATGCTCCAGTTGCATGGGCAAAACAATGGCTGATATAAACAGTCGGTGATGTAGGAAAACTTTTAAATATTGCTCCTTTAAATAGGAAATACGTATTTCCGATTGCAAGTACATCACCTTCTTTTGCATCTTCGATAGTCCAGAGATGACAAATTTTATCTATAAAATCAATAGGCTGAGTTTCTTTGGTACCATTGTCAGTAAATTCAATTTCATACTTATCACCGTCAATGTTTACTATAAACATGGGATGAAATCCTTCATGAAAAATCCACTGTCCTTTCTGAAACTTTGGACCAACCTTGTCAACAGGTTCCTGATTACATTGTTTTCTTAATTCTTTATTTTTAGCATTCCATTCGTAGCCTGCTTCTTTCATCTTTTGAAAGAATAGGTTACGTTGTTCTTTAGTGGCAGGATGAGCTCCTTCTATGTCATGGAAACCTTCTCTATTTTCGAAAGATTGAGTACAGTGCCCTACAAGTCCGTAACTGCAAAAATTCTCTTTATTGTAAATACTTTTGAATAAAGCAAGACACATACTACCATCCCATGCCAGTACATCTCCTTCTTTTGCATCTTCGATAGTCCAAAGACGACAGTTATTTTCATTATCAAAACCAATGGAATACTGTTTTCCTGTTTCGCCATTATACGAGATTACCTCATACCAAGACTCGCAAACCTCTATAATTTTGTATACGCTTACATCATTATGCACAATCCAGTCACCTACCTTGAACTTTGGGTAAGCCCTAACGATAGATTCCTGATTACATTGTTTTCTCAATTCCTTATTTTTAGCATCCCATTCGTAACCGGCGTCTTCAATCTTTTGAAGTAGTAAGTCACGTTGTTCGTTGGTAGCAGGACGGAAAGCTGTCTTATTTTGTAAAGTTTCTACATGAAAACTTGGATTGTACCCCATATAATGATATGTACAGTGACATCTAATATTCAATCCGGCAATGTTTTTGAATAGTACATAACATTCGTGACCTGCAAGTACATCACCATCCTTTGCATCTTCGATAGTCCAAAGATTGAAGTCGCTGTCTATACAATCAATGCCGGAAAAACGTTTGGTGCCGTCAATGAATTCAAATTCATACCTATTATTTTTGATGTCCGTTATAAGTATAGGGTTAAATCCTTCACCTATAACCCAGTCCCCTACTTTGAATTTTGGTCCAACTTTATTAGATTCCGGATGGCTTCGTTTTCTCAATTCCTTATTTTTAGCGTCCCATTCATATCCTGCCTCCATCATCTTTTGGAATAATATGTCACGCTGTTCCTTGGTTGCTATTTTAATAGTTTTTGATTTAATAGTTCCGCAATGTAGGTTATCTTTTTGAATAATAATTTCATCTGAACGAAAATTATAACAAGCATAAAAATCAATAACATCATTCCAAACATCATTACCAATTTTTCTAAAGATAGTTATTGAATCATCATCAGCCAGCACATCACCATTCCTTGCATCTTCAATAGTCCAATGATGATAGTTATTATCCAATGGTAAACAAGGATAATGAGTGATACCATCAACGTCCTCCAATGACAAATATCCGCAACTAATATTCTTTATAAAAAATACTTCTTTCTTATCATTATGAACAATCCAATCGCCATTATGAAATTTAAAGAAATCTCGTCCTTCTTTGGTTGCTTTAGATACTGAATCACGAAATTTGAATAAATCTCGTTCTTTGATTTCTTCTTGTGCTGAATTGCCTTTCTTATCAGGCTGATAAACATCATGAACTCTATCATGGAGGCTTTGCAGTTGCTCATGGAGTTCTTCTTCTTTTTCAGTCATTTTCATACAACATTCCAAGGCAAGAACATCATCGAATGTAAACTTAGGAAATATTACTTTACCATCTTTATTTTGGTTTTCAAGCAAAGCTACAACATCTTTGCATTTGTCCTTGAAAGATTTAAGCCAAGTGGCAATTCTGCCTGAAGAGACATTATCTCCATTAAATACAGTTATGTTATTAGTCGTGAAAAGTTCGTTTGGGTGCATATTAGTGAATATAGCTAAGAGTAAATCCACAAACCCATTATCCTCTTCACTCCAAACAAGTTTCTGCTCACCTCGTTTTTCATGTTCAAGATAGCATCTTCCTAATTCTGTTATATCTTGACATGATTGAGAAGGTTGAGCTTTCCTGCATTTATCACAAGCCGTTTCTTTCTGCTCACCTTGTTTTTCAGACAAAGTCTTACCATATTCCATGGCATCCTTGCATTTGACCTTGATATTGTCATAAAAGTCCTTCAAATCGCCATTATCGGCATACCTTTCAACCATGGCAGCAATGGACTCAATCGTCGCCTTATATGGATTGTAGTCAGCTTGCTCAACTTGTTTTTCAAGCAAAGCCTTATCATCTTTTATAGAGCATTTGTCTTTAAAAGATTTGAGCCAATCTATCTGGTCGGAATCAAGTAAGCCGGTTCCGTCTATACATTCAATGATAGATTCAAGCATTTTTCTGTCTTGCCCTTTCAATTCAGGACTATGGTCAAAACAAAGTTCAACCTTATCGATTTCCTTCTTGTCTTGCTTTTCAATCCAAGCAACCCATTCTTTGGTCGGATAACCGTGTTCATAAAGGTCTTTGAAATAATCAAGTATTTCTTTCCTTATCTTCTCATCCAAGCTCTCTACAAGTTCTGGAAAGATGGATTCCAATCTTCTTTTTTCTGCACCTGTCATACACTTTGAGTAGGCCTCTCTCGCTTTCTCTAATAGTTTGTTGTAATTTTCCATATTGTTATTGTCTTACTAATTTTGTACACTTTTTAAATGTCCTGCATGGTGTCCCCTTTGATGCCGTAGGTTCGTACCATACTACCCGGCGATATGGCAGATTGTTTACCGAGATTGATAACCAGCAGCGTTCCTTGCCTGTTGGTGAACAGCAAGCGAAATCTACGCAACACTCGTCTCTCAATGGGTTATGTATGGCAATGCCAAACCATTGCAATATACTCTGCAATCTGCTGCTAACTGCAATATTTTTTCGAAATGCAGTTTTTAAATAATATTTATCAAATGCTTTCATAATTTTTTTAATCAAATTTAGATTCTTCTGTAGAATTGAACATAGTATTTTGTTATTGAAAATCTGTAATCTTTTCTACTTTGATATATAAATTATATCCATCGGTTTTCACAAATTTGTGTCTTTCTTGTGTTATATCCTCTATTTTTCTAAAAGGATTATGTCTATCGCTACGTCGTAAGATTCGTTATTGTGCTTTGTCACAATCATGTCAATATCTTTCAGCCAGTCTTTCATAATTCAAAAACGTTCTTTAAGTACAATATGATTTTTTCCAATTTTCTTTTATCATAATTCTGTTTTTTAGTATTTTTACTGTTCAGCTATTTTTCGTTTCCGTACGATTTCATCACAGATAGGACATTTTATAATTTTGTAAATGTCTTTATGATAGTATCCTACTGACGAAAATTCCCGTACGGTATCTATGTTTTCAGGTGTAACCTTAAATTTACAATTACAGAAATCACACGTCAACGTATTGTCAACAATACCATTTTTCACTATTTCATAATTTTTGTCTGTTTCCATAACCATAAGATGTTGACATAACTATTTATTTAAGTGTTCCTTATATGCTTTAATAATTTCTTCAACAGATACGTCTATCGTTCCAAGAAAACTTGTACAATGCACAATATTTGGATTTTCTAAATCAACATTCATACTGCATCCGACCTCAGAACCATAATAGCTAAGAGCATTATTTAATAAAAGTTGGTATGCGGTAGATTCCATTTTATTTTCAACAAGTATAACTCTTCCGCCAATATATCTTCCTGAAATTACAGGATATTCGCTTTCTATGATTTTATGTATAGCGTTATGTTTTTCAGTATCTCCATAAGAGTCATCTTCTATAATAAGGTAATTTACATTCATTCCTATAAAGGTTCTTGAATCATATTTTGTAAAGATTATCTTAAATTCTTCAAATTCAAACTTTGAACAGCCTTCTGTTATTTTAACTTTGAATACGTCTTTTAAGAACTTACATATTCTCTGATAAAAATAATGTGTCTTGTTGCATACGATATAAACAGTTTGCCGTTCTCTATCTGCATAGTAATGGTCTAAAGCAGATTTTATCACGTAAATCAAGATATATAGAATATCGTTTTTTAATGTAAGCATTTCGGTAGAATTATCAACCATATTCTGTCCTGATTCTATTTTTTCCGAAATCTTGTTAATGTCATCTCTTGTAATCTCATCAATTTTATCACAAGAATGCTCAAATACCAACTTTTTGACAGAATTCTTAAAAGATGTTGTCAGTAAGTAAGAAATAGAGTGGTTTATAAATTTTGACGGTTCCATAATATTTTTATTTTTATAGCTTGCCATTGTTTATATAAAAAACAACGTTATTATGTAAATGAGAAAATAAAATTTTTATAACAGCTACCTTTTAATTGCTGTTCAGTCATTTTCAGAATTTTGTCGTTCAGCCATTCTTCTTTGATATTGTCTCTCGAATTTGACCATATCCTCATAAAATTTTACTGTTTGCTGGTTCGAATAGCAAGGGTCCTCTTCATATTTCTTATATGCGAAGTATAATAAGTCCTGATACCTTTCCTCTGCTGTTTGCTCGGTACAGAATCTCTCGACAAAATCATCATATTCTTTCTTATTCAAAAACAGTGGGAATAAGATTCTTTTATACCATGGTAATTTCCGTTTGTATGATAAAAATTGAATATAAGTCGCCATGTTTAAGATTTTTATTTTTAGATGTCATATCGTTCCGCTTCTTCCTTAGTTCTGAAAAAATGTATACCTTCTCCGCATTCAACATTATATTTTGTATTGAAATTTTTAATCTCCAATACATCACCCTTTCTATACTCGAAACTATAGAATAATATCGAGTGCTGGATGCCCTTGCATTTCTTTACGATTGCCTTATTGGTACGGCATTTGTCCTTGTTTATTGAAAACACTGTCGCTCCTTCCGGTATCTCCAATTCTATTACGTTTCCTTCGAACGTCTTCTTGTATCCTTTCATCGGTTCTTTTAAAACCATACCGAGCCTGCATTTTTCGGAATCGTCAAATTTGGCTCCATTCAGATTAGCTCCGCTAAAAGTAGTCTTACCTAAAATGGCTCCTCTCAAGTCTGCGCCGTCTAAATCAGCACGACTCAAATCTGCGCCGGTCAAACCGGCATTACTCAAATTAGCTCCTCTTAAATTGGCTTCATAAAAACTGGCTTCATTCAAATAAGCGCCAGCTAAATAGGCGTCACTCAAATTGGCTCCTGTTAAATTGGCTTCAAATAAATTGGCTCCAGCTAAATTAGCATTCCTCAAATGAGCTAATCTTAAATCGGCGCCATCTAAATCGACTCCTTCTAAATTGGCACCAATCATACAGGCTTTCCTCAAATCGGCACCTGTCAAAGTGACATTACTCAAATCACCTCTCAAGCTGGCACGCATAAGTTCCCATCCGTCACAGTCCTTGTTTAACCAATGCTGATGTTGTTCTATTATGTCGTTTAACTCTTTTTGTGTCATAGCTTTAATTATTTAAATTGTACATACCCTCAGGAGCATCTAATGCAAGACCTCTGTCAATAAGTCCAAGAAAATCAAAATGATGTTCAATGAGCCATTCAATAGTAAACGCTATATTATATTCAAATGTTAATCCAACTCTTCTAACTAATATTTGATGGTGACGATAAACTGCTTTCTCTACTTTTGTCATTGAACTCATTGGACGAAGATACGGCTTAACATCTTCTATGTCAGCAAAAAGTGTGTCACCATCTGGTAATAAAGTACCGCATTCATTTTTCAAAAGTAGTTTCGAGTCAGAACATAAGGAATCAATCGTACCAATTTCATTTTGGTATAGGACTTTGACTCCATACGGCAATCTTGCCGAAATGTCCTTAAATAAAATTTGTTTTTCCTCTTGTGTCATAGCTTTAATTATTTAAATTGTACATTCCCTCTGGAGCCTCCAATGCCAAATCTTTCTCAATTAAGTTGTGACAGTCAAAATGATGTTCTGTGAGCCAATCAATAGCATCTACAATGGAATAAAGAGGATATTCGTCAAGCCATAAGTCTATGAAAGCGTAATTTGAATTATCTCTCTTCATCAATTCAACAGTATCAAATTCAAAGAATTCAATTCTAAACTCATCCAATTCTTTTTTTGTCATTGACGATAGTGGACGAAGGTATGGCTTATATCGTAATTTATCCTTGTGTATAAGTTTATCTTCTCCAGCGAATTCCAAATTACTTTCTTTCCTTTTCGAAAAAGAATACTTTATACTTAATGAATTTACATCCACATAATCTAATGTATATATTTCATCAGGCTTATATAAGCATTTGATTTTTACGCCGTGAGGCTGTCTTGCGCATAAATCCTTAATCAATAATTCTTTTTTCTTTTGTTCCATGGCCTAATCTATTTTACATTCCTTCCGGACGTTTCGAAATCTTTTGTAATTATAATTCGTTATTTTTCTTTGCTTCATCCAAAGCATCCCAAAAACTTATTGATGAATCACATCGCAGTTCCCAAAAACCGCATGATGTAGAGTCTTCAATATTTGTAATAGGGTGATTTGTAGCAGTATGACCTCCCATGTTAATCATAATGAAACCGTCATCAGGAACTTGTTCTAATTCCTTCAATAAGTCTTTTTTACGAAATTTATAATATCCCATAGTATTTTAGTATTAGTCATACATACCATCTGGAGCCTGCAATGCCAAACCCATTGGAATCAAACCACGGTAGTCGAAGTGATTCTCATTGAGCCAGTCAATTTCTTCAATATAGGAACCTCGTCCTACATACACAGTTGAAACAACTTCTTTGTCATTTTCATCTTTGTAGGCAATTTGTACGCACCAGCAATTATCAAGGAAGAGTTCAGTTTCCTTTATCCTCAAATCTTTCCTACATCTTTTATCTCTTGCAAGATAAAGGGTAACCAATTCCAGTTTTTCCTTATCCGTCATTGAAGACAATGGACGGAGATATGGCTTTACTGGTGGCTCTATATAATCACCGTTTCCATAGAATAAATCTATAATGTATGAGTCGCCTATATGTAACTCATACATTCTTCCCATATCATCAAGCACCTTGACCTTATATGGTAGTCTCGTACAAAGTTCTTTTAACAGTAATTGCTTTTCTTCTGCTGTCATAACTATTCCTCCAATTTCTTTCTTAAACGGTGAATTAACTCGGTGCAATCAGCAAATGAAACATTGTTTCTACATATTTCTTTCCTCATTTCGTATGCTTCATCAAGAATCTTAGCAAACTGCTCATCTTTCCACTTAGCCATCTCCATAGCACACGCAAAGCCTGCACTCTCAGTATCTGGTGAAGCGATTCCTAATTGACCTCTTCTGAAATAATCTCTTGCAAGGTCTCTTGCTTTTTCTCTTACTTTTGCATCCATACTATTTAATATTTAGTTATATACTTTAGTTCTTTTGTTTATGTCACAGGCGTAGTCATAACTATTCCTCCTCAAGAATTAAGGGTTTTTGACCATTACAATAGACCCAATCAAGAGCATCTTTAACTCCTTCTTCATAACTACGAAAAGAATCAGTATTTCCTTCGTTTATACACTTTGAACATTCATCCATAAGTTGCATTGCTTGTTCTTTTTTATCTTCTGTTATCATAATCCCATAAATTATAAGTCATAGTCAAATCCGTACATTTTACAATACACATCCACAATAATACCAAGCTCGTCTAAGAGCGTCTTATGACGAAGCTCCGCAGACTTAAAATCTGTAGGTTTGTTGTCATGGCATTCCCAAAGCCAGCTATGTAATCTGTTTATGGAATCTGTATTCTTACAGAAGGAATCCATATCAAATTCGCAGGCAGCTTGCTTTTTAGTAGTGTATTTAATGATATTTCCTATATTGGACGTGACATGAATCTCGGTGCAATAACCATCTTCATGCTGCTCCAGGTTACATTCTATTTCGAATATATCTATATCCGACGTCTCGTTATCATATATTATTTTATATGTACTCGTGCGTTTTATCTTCATAGCTTTGTTTTTTTAATCTGTTGTTATTTGAAATCCATATTTTTTACTCCGTTAATTCTTGCGCCTTGTTAATAATCATTTCATCAGGAATGATGCTAAGTAATTCGTCGAATAGCTTTCTTGACTGAATTTCGTTTATTAAGGCTTCGTCAGATGCGTTCACACAGAACTAATTGCCTATTGCTTCATCCTGCTGCCTGCTTGTATGTTCAAGCAGGTTGTCAGTGTTTATCGTAACCGTAATTTCCATAATTTATACTTTATATGATAACTTATATCTTATTTAGTTCTTTCTTTTCTGAATCCCATTCATACCCTGTTTTTTTCATCCTTCGAAACAAGCGGTCTCGTTGTTCTTTTGTTGCAGGATGAGCATTACCATTCAATGTAGCATCAATAGAATGCACCTCATAACCTGTATGAAACTCTCCATCTGCAGTTATAAAACAATGTGAACTATACCATATTCCATGAATGTACTTAAAAATACAAGTCCATCCACTATCGTAAAATATTACATCTCCATCCTTCGCATCCTCTATGGTCCAAAGGTGTATTTCTTCTTCAAAAGAAGAACCAATCCATCCACCATAAGTTGTCTTATATCCGTCTTTTGTAACCTCTGCAATTTGTCTTGGTTCATTCTCTGTTGCTCTGCCTATAATCCAATCACCAACTTTGAACTTTGGCTTAAAGTTATTAGTTTTCAGCTTATTGTCAGTGCTTATTGTAGTCGTTGTTTTCATAATTTATATTTTTTGTATATGAATTGATTTAAGCCTTTTAATAGTATCTTCAGACAGATTAGCGGAACTGCCATCATTCTGCTTTATCCTAAGATATTTCTTTGCGAAATAAGCTATGTCAGAGCGACATTTCTCTGTCTCAATCTTAATTTTGTCAGTTGTAATGTTATTCTTCATTTTATTGTTTTTATATAAAAAACAACAAAATTCTAACAATTGCCTGAAATTATCTTACTTAATCTTGTGAAGCTTACTTATATATGTCTTCAGACGCTCTCATGGCGAGACCTTTCTCAATTAGGCCTCTGTAATCGAAATGATGTTCGTTGAGCCAATCAATTCCAGTTTGCATTATCCTGGCTTGGTTGATATAACCTTGTATATTGCCTCCCTTCCGTGCAAGCTCATCAATAACACAGAAGTCATTAAATTCTTTATATTCTTTCTTAGTCATACTTGACATCGGACGGAGGAATGCCTTCACTTTACCGCATCCATGAAGCAGCCAGTCCAAGTCGCTCTCGTCAAGCGTCTTGTCACGTGTCACGTTCTTTACTTTATTGGTGTCGTAATCGACTATTTCTGGATATGTTGCTCGTATCTTTACTCCATATATCAGCCTTGCCGATAAATCTTTGAGAATTTCTCTTTCTTTTTTACTTATCTTCATAGCGTTCATTATTTGTACATTCCTGCAGGCGCTTCTGCTGCAAGCCCGTTGTCGATGAGGTTCCTGTAATCGAAATGATTTTTATTAAGCCAGTCTGTAGCTTCCGTTTCATTCCATACACCTACGATGTCATTGGTTTCTTTATGCCTAAGTACGACGAGGCCTCCTTTAAGGTTCGCAACAAATTTCTTCTCGTCGTCAGTCATACTTGACATCGGTCTGAGTAGAGGCGTTACGAATTCTATCTCGACGAAACCGTCTGATTCCTTCCAGTCAAGCTCCTTGAAATATGCGGTGTCATCATCTTTTATACCTGAAAGAATATGGGTGTTCTGAATGTCTCCATAGACAAAACATTTGACTCCATATATCAGTCTTGCTGATAAATCTTTGAGTAATAGCTCTTTACGTTTTATATCCATAGTCATAACACCTATTTAAGATTCTTTAACACCAGCATTTCACATTATTTTCAGTTCTCACATTTTTTAAGAATGTTTTCAGCATCAATATCATAGCATTCCAGGACCTCATCAAGGTTTTCGATAAACGTACTGCCGTCATAGCATAATGTCGTTTCACATAGCACTCTGTCGTCAAATGCACTGTATCCTAACAAATCACAGAAATCCTTCAACAAATAAGCTGGTACCCATAAGTTCAGCTTCTTTACGTACTTTCCGTTTTCGTAGAAGTCCTGCCATCTGCATTCAAGCTCGTTTTCATGTATGAACTTGTAAATCTGTAATTCAGTCATCTTGTTATAAATTTAAGTCTATATTCATTTTTACACGAATCCTTCTATCGGCTTCAGCCCGTTATTGAGAGCCCTCGTAACTTTCTCCATAGTATTCTCATAAGGTTTTTCTCCCAATATCGGATGTTTTGTATTATATGTCTTGTATATCAGTTCAGTCGTCTCACGCCCGCAATATCCGGCATAGTAGCCTATATTGCTTTTCGCGATTTTCTCTGCCTCCTCATACGTACAGTTATTCTCGACGGATATATAGTTTATATACGCCTCGAAGAATTCCTGGGTTTTCGGACTTTTTTGTTCCGCAAGTCTGAGACATTCTAAAAATATCTCGTCAAACGTCGAATATGTCTTACCTTCAAATTCCATGGCTTCAATCTTCTTCTGGTCTGTATAAAAAATCAATGAAATTAGGCACCTTGCCTTTCTTAAGCTCTCTTTCTATAAAGCGTCTTACACGGCGCGATAAACTACTCCATTCTTCTTCTACCAGAACAGGCTTACCTTCTCCGTCATATTTGAACGGTAATTTCTTATATTCTTCAATAGTCATAATAAGTATTTGTTTTAAATGTTATCAATTAAATGTCGTGAAGGCATTTGTTGAGGGAAATATATCTTATGCAGCTTGCTGCCGCATGTCGTATAAAGTCTCTTGCATACAGAACACCTGTAATTACGCCAGACTTCTCCGCCGTTTGTCGTACCTGTCTCAGGAAACCTGCTGCCCTCGATATATACCAGATTTCCGTTACAGTTATGAAATATCCTCTCAAGAATCTTCATAGCTCAAATTTCTTTTTGTCCTCAAGATATTTCTGATACTCTTCAGGATTGTTCTTGATGTTGTCATCAATCTCCTTCTTACGTTTTTCTCTTTCAATTTCTCGGATATACTCCTTATACTCATCCATGCTTTCTATGTTAGCTTTCTGCTCCGGAGTAATGTCTTCGCATTCGAGATAATGCCTTACACAGTATTCTTTACCCTTTGTCAAGCCAAGATAGCTGTTACCTTCTTGAGCGTATCGCTTCCAAATTTCGGAGCATTTGTCCATCAATTCTTTGTATGTCATATTAAGTTTTATTTTTCTTATTATTAAAGCTATATATTTCGGCGATAGGGACTCCACTGCTCCATTCTCGGCTGTCTAATACAAGTGCGTTTAAACAAAATTTCACAATTAGGACAGCAGTGTGTCTCATAGTCAATTCCGAATTCCGTATGATGACACGGATATATTGCATTTGGGTATTTTTTGCTTGGATGATAATCTTTACCACTTGGTGGATACCATCCGCAGTTTGGACAATTGTCTGATTCTATAGCCATATCTTAGTTAAGTTTATTATTTCATATTAAAGTTACTACATTCTAAAGTGATTTAGTTTTTACTTTGCTTTACTTATCGGTATCGGTGAGGAACTCTTCGCTTTCAGTTTCTCCTTCAACTATATTGACTGAGACGACGCTTACAGAAACGACACTCTTGACCTCATCCTTGTATCTGTAATTACGCGTATCGTCATCTATCATCAACTTGAATGTATGAATCTTGTCTTTCATTACGTTTACAGCGGTTCCTTTCGTTTTGTAGAAAGTCGCGTGGTTAAAATCCTCGGTGCCGAGAAGCGTGTCCTGCGACCACTGTCTCTTGTTTGTATAATAGACGACTTTCCCGTCCTTCTTAACGAATTTCACTACATATAGTCTCATAACTTAATTCTTTACGTTTTCTATTTTTACCTTAAACATTTTTCTAACCTTTTCTATTCTCTTTACAAGAGAGCTGTTATGCTTCCTTCTTGCAGCGATGAAATCTTCTTCGGAATCCAATCCTGTCACACCAAGAATCGTGTTATAACAGAGTCTTAGAACGTCATCAGCCTCTTCTATTATCGCCTTGTCAATTTTTACTTCCATAGCTCAATGTTTTTGTAAGTAGTATTTCCATTCGCCTTCGACAAAATACATATTGACGTATGATTTGCCGTATGGCTTAAACTGCTTATAATGTTCAGGGTCTTTTGTGAACAACCTCTTCTTCATATTGTCGCAGTACTCGTCTGTTATGAAGTCAGGCATTATTTTCATAATGTCGATACTCCTTTCCCGCAAATCGAAAGACGAAACCTGACTGCATCCTTCCGCTTTATACATCTTCAGTATTTCAGTATAGCAGTGTAAGAAATATAAGTGGTCCTTATACATCCTAACGATAGGATGATTTTTCCAGGCGTCCGATACACCGTTTATCGCATTCGCTATCTGCTCGCATTCAATAATCTGCTTGTTCAGACGTCTTTTGTCAAGGCATCTCGCTGTTTCGAGGGGTGACTTATATGGAAGAAATACGTTCATTTTACAATTTTTACCTAAAGATTTTTACCAAAAGTAGTTGTAAACCATTTGTTTATTTTTTTGATTTCTTTCCTGTAATCGTCTTCAGATTTTATCTCAACCTCAAATGTGTCGTAACTATCACACATGTCAACATGATGTATGCCTATAAAATAAATTCCATTTTCTTTATAGTCATAGCCAATAAGTTTTTTAAAGGCGTTTGTATAATCTTCTGAATCTATATTAGACACAGCACGCAAGCCTCTGTCAGGACTACAGATATTCCATACTGCAAGCATTGCTGTCATCATTTTTTGAAACAGTTCTTGATTGCCTGACTTATATGTGAAAGAATTAAAACTGTAAGCTCTATAATCGTAGACGCGCTCCAGGCCATATTCTTTCTTGGCTTGCTCAATATCTAAGAAATGTTCATGGCATATACAGTCATCAACTCTTTCGAATACTTTGCCGTCAACTGCAACATAAACATTCTTTGTAGTCGTTATGACATTTTGCATAGATACGCTTTTTACTTCCATAGCTATTTGATTTTATATAAAAAACAACGATTCCTGTCATTCCGTGCTTTCAAGCGGCAGAACTCCCTGCACACCGTTCTTTTTCACTTTTATTTCTTCAGCTATCTTCTTATCAAAAGCGCTCCAATACCTTAGTGACAGAAGTCTTGCTATCGTAACCCGCTCTTCAATGAACAGTTTCCTTCCGAATCCGGTATAAGCGTAACTGCAGTCTTTGTCTACGTCTATAATTCCGTTATCGTCATAGGTAAGAATTGCAGGCATCCTGAAAGTTCCGTAGAACTCGGAAAGCTTCTCCCTCTGTGTCAGCATGTATTCCTTTACCTTGCCTACTATCGACAACGGCACGCAATAATAGAACTTATAAACTTTTTCGTCACGGTGGAAAACTTCTTTCTGGAAATCAGCCTTGAAGTCAGCAAACGACCTTTTAATTTCGACTTCCGTCAGATAGCCTGTCTTGTTAATGACTACAAAGTCAGCTTCATGGTTCAAAAGTCCCCATGACAGGTTGGCTATAAACGTGTCGCTCCTCTGATTCCATAGATAGCTTATATGGAGATAATACAGTATCTCTTGTATGCTCAGCTTAGTGTCTGCCTTCATTGTACTAACGTCATTTGAACATACCTATGATAGATATTATTTTCGTCAAGCATGCCGTCGCACCATAGATGTTCATCTCCGCGGTTGCGACGCATATAAAGCTCATCAAGAAATTTCATAAGGGATATTCTGATAAGGTATCTGTCGTTTTCGTCATCATTGAAATTATTAAAATTCAATGTCATCTGATTATACCTGTCATAATCTGAAAATATGATTCTGTTGTCAGCTTTCCTGATATAGACATAGATAGTGGCCACTGAATGACTGTTGGTATAATCTTTCCCGTCAATAAGTTCTCCTATGGCGAACCTATATTCGAACATTCCCCTATCACACACATTGCCGTCGGCATCGAAAGCAAAAGTAAATTTGCCTCCGAGTCGTTCAGCTTCTTGTCTTACCTCAGACAGATAAATTTCCATATCAGCTACTTATTACGTTTCTTTATATAGTCTTTAATAAAAGACAACTCGCCGACAGGCTTCATTTTATTCTTGTCTTTATTAAACTGGAACATTTTACCAATTGACGGTTTCTTTCTTGTCAAGTTCACAGCAAACAGATTTCCCTGCCTGTTGTCATCCAATTCTTCGTCCTGAGACTCCATTACACGGAATTTGTCTATGTCAGCGACTTTATAGGGGTCAGGCACGGTTCCGTCATAAGCTCCTTCTGTCTTGACTTCAGGTTTAGCTTCAGGTTTAGCTTCAGGCTCATTTGCAATGTCCTCTTGCTCTTCGTCTATTTCAGGCACTGACGGATTACTGCCGTTCGCGTTAATGACTTCATGAGCTTTTGCGATGTCTACCTTAAGAGTTTCATTGCCGGTTGAATCACATTTTCCGATATTACCCTTCTCATAAGTTAATGTACCGGAATCCCTTACTTGCCTGCATGCCCTTACGATTTCGTTAAGGATGAGGTCAGACACGTCATTAAACCCTATGAACTGATTGTATTTCGCCTTCTCACTTTCGCTTAGCTCATTGAATCTGTTCATAGCATGCTCCCACCATTCATGGGATGTCATCAAGGCGTATTCTTTAATTTCATCGTCTGACAGGTTGTGAATGTATTTCGTATTCCTCCCGTCTTCGAAAGCTCTGATAATCTTCATATCTTCGCTGTTAGTCTGGTCAGCCTCACGGCCGAAAGTGGCATAAAACCACTGCAAAACATAATCTTCCATAATTTATTTATTTTAAGAGTTTATAAATCAATACTTTAGAATCTATCTGTAAACGTTACTTTGTTATAATTATTACGGATATGTTCAGATAACTTTCTGAATATCCCGTTATTGAAATTCTCGACAACAATTATATAATCGTCATCCCTTAGATATGAGCAGACCTTTTCTGTAAGTTCCTTAAAGGCATAGCTGCTTATGTCTATCTTATCTATTACTGTCATTATCTGACGAATCGGCTTCATATATCCGGAAGCAGAACTCGGAGAATCCTTCATAAGAACCTCGACAAGCTCTGTTCCCAAAATATCTTTGCAATAATTCAGATAAATTTCTCTCATCCCTTCAGCTTTGTATCCATAAAATTCTTACAGGTCTTACTTTCGCTATCATAAGGCGATTCTATGAAGAGACTTATATTTCCTCTTATCTTGTTATCAACGATGTCCCTGTACGCTATATACCTATAGCATTTCTGTCTTTTCTTCTCCGGACAAGTTTTGCCTTTGCAGTGTGTGATGTCATGTATAATAAAACTCATTGCTGTTTGAATTTAAATTGTTTCAAATAAGTTTCTACCTGGTGCTCTATGTCGCATTGCAGGTCTTCAGCCATAAATCCCCTTCTGTTAAGGTATTTCATAAAGTCAACAAGAAGAGCTTTCTCATTCTGGTTGATACTATGCACCTCGTCGAAGTCGTCGCAGTGTATTCTGACAATATCAGAATAGGTGCCGTAAAGCCAGAGTTTGAATGCCTGCCAGAGTTCTTTCAATTTGAGTGTCATCTCAGACGAATTGTCATCGATATATATTTCGTCAGGCTGTCCTATCATTCCTCTCACATTTTTGAGGAAATCCCCGATATTGATGTTATCCCCGTCGAGCAAGCTGCAATATTGAACCGTCGCGCATCTACCATCGGAAACTATGACAGTGAAATCACTGCTGTGCGTGTTAACTCCTATTGTAATTACTCTTTTCTTTTCCATTACTTATTCCTCCTTTTCGTCAACAACTTGTAGCTTGGCGACACAAGTCAGATAATATCCCTTGCCGTCCTCTGTCTCTGCATAATAGTAGTTATCTTCATGCGTCATCTCGACTCCTTTAAGAATTCCGATAATTCCATACGATATGACAACTTTCTTATATCTGTTCTTAATGAAGTTGTCTATTATACTTTCGAGGGTTTTATCTTTTTTCTTTACGGCATACGTCTTTGCCTCGATGATTTTCGTATCGGTATCTATGAGATAGCTGATATTTATACCGGCATAAGCATCCTCACCTCTTTCAAGCATCTTTTCATTACATAATGCTTCATACTCATATATATCCTTTGCTCTCAATGTCTTATCAAAGCAGATGGTCCTCATATCGTCATTACATCTTGGCGACAGCTTATAGGTATTCCTCATTACGCCGTTCCTGATTTCAAGATGTTGACTGATTATCCTTCCGAACCTTATGCCAGCCGGCAGCAAGTTATAATAATAGCCTTTATCGTTAAGCATCTCTATTACTTCATTCCGCTTCTTACCCTTTATAGCCTTATGTCCAAGGACGTGCTCACCGACGCTGTTGACGGCATTGCGGACACAGTCATTCATTCTGTACCTCAGCCATGCGTTGGCCTCATCCTCATTTGGAACGCTCCATACCTTGCAATCGAACTCATACTCATTCTTGTCACCAAGCTCCCATAAGATATGGTTGAATTTGGCAGTCGCAATACCGGCGCAGATGGACTGTAGCTTGCACAGCCTGCCGTTGAAATCAAGTCCTGATGCTGACTCGTCTTTGCAGAAGAGATTTATCTCATCGCTTTGTATAAACGCATATTTTATATTCTGAAGCTTCTTGCATAGGTGAAGAGCAGTTTCGTCCATAGCGGAGACGAAAACATCGTCAAACGGCCTCTTATAACGTTTTTTGATGCTCTTTGAAAACGAATGACCGTCAAGCATAATAATATACCAGCTGTTCGGCGTGATTTTATAGTCGAACAGGTCACGGTAATAATTTGTCCTATCTTTTAGCGTCTTGAATATCATTGTACAAGTTTTTCTTAAATTCCTTTCTCTTCTACAGACTTGTTGCCAGAGTATGTAGACTTTATATAATCTATAAGCTTTTTGAAAGTGTCTCCGTCATTCAGGTATCTTACAATACTTATTTCATCAGCTGCCTGCAGTATCGGGTCCAGTATCTTGATAATTTCGTCATAAGGTGTCTTCGTATAATTCAGAAAACCTCCTTCATACATCTTATCAGTTTCAGCGCATGTATACGCTATGTCTATATACAAATCGCCTTCTTTCTCAATTCCAGCATAATAGCAGGCAAGCTCGACAATGTAACTGTCACTGCCGTCATTTGCCTGATTACTTTCTTTCCAGCTTTTATAAGTCTTACACATAGTTTATAATTTAGATGGTCCGACAAGTTTCAACATTTTGTTAATGCCTCCTTTTATCTTGTCAAGATAACCGTCAGTCATTTCTATGAAATTTACAGAATCCACTTTTGACAGCGCTGCTATCAATAACGGATTATGAAGAACCATGATAATCTGTGTCTGCTCCTTATGGAATTTGAACATTTTATAAATGCTTTCCACGTTGTCTATATCCAATGACGAATCTGGCTCATCGATAATGAATGTGAACTCATCACCTTCAACCCTGTTTCTCTTGATATATTCAAGATATTTCGTCGCCTCATGTATTTTCGCGATTTTATCGTAATTGAATACAAGCTCTTCCGGCTTCGCTGAGAACGCCTTGCTGAACATCAGCTGCATGGCGAACTTCGTGCCCTCACCCTGCGACATCGACTGAGAATCCATTTTCGCGACAATGTCGGCGAGGTTGTTCATACTGACTTTTGCGGATACTTCCGTCAGACGTTTGAACCTGAAGGTATTCCTGTACCAGTCTGATTTCACGTCTGCCCCGTCAAGGAACGTACTGTAATCAAGATAATTCTTGTGCAGCCTGTGCATATTCATATTGAAGTCGTCAAGCCCGCAATTATAGTCGTCAACCATAAGATAAGACGTAATCAGGGAAAGCAAAGTTGTCTTGCCGCATCCGTTCTCACCTATGATGACATTCACACCTGGTTTGAATTCAAATTTTGTACCGTTCTTGAATGCAGGTAATTTATGAAGATACTCGACAGGAGTATTCTTGTTGTTCTTTATTTCTACGGAATAAATCATATCATTTATACTAATGTGTTTGTTTCTAATTTCTTAACTACATTTTCAGTATTGCAAGTGGCCAGTATCCTGTTATAATAATCAAGAGCCGTCTTATACCGCTCTTCTATTTCACCAACTGATTCTTCTACATTGATGGTATCATATTCTGGATGATAGCCGTCACCTTCATAACTGCAAATAGTTATGACAGTACCTTCAGGTTCAGCATGCACTTCTACGAAATCTTTTACATCGATTTCAATTTCTTCGTCAATCCTGGCGTTATGAACCTTGAAAGCAACGAATGCCTCTGCGACTACCCTTACGTTATATACATCATTTAACTGCATGGTCTATTACTGTTTTATTTTGTTATAGCTAATTTTATTTTTATCTTCTCGCAGAATTCCTTACTGTAATAATTGTCTACCTTCAATCTCTTTAAGGAAAACAACATCTTACTATGACTGATGAGGTGGAATTCTGATAAAAGGCGGTCTATCGTTTCCTTATCATTATACTCGAAAATCGCGTTAATAATCTTTACTCTGAAATCTCGTACATTTATCACTCTGATTGCATAAATGTACGACAATGCAGCTATTACGGCATAAAGAACCATAATATGGGCATTCGTCTTAAAAATTATAAACATCATATTCATCCTATCAAGTATAAAATAACGTAATTATCCCAATCCATAGTCTTGTATATGTACAAAGACTCATATAAACAGTCAAACCATGTATCAGTGCTTTCCAGCAAAGTATCTTTGCCTTCGCTAACCTTCAGATAGAGGCTTGACTCAAAAATTCTCTTATGCTCATTAGCGCATAACTCATTTTCGCGGATGGCGTCAAGCAAGCGTGACACCCTTTTACGGCAGTATCCTATGAATACCTCAAAAAGTTCTTTGTCAAGTATGCCTTGGAAAATGTCGCATTCCCATGACGCCTTTATAAGAGAAAACCTTTTTATTTTTCCGTCAGTGGCCATATCGCGAAACAAATCCGTCGCGAAGTCTGTATGTAGGATTTCGCATATATTGTTACAGTCTCTCAAGAAATTTTCCACTTTCTCATTATCGTCGGTATTGAGATAGTCTTCCCAGATTTCTTTTCTGACCTTATATATTGTAGCTCGCGTTCCCATCTTTGCACTTTTTAAGCTCTATATTAAATTCGTCTTCAGTTATCCATTCAACTTTCGAAGCCTTGCTTATGGCAAGATTCTTATTTCCACTGAAATCAAGTCTCTCGTAATGAATCATTCCATTGTCTATAATCTTGCTCACTGCAAGCACAGCATAAGGTACGTAATCATTTGCGCCGTTACCTTGTCTTATAAGAAAAGCAAGGTTATTCATTTGCGTGACAATTTTTGCATAAATTGTTTTGTCCTTGTCTTCGAATCTTGCATACTTCGTTGTCCAACTCATAACAACTGAATTTATCAATTTTGATTTTGTAGCCTCGCCGGGAATCGAACCCGAATCTAAAGTTTAGGAAACTTCTATTCTATCCATTGAACTACAGGGCCAGAAAGGACGGTGTTCTGTTCTAATTTGAACTATCACGCCATCTAATGACGCTTGTCTCCGCCAGACGGATTAAAATTTAAATTTCTTCATAACTCTTAAAATTTTAATTTAACGTTCTAACATTATATAAAAAACAACGTTTGACAATGGATTTATACCGGAATATGATATTCCTCCATAGAAACATTTTTCTTCGTCTGCATCCTCGCCTGCATCTTATACGCTATAATCTGAGCTTCCTTGCATGTCTCCATATATTTTTCGGTGTTAAGCTCGAGTGCATATTCCTTTGCAAGCTTCATCAACTCGTTATACTTTACGCGTAATGCCTTATATTCCGTCATTGCTGGCGTGTTCTGCTCCGGCTGGCTTTTCTTCTCAGACCGTTTTTTCAGGCATTCGCTGCACGTCTTATATGTAGAGAACTTGAAAGCAGTCAATGGCAGTTCCTGCCCGCAAACATGACATACCTTTGTTTCGTTCTCCCTGCTTTCAGCAAGCTGCTTTTGCCGTACGGTATTGAATCCCACAGACCTTTTGATTTTATCATATTCGTTACGGAACTCATCATTGGTTTTCTTGATTTCCTGAAACGCGTGTGTCGTAATTCCAGACTCTTTAAGCGATGTCATGAAGTTCTTGCCTGACTTATATGCTTCGAGGAAAACCTTCATTTGCTTCTCGCGTTTGCCTTCAGGAACCTTGCTCTTCTTATAGTTCTCTATGGTAGTACGCTTGCAGGCTGCGTCAAACTCGTCGTCTACCTTGCGTATCTTCTGTACTTTCTCTTGTGAAATATGAAGGTAGTTACAGGTATCTTTAAGATTCCCGAACTCCTTATACATTTTTATGAACAGCTCTTTATCCATCTCAGTGGTTGTTATTTGCTTTGAGTTCTTCTATTTTCTTATCTATCATTTCAAACAAATGCTGGGTAGTACTCATTAGTTTCAGGCTCGTAAGAAACTTTATGAATTCTTCGTTCTTCGTAACGGCCATTTTCTTCACAGCAGCCTTAAGCTCATCTTCCACGAATACAAGCTCTGTGTCGTTGTCTGTAATGCCGTCGACAATTCTTTGAATAAGTTCGTCATCAATGTCTTCTCTAATTTTTCTTTCCATGTTTGCGCAATTTTTGTTTGATCCACATCTTTATCCTTGTCGTGAAGTCAGGCTCGAAGTCCTTGCAATATTCGTTTATAACACTTTTCTCAAGAACCTTGTAGCAGTATTGAAAGCTTCTTTGGCCATAAATCCTTGAATATAACGGAGCCTTCTTGCAACAGCATGTCCCTATTCCTGCCAGGTTAGTCTCAGATATGATGCAGTGCTTGCAGTTAACGCAGCAGATGTCATAATTGAGTTCAGTATTTTCCATCCTAAAGAACCTTTCTTATTACCAACAACTTTCTTACCTCTTCCCAGTCAACGAACACATTACCTCTTCCGTCAGCGATAAGCGGCACGCCGAGAGCGCAGTCGTCTATATACATGTTCGCATATATCTTCTTGCTTTCCGTCCAGGCCTTCTGTGAAGGATTCTCGTTAACGCCGTATAATTCTATACCGTTCTCATTGAACCAGTCGACAGCATCCTGTAATGTATCCTTTTCAGTTGCTATATATCCTTTCTCAGAGGCGTGCTTTGTCTTTTCAGACGGATGAGACCTCATTGTACACAATATCAACTTGTGTCCTGCCTCTACAAGTTCTTTCAATACAGGCACTGCTCCTATGTCTTCTCCTACTTCTGGAAACTGATGCTTTACGCATGTTCCGTCAAAATCTACTGCTATATACATTTCTTTCTATTTTTATAATTAGATATTCATTTCTGAAAGCTGCTTGAAATAACTTTCTATCTCCTGGAATTCAACAGGTTTGTAATCGTGGAATTCACAGTTGACGTTATAGTATTTATCGCTTCCGGCCGGCAGCGTCATATCGTAGTCATGTTCGCTGTCAGGTACGTGGATATGTCCGTGAATGTTTCCACGGCATTCTTTCAGAAACAGAGGATGAATAGGTATATGCGTACATAGAAAACCTTTGTACTTCAGCACTCCCATAACAGGTATGTTCATACCAGTAATCGCCTTGCAGCATTTCTGTATGTCATGATTCCCGCCTACAACGGTTATATCGCCTCTAAGCTGTTTCAGCAAACAAAGATTCGAGTGTTTCTCCATAGTCAGGTCACCGAGGACATATACCTTGTCGTGTTTAGTAACGATGCTGTTCCAGTTCTCGATAATAAGCTCGTCTGACTCCTTTGCTGACATTTTCCTCAAAGCTTGCGTAAGAAGCTCATGACCGAAATGCAGGTCTGATGTAAAAAATACTTTTCCCATAAGATTTTTCAGTATCAATTATTTAGATTATGCTGCTTCAAGATAGCTTCTTTTTCAATGGCGGCATTACTGTCAAGAATATCACGGAAAAGCTCCATACGTTTCAAGTAGTTTTCAAAAGCCAGCCTGTAATCAGAATGTATGTTTGTACTGTATTTATTAAGGCGTTCCGCGATAATATCCTTTGTTTCTTGAGATGACAAGTCAAATACCAGCATATCATCAAAACTAATCCATTTACTGTCTTTGTATTTGAATGTATGATATACCTTTTTACACTCGTTATCATAAGTATAAACTCTTACCTCTTCAGAGTTTGCTGAATAAATTACAGCTTTGTTGATTCTTCCACTATGTCTTATGACCCATGCGTCATGAAACATATCTTTTGGTAAATTTTGAATATCAGTCATAGCAATTTATTTTTAAGTTATACGTAAAGCTTTGGAGAAATCCCTTGCATAAGCGCGCTGCCTGCTATCATCATATTCCCAAACAGCCTACGCATTTTCTCGTTGTGCTTTTTAATAAGTTCCGCATTAGTTTCATCGCTGACAAACTCGTCGTACTCTTTCTTCGAATCTTCGAAATTGCCAAGTACAATAGGCTGGCATTTAAACCATTCGATATTGCTGTCGCACTGACGTACATACTGTCCTATCGAATTCATAGACGTTGTGCTTATTGCAGCCTTGCCTGAAAGACTCTCGCAGTCCTGAATATCGGTAAACAGGGATGACAATGTGTAATATGCCCTGATATAGTCTTCACGGAATCTTCTTAACCCTGTATTATGTATGTCGTCTTCAGTCGTTCTCAGCTGAAACTTATATTCGTCGCAAATCTTATAGAGAACATGGTCGCCGCCATATTTCTCTATAAGAGCCTGAATAATTTTTAATGCTTTTGATTTTGTCATTTTGTTTTATGCCTTTATTATTTTTCTACAAGCTTCTTCACTACTTCACCAAGCTTCTTCTCAATCTGTTCGTTAACACGGTGTTCGAAATCATAGTTTGCAAGGAATTCTTCGGCATGTGTTTGGAACATATTGATATGCTTGTTGATTTTGTCTTGAATGCCTTGGATATTTTCTTGAACTGACTTTTCTATCAATTCTGACACAGCTGCATCAAAAATCTCTTTGTAGTCTTTCGTAAACGATGACCGTAGGAATGTCTTTTCAAACATTGCCTTGAGAACATCCTCTCGAAGCTGCTTGCTGACATTGCAGTCATTATCGAAAGCACCCTTGGCCACTCTTTTCGCTACACCGTCAATGATGGCGTCCTTGATTTTAATTTGAACTTCTGGGTCTTTCGCGACTTCCAAGATAGTTTCTTTATCCTGCAAAGCCAAAATAATTTTATTGTTCATGTCTGTAAATGTTTTTGTTTAATATAAAAAACAACGTTTTAATATGATTTGCCGTGCTTATGCTCTCTCTGCTCGTTATACTTGAGCTTAGCGTCTATATATTTCTGGATGTCGAGACCGAGGTATCCGCAGAGGTCAAACATCCTTATAAAAACGTCGGCTAACTCATCTTCGAAGCTATCCTTTATGAATCCCTTGAAAACTACAGGGTCTGAAATGTCGTGGCTTGCCGCAACCTCCTCTATGTCGCAATGTCTGCCGTTCCTATCTGCCTCAAGAGCTTCTGAGAGTTCTGAAACAATAAGCATCAGCATTGTGCCGAGTTCACGGCTTTTATCATAGAAACCCTTCTCGACATTTTTTTCATGGATTTTCTTAGACATCCATTTAAGGTGGGTGTCGTCTGCCCATTTCAATATGTTTCCTTCGGTCTGAGTCGGCTTCTTGTAATCCGTGTGGATGTCGCCGTCATTCACAGCAAGTGTGTAATCTCTGCCAATCTGGTATGATTGGGCGTCTTCAAAAGTCAAATTGTAATTTCCCATATTTTTAAATCATTAAATATTGTTTAACTAATTCTGGATATTCTTTAAGGAACAACGTAGCATACTTCTTATTCTTGAATATAAGAAGCTGGTATATGGATGCTGGACTTATCTCAGGTCCGTTACTGCCCCTCACGATTATTGCGTTAGCCTTGTCCCATTCCTCAGGACTTATGACGCCGCCAAACCTTTTGTCATGCAGAAGTATCTGCGAAATCTGAGACATAGACTTCGAGCACAAAGCCTGCTTCTCCGTCGCGAATACGTTATACGTGTCCTCTGTAAACAGTAGCGGACTATTCTGTTTGATAATCATTGCAGATTCATCAATATAATATCCGGTGACTTCACGTACTGTTTTCGCACGCTCTGCCCAGCTTACGTCTTTTCTAAACACAATTCTTGAAAAAGAAGATTTCTCTTCATCTATGACGTATCCTTTCGGAACTTTCACGTCATAAAATTTTTCTTCTTGTTCCTCTCCTTGTTTTTCTTTAGATTTCTCTCCTGATTTTTTCTTATCGCACCACATAATTTCTTATTTTTTATTCTTAATAACTTCTATAGCTGAATTGATTACGCTGTCAATAGGATTCTGACTCCCTTCCCCGTTATTATTCCAGTTGACTATCTTTGTATGCGTATCGTCAAACCTATATGAAGATTCTTCAGGAATTCCTAAATCCTTTACAGGGTCAAGTATCGCAATTTCCATAAGCTCAGTCATCATGGAATTTAGGTCGGCATGTCTTTCTCCTGCCTCCGGATAGCCGTCAAAAATATAGAACATTACGCCTGAGCGGATATACGTCACCTTTATCTTGCACCAATATATGACAGTGTCGTCGGTTATTCGTAATCCACCGAAGTTATACCAATATTCCTCGCCTGCCTTGATATGTTCGGAATACTCGCTGCCGAAAAGGTCTCCAAGCTTCGTAGAAAAAGTTGATTCCATATTATTTTCCCTCGTATTTCGCTTTAAGGCGTTCGTATTCTGAACGCTCGTACTTTTCTATATCCTGCTGTAATTGCTCGTCTTTGTCGTCAATTTCCTGCAGTACACTGTCAAAATATTTTTCAAGGGCTTCATCAGAATAAAACGCGTCTATAGGGATTTCTTCTGAATAATCATACCAGGATTCACCTTTTGAGCTGTAGTATTCAGCTATTACGAAATCATCATCATACAACGAGACGTCATCACATTTCGATATGTTAAGCTCTACGCCTCTTTCTTCAGCCTTCTCGATAATTTCTGCTCCTCTCTCAAGAATAAGTGTCCTACACTCATCTTCAAGACGCTTGAATTCGTCTATCTTTTCTTTTGTCAATCCTTCTATCATAATATCTAATTTTATATAGTTTCTTCATCTTCATAGTTCTGGAGAACCTTTATGGGGATACATTCACGTCTAACGCTTTCTCCATTGCAAAGGTAACTGAATTTGACATAAGGCAACCGCATCGGCGAATGCGCGTCAGGGTTAAGGTTTACTTCTTCCACCTGGCAAAGCGCGTCTCTGTTTATGTCTTTATTCTTGTCAAACCATTTTCTTACCGCTTTGCCAAACACTTCGGTAATGACCTTTTTCTCATTCTCGATAATTTTTTCCTTATCTATTCTAATAGTTCGCAGAACCATTACTGCTTCTTCTATTGTAGCATCCATAATTTTCCAACTTATTAAACGTTAATCACATTTTATTTCATAAGTCATTTCGAATCCTTTCAAAGTATTCAATGACAAGTATCCCTCAGTTTTTTCGTTATTACTATTGGTATAATAGAAATGAACAAAAGGTTCCTGTATCGCACAGTTCTTTAAAGGCTTTGTATAAACATTTTCAATACGTTCAAACTTTTCGCCATCATAACGGTATTCTTTAAACCATGCCTTCAAGACATCAGTCAGCTCAGTCTCTACGAGATTATCAAATCTCTTCATTAGCTTGTCATATTCTTCAGAAATTTCGTCAAGCTTGTCGAAGACAGACTTTTTCTGGCAGGCTGCGGTATCCAAAGGTTCCTTATAGAATTCATCAACCAGGCCTTCTATTGTGAATATCTTGCCTAAATATGGGTCATCAAGTCCATGTCCGCCTTTTAAGGTCGTGACTTCATAACCTTGAAGACAGTTCTCATGGATATACGGCATGATGACGTATTGTTTGGGAATCGACAGATATTCGTCGAAGTGAACGAAAAGAGGATTATCCGCGAAATCAGACAAAGCGCGCTTGTCTTCATTTACGCATATTTCTTGCGCGAATAACACTTCTTCATTGTGAAGTATCCGAATTATTTCATTTTTACTTTTCATACTTGGTTTATTTAAACAGAAATTACAAAAGAATTTTATGGATGACGTCAAACATCACTTTCTCATCTTTATTTCCGGCTTCAAGCTTTTCCTTTTCACGAAGAGCGTCTCTTAATGACCTGTAAACTCCAATGATTGCTGTCGGCGCCTTAAACCATTCGACACCGTCTATGATTTCAGTCTTTACAAGAACTGATACTTGTATATCATTAAACTTTCCCATAGGCTACTTACATTTTACTTTTTCGGCATATCGTCAGAAATTACATATCTGCAACCGAATATCGAATTAAGCCATTCCACTCGCTTTTGAATATCTTCAAGGTAGTTGTCCACATCAATGACATTCAATGAAATTGAATCCGGCTCGCTGCTACCAAACATCCGCTCTCGCTCAATGACATATTTCTTTTGATGCTTGAACTTATATGAATCAAGAAAATGAGAAATGATGTACATATTAGAAACCTTTACGATGTTTGCAATCTTGTAATCTTCATCTATAACTGTATTGATAAAAAGCAGTAACATCTTCCGGAATAAGTCTGGATGTTCCTTAGCGGCAATTTCATTATATGTGAACATCATACGGCGCTTGTTACCATCATAAGACAATACTCGCTTGATTTCAAACATATCCTTGCAGCTGTCTATGACATACTGAGCTTCGTGCATCTCGCAATCATACTTGTCGACAAATTCCTTTCCGTCAATAGAAACAAAGACTTCCGACATTACTTCTTTCTTAACCTGTTTTACTTGCATTTTTACCTCCTTGCTATTTTGTTTCTTATAAAAAACAACATTTTAACAAAAGTAGTTTGAAGATTCTATAAATTATTTTTATTATACTGATAACCAATATATTATAAGTTCATAACTAATCCTCAGACTCTTCCTGAATTTCATTGTCCATAAGAACTGAAATATCCTTGTAGATATTTCCGATGACATCAAAATGCTGGGCGTCAGCTATGCCTGTAATGCCGTAATGGTTGCATCTCTTGTCAGATTTGTTCAGATTGCCATCTTCATCGACATACCCGGAATCCTGCATATAGCGCAGCTTGACGTAACATCCTTCCCGCTCGCAGATATAGACTCCTGCTTTTTCCTTTACCTTATACAATGAAAACATGTGGTCGTGCAAGTCGTGGTGCACAAAAATAATGTCACCCTCGAATATCTTTATCTTCTTTCTGTCCCTGCTGTCGGTTTCGATTTCTTCACAGAATTTAGAATGGCCTACATACTTGAGGTCAGTGCGGTTTCTCAGGATGTCTGCAAGGACGAGAATATCAGATGATTCTGAAAGGTTCACATCAACCTCCTCCATTTCGCCTTCTTGCCCTTCGACCTTCTTTTCGAAATAGTACCTTCTGATGTCAGCAGGCTCTTCGTAACTTCTTCTATGCAGAGTGACTGAGTTATGTATGTTGTCATACGCAACCTTCGCTATATTCAGAGCTTCTGGGAAGTATTTCGCAAACTTACCGTTAAGTTCGCTTTCGATAAGTCTCAGATTCTTGAAATATCCAGCAGAGAAAATACTGTACAGCTTCTCGGCATTCGAGTCATCATACCCGTTTGCTTTCGCTTGCTTGACAAAACGCTCAATAGAGACGTACTGCCGTAATTCGTCATACATGTCTTTCCATTTCGAAAGCTCCTGCATTTTTTCGAAGGTTAAATTTTCATTGTTCTTTTCCATAACTTTTATCATTTAAGTTTTTTTGAAATCGTTGACAAGCTCCTTGACTGATAACGTTATCGAACAAGGTCCTGACGCAATCACGCCTACATAGTTCAATGAATTCTTTTCAAGTCATTTGAGAAGCTCGTCAAACATAAATTTTCTTTCTTCGTCAAACTTTTCGTCTTTCAGTTTAGCGATTTCACTGCATGCGACTTCAACATCAAGCTCGCCTATGTCTTTACCTGCATATTCTGAAGCTATTCGTTTCGAAAGTTCAGAATTGATACAGCTCCTAACTATATTTCTCCGATATTGTCGTTTCATTTCCTTATTGTTTATGTAACTGACTCTCTTCATTTACAGTAGAAATATAATGCTGAACTGCCGCAAGAGCGGAGTCATATCCAAACTGGTGCAGTATTGAGAAAATCTGTTGCTCTTTCGCCTTCGCACACTTCTCCATTTCCACCTTATGACATTCATCTTTCCATTGCGCCATTTCGAGCAAGTCTTCCCTTAGAGCTTCACGTAAGGCGTCGAAATCAACCACGTCGTACACCTGGTACGCGTTAGACATCTGTACTATCTCTTCTATTTTTTCCTTATCTGTAATCATAAGTTATTTTTCCATAGCTTTCTTGAAGTCTTCAAGCATACTTTCAATATCATAGGTATCGCCTTGCCCTGCAAGACCGACCTTTATGTAATTATAGGAATAGGCATTCTCTTCAAGCCATTCGCACGCTTTCTCAATAAGCTTAGACTTCTTACAGTCGTAATTTTTTACCTTGCTGGTTTCTCTAAACCACACCTGCTTTGCCTCGTCAACGAGAGCGTTTACCTCTTCGACGGATTCCTTGACATATAGGTCTCTCGAGCCTCGTGCTCCGGACGTAAGGTGTATCTTCGTCATGGTATCCATTCTAACTGCTCCGCGGAAATCATCCTTATGGACATAGACAAATTTGCCTACGGCATTGGTGACACGGAAGCTGACGCTTACGTTTACTGTTCTTGTCACTAAAAATTTTTTATCATCCATAACCGCGGAAATTAAGAATTAACTTGGATTTTCTTTGTACAGACAGTAGCAGCGGCATAAATCACGTTGCCTTTGTACAAAAGGCGTTCAAGATGGAAGCCGTCAAGCTTGTCAGAAAAGTTTATCTGATATTTAATGTCATTGCTGTTATATTCTTTGTCGATGTCATCTTCTTCGTACCATGACATATCCATATTGTCTGGATTCAGAAACTCACGTATGCAAACTTTCTCTTTCATCAGTCTGTGGTCGGGGGTATCTGTCCATTCATAGCTGGTTCCTCCGTATAGATGGGCGAGACAAACCGATTTCTGATACCACCTGCCGGATTTCGGCTCATAACATTTTGTCCTATAGACAATACTTTCCATTTCCATAATTGAAACTATTTTAGGTCATACATATTTTCTGGGGCCTCGATAGCAAGACCCTTTCTTATAAGATTCCGGTAATCGATGTGATGACTGTTCAGCCAGTCGAAAAATTTGACGACATCTTTCAAGCTGACGCTCGTCATACCCTCGCCATACGTCCATCTCTCGAATTCATATTTGTCGTTAATGCCGAAAGTAGCTCTGAGGCTTGCCTTTTCGTCTTTCGTTATTTTCGACATCGAGCGCAAATACGGCTTCACGTCGTCTATATTGCAATAGAACGGACTTTCCTTGATTTGTATCCGGTAGCCGGCTGATATTAGCGTACATTCATAATGCACGCCTGATTTCCTGTCGCAATAATCAAGCTTAACGCCGTAAGGAACTCGACTTGCGAGGTCCATAGACAGAATGCCTGCATCCGGTAACCTATCCTGATTCTGCGTTATTTTAACATTTTCTTCCATTTTGCTTGTTTTAAGATGTTATTTTTGTTTTTTCTTGTATTGTTGCTTAATTCTTAGTGAAAGTGTCCCAGAATCGATGTTTCACGCCTAATTTCTCGTTTTCCTCAATTCCACGGCGTCATCAAACTCCTGCTTTCTTATATCAAGTATTATTTCTTCCCTCATCTCCTTGACGTCTTGCCGCGAACAGTCATAGCAATGAGCCTTGATTTCCTTGTTAGTCGGAATGAGGTAATCGCTTCTGACGGTAAGTTTCTGGCAATATGACTGCATAGGCAGTATCAGGACAGAAATAATAACGGATATTTTTACGAATCTCTTCATAGTTATATCTTCTCGAATTCTTTTTCAAGAATCTTAATTTTCTTCAAGTTCTCGCTCTGAATGAAATTGACAATACTTTTGCATCGTTCGGAATCTCTGATTACGACATCGCTTTCATGTATTCCTGTAGTCAGAGTTATCGGAACTCTGTCCTTAAAATTCTCAAGCTTGCGATTTTCTGTCTTGAGCAGCTGTATCTTGTTATAAAGCGAATCAGCCGCCTTAAAGTCTTCCATTATCATATCTCTTATATTTTTATATAAAAAACAACGTTTGTGAAATCATTCAGCCTAACCACTGACTAAAAATTTTTTATGTTATTATTCTGTCTGTCAAGAAGGAATTCGTAGAGCTTCTTGAGCTTTTCATCATTCTCATCGCATTCAGCGGCTGAGCGACAGTCTGCCGTAAGATGTCCTATCATAGCGCTGCATTGAAATGTATTCAACAACGATACATCAAGTTCAGAATACTTGCCGTTAAGCAATTTTAACAGAAATGTCTGTTGTTTCTCGCTCGACTGTTTCAAAGGCGTGTCAAGCAATCCTCTCAAGATATTAGCCTTCCGATTTTTTGAATAGTTCAAAGAATACACCTTGCAGGACGTCAGATAGCTGCCGATATATTCTTCGGAAGGAAAGCCACGATATGCGACAACCTTGTCAATCGCATCCTGCCAGTTCTTCTCAATCTCTTTCGTCACTTTCTGCTTTCCGCCTATATTAGAGGTTTTGAACTTGTCAGGGGTAACGGTGCCTATTAGGAAACGTTGCTGTCCTGTACCTTTTTTGTACTCATCCAGATAAACATAGCAAGAGACAGATTTAACCTCAGCGCATTCCATCTCAAATGTATTCATATCCCGGTCTGAAACAACCGACCACATAATCTTCTTCTTGTAATTCAGCGTTGCAACAAGATAGTTCTCACGAACTACAAAATGTTGGTACATCTTATATTTCTTGCCGTCGAGGTATTCGGTCTCGACAAGAACACCGATTTCACTTATGACGTAATTGCCGTCACAAAGGACGCCTTTAAGGTTTTCGCTTTTGATGAACTTGTTCACCTCATCATAAGACACTTCGGCAAACTTGCCGTCGCAAGTATCAAACTTTATAACTGCGTCCAGACACTTTGTCAGGCTCTTCGTATTTTTTCTAACTTCGAATTCTATAATTGTTTTGTTTTGAATTATTTCTGCTTTGTTAGTTGTTCCAGTGTGCATACATAGATTTCCGCAAGACTGAATATACGTTGCTTATCATCTTATCCTGAATTTTACCGGTATCGTCGCCATAGCCGCATTCATGTCTAAGCCTTGATACCTTGTCCATAAGAAGAGACACATATTGGACAGCTGCGTCGTAATGTTCGTATGTCTTGCAGGATTCTATGACTCTGACTGCCTTGTCACAGTCTGCCTTTATAATATCGATTGCTTTCATAACTCTTGATTATTTAATGATACCTTCAATGCGCGACGAACTTTCTTAGTGAAAGTTCTCTTGATTCTCTTGAATGAGTTCTTGTGGGTAGCGCTCTTCTGTGCTGAACATCCTTTCCAGGCGCGCAACTCATCAAATTCAGTTGCGTCTGTGTATTCGTGATACAATCTCTTTCCTGATACTTTTATTATTTCCATCTCTTTGTTTATTTTAAGTTTTGTTTCCACAAATATAGTATGAAAAATCTTATTTCTAACAAAAACTGTTAAAAATTTTTATAACATATATGTAACTAACTGATTTTCAGTAAGAAAAATTTTCATTATAAATAAGAAAGCCTATCGCTTTTATAAACGATAGGTCTAATTTCAAAAGAATTATTTGACAGACTTTATTCGATTTTGTGGAAATGGTCTTCACCGTAAATCAACGCGCAACCTCCCCATGAGCCGTGAATCTGACCGATGCCGTCAATATATTCAACTTCTCCGGTCTTGCCACTGTATTGAGGCTCGCCAACCATAAAATCGATTTTAATCTTATCTCCAGGCTTAAACAATGACTTCACCATTTCTACACTGTGCTGCGACTCGCCTATAACTTTACTAAACGTTTTCAATTTTCCCATAATGATATAGTTTATATATTCATTCTATTTATCAATTTCGGGATTCTTCGTTTTCTTCGCAGGAATTATCTTGCCTATGTTCGACGGTTGCAAGCTTTCCCATCAAAAAAATATCTTCAGTTGTTGCAAGCTTTCTCATCAAAAAATTATAGAATATCACTCCAAGGTAGCCAGACAGATAGGCAGCTGTCTCCATGTCGTGTATGCTGCAGAATTCAAGTATCCTGTCTTCAAGATGGCGTTTCTCGTGCATATATATTTTTATCATATCCTTCTCGTTAGTCATATTATAGAAAACTATAAGAAACCTTTTCTCATTGAAATTCCAATAGAGTTCTCCACCGTCATGAAAACCTCTGGACAGCTTACCTTCAATATCCTTCAAATCTTCTTCAAGAAGACCTGCGAATGCACATGACTCAACAATTTCTTTATAGTTATCATTTGTTTCTGATTGTATCAACCTTACATCGACATCAAAAAGAGGTATGCCAAAATTAAATATTTTCATAATTATATGATTTATAGGTTATTAGCAATCTCATTAAGCCTTTCCTTGTAAGACTTGCCTTTTAAGTATTCATTTCTTTCAATAAGCTTCCAGCAGTCCCAATGTTTTATAGGCATATCAGAAGCCTCAGAATAAAAACATTTGGCATCATTATCCCATTCGGCGACAATGTAGAAACAGTTCTTCGGGAATTCTTCTGTCATCAGCAGGACATAGCAATCTGTATCAGGTTCTTCCTTCTTCCAACCATCAAGTTCTACTATAGGCCGGTTGTCTTTGAAATCTGCCTTCACCCTCCTCATCTTATCCTCCATCTCATTTATCAGCTTCTGATTCCAGATAAAGTTCTCCTTCACAAAATTAGTCGCGATTCGCATAAGCTGGCGTTCTTCTTCCCGGTATATCTCGTCACACGCCTTGTTTACAGCTTCTTCGATAGTGATGTTATTCTCACGGTTCTTATAGCTTTCAACCCATTTTGCAGCGATTATCGCTGCTGCCTTATTATCTTTCATAATTTGGGTAATAGGCATACAGGTAACATTATCCATATCAATATTGCCTTTATGGATAATGACATTCTTATACATTTCGGACAATTTCTTTTTCATGTCTCAACTCTTATATGATTATCTTTTTCTGGAATTCAAACAACCTGCTTCCGAAATACACATACGGACAGTCATCATAATCTATCACCCATCCATCTTCAGGCGCCGTATATACTGTATCAGTCCTTCCTGGAAACGATAATGTAAGAATCGTGTCTCCTTTCTTATAGAATCCTTGAATATCCTCGCTTATAAAAACTTTCTCACCATAATTATGGTATGTAAAGTCATTGCACTTGACATCAGCAAGCTGAGACGTAAAATCGATGAGGTTCTGCACCACATAAAAATCGATGTCGCTCTTACAGAAAGCTTCTATGAGTTTGTTCAGAAATCTGACGTTATTGTCATATACCTCCCTGCTTGTAATACCCATACCGTTAAGTTCCACTGTAAACGCAGCGGTATGTGCTCCTGACATTACATGCAGGCTTGTATTCCTGATAACAGCATTCTTTATCGTATCATTCGCGTCAACCAAGGCATACGGTATGTCATTCTCATTACAGAACTTTATATAGTTGGCTGCGTACCTGTTGTTGTCTATGACTACGCAGTTAAGTAGATTCGGAGAACAATGCACGTCCATGACGACATCGTAGTCGGAAACATTCTTCAAATCAATTTCAGATGCGTGGCGGTTCCAGTCGTAGCCGTTAACGCACCTCACATTCTTTTTACGCGCCTCCTCGCTTTCAGGCAGGACAAATAGTTTCCAAGGGTTTTCTTTAACGACATCATGACAAACCTTTATTGCATTCTGTTCGTCTCCGTGGACACCCGCTATCAATAAAATATTCTTATTTTTCATAACTATAAAACTTCTATGTCATAATAAATTTCTCTCAGCGCCTCACAGAATCCCTCATTATCATTTGATGAATCTGCCGCATCAAGGTGAGCCTTCAAAGTACTCATAACTTTTTCAAACGATTTGTCTTTCTGCTCAGCCATTGTCATAGCAGCATTATAAGCAGTCTTGTAATCATTCCAATGTTTTTCAGCTATGTGTGTAGCTTCGTCGGAATTGTGTCTTTCAATAACATAGTTTTCTATCATAACTCTAAAATTTTTCGGATGTTCGTAATATCTTTTTGTTTATATCTTTCTTTCAGACCAGCTAAAAACTTTGAGCTTTCAGGAGATTCACTATTACATCTCCATATAATAATATCATTATCCATAAGCTCGATGTCGAGAAACTGCTGTATTCCATTCATATCCGTGAAATCTTTATAAGACGCCCTCAGAACATCACATGGCGGCTGTCTGACAATATCTTCATTTTTGCACAAATCCTTATATAATGAGTACTTGCAACGGAACTGCTTCTGAGTTACCGTAAATCCAGACTCATATAAATCTACGATTGCTACTAATCTATCTCCTAAAATCATTTTAACTATGTTTAAAGCAAATTTGTCAGGCAATACCTTAAAGCGGCATCTGCAGCCATTTCATAATTTTTCTGAAATTTCTTATCTACATCATTGCCTTTGACAACCTCCATCCCATTATCATTAGCGACAAGCCAAGTGTATTTGCCTGTACAGTAAGCATTTATTGTACTGTCATAATCATAGATTAGACAGATTTCCTTAGGCAAGATTGTAATGTACAGCTTATGTCTTTCCCTCAGCCATCTGATGGCTGTTGCAAGAGTAGGCGCATAAATTCCTTCTTCATAATCGAACTTACTTGTCGGATAAAAGCATCGCGTACGGCATACCCAGTCAAAACCTTTGCCATTCAAAAGTTTCGCGGTTTTCTTTGATACATATTCTTCAGATTCGCTCATAATTATACAAGATTTATTAACGTGTATTTCAATGCAGCTTCCACCGCCTCTTCGTAAGTCGTGAAATCCTTATCGCTCTCATGCAATATCGAATGAGGCGACTTACGATGTATCGTGTAGCCATATCCGCAGAAACGAGTCACACTGCCCTCTATTTCTTTCGCTTGCCCGACGTCGCTTGCGTCCATCATATCAGCTGTCATGTCATAGTTGACATTCACTTCTATAATGATTCCCTTGATGTCTCGAAGCCACTTCATAGCGAGGGCCTGAGTTATCTTTGGATAAACCGCTCGATTCGTACTATACGGATTAAGAACGTATGTATCCGTATATTCCCAGCCGTACTGTTTGTCGTACAGGAATTTAGCTGTTGCTTCGTCTATATATACGTCTGTCATAACTACTTATTTATCAACATTATATGAGCACCACGTCGTATAACCGCATTTATTGCATGTATATCCTCTGCTGCCGTCAGAAGCAATATCGAACTGCCGAAGCTTCTCGCCGCATTTTGGACAGATGCCGTTATTATAGTTCTTCTTTTCAGAATGCCTTGTAAGAATGCAGCCGAGCATAAAGAATGATACGACTGCTAAAATCAATAAAATAAATCCTATGCACATAATCTTATAACCTTAAAATTTTACTTTCAAAACAATTATCTACAGGGAAATCATGAATATCGGTACAAAGCTCACAAAATTTGTCAGAGTATGTGTTATAAGCCCAATCACCTGTAGCGACATACACAACAGCAGGTATGACAAACATCGATATAATCATGCCTATGATAAAGAATGGCAGAAATATAGCAAACCATATAACGTAGTATGCTATACAGAATATCAGGTACAGTAAAGCCATTAAAAGTTTTGCGATACGTACTGAATAGACAGCAATCCTTAATTGCTTCATCTTGCTTGTAATTGTCGATAATCTTAAGTTTGTCATAATCGTTTATATTATATTTGTTAATGCGTATTTCAATGCAGCCTCGACTGCCTCTTCATAAGTTTTGTAGTCATAATCTACATTTGCCCCACTTTTATGATTTAACGAAGAATCAGCAAGGCATATAGTGTACTTATATTGATAGCAAATGTAACTATACTCAATAGAGATAAAGACATTCTTAACCTCTCTCAGCCACTTCATTGCCATCTGTGGAGTCGGTGCAGATACTAAATCAGTCCATTTGTTATGGTTTGATGTCCCGAAATTAGTATAGTACTTATTGATTTCGCAGGATTTAGGCCTGTCCAAATCATATATTACGGAGCACATCCAATCGAATCCCTTTTCTTTAAGGAGCTTCGCGATTTCAAAACTAACATAATCTTCTCTCATAGCCAATCATAAAATTTAATCAATAAACGTCCAATGTAAAATATTGCAACAGCAACTAATGTCATCGGGAAAAATATACCTATTAAATATCCGATTATAATTAGAGCTATCATATCTATTTCTCCTCCCATTCTATTTTAGACGTAGAAACATATCCTCGTCCGGCGATACCTGCCTCTATAGCTTGTTCTTTAGTATCATATATGGTATTACCGGCATAAATTCCTTTCTCAGACCTGTAAATGTTTATCCATTTTTCATGCTTTACTGGAGCCATCATGAGGTCTGCCTTATTGTCACCACTTGAACTTGAATATTCACCTTTTATAGTGTAGTGAACCGGATATTCATAATCGTTCTCATCTATTAACGCTATAATAGGATATTTTTTGTCTTTACAGTCATAACATATTATTCTGGCCTTATGTCCATCTCTTGTGCAGATTGGACAACCTTTCTTAGCATCCTCTAAATTAAACGGTTTCATTTTCTTTATTTTTAGTCGATAACTGTTGTAACAATGCGTCAGCGCAAGCTACCGCGAATTTTGCGACTCCAACAGGAATCGAATGTATTTCACCTTCTTCATAAGCTTCTACTATTGTATGACGGAACTGGTCGTAATTGGCAAGAATGCCGTTCATTGCGGATATTGCAACCTGTGTTCTCTTATCAAGAGCATAATCAGACATAAACCCTTTGAACTTGTTCGCGTCCATTGTCATAACCTCTGGCTCATTGTTATCATTGATAACCTGCCACTTATCGACAGGCGTCATATCAAATTTAAGCAGACCAGTACTGTCAATATATGATACAGTCCCATACTCTCTTGAATAACCGAAGTTATCGACAATCTCTCCTGTTTGTAAATTCTTTGCTTTCATATCATAAACCATTCAAATCCCTTTATAAAATCACCAAGGCTTGGAGTAATTATATATTCAGTACCATCCTTTCGTTCTATGATTCTGTAATAGCTGCCTCTGATTTCCTCAATTTTCTGCGACGCATCCGGGAACTTCTCACATGCCTCCACTATCCATGGATGGGAACGATACTTATATTCGTGCCAAACAGAACTGCGCAAATTGTAATTATCCAATTGTACAAAGGCCAAATTTTTATCTCCAAAACTGGAAATAATATCACTAATGAGAGGAGATATGACTGATTGTATTATCGCCTTATTGAATAACCATTCAGCCTGCTCCTTGGTATACTGAAATACTCCTACCTTATTGTTTATTACAACTTTCATAAAACCATTTTATATAAAAAACAACATTTAACATTAAACCTTGCTCATTCTTCTGCTTTCAACCTTGAATGCCTTCATGACGAATTCCAGCAATATAGGCATAGTCCTATTTCATTACCATTCTTGTATCAACAAACAGATTTTTACTGTGAAGATATTCGCAGAATGGAATGGCCTGATTCCAGCTATAGAATTCTTTTGACCTCAGAACAGACTGATATTCATCATGATATATTACTACTATAACCATAGGCCTATAAAAGTTTCGTTAAGCAATACTTAATGGCATCCATAGCAGCATCTTCATAGGTATTGTATAACGTATTTAATACAAGACGCTTTACCTCTTCAAATTCTTTTTGTTTTATGAATTTTATTGCAATACCATATTGGTATTTTTCGTTTTCATCTTCCTGATTAACGTTACTATAGAGTTCATAGTCTATTTCAATGAATAATTTATGTACTTCTCTCAGCCACTTCATTGCCACTTGAAGTGTTGGTGCTGAGCATAATTCATCTATACCGTCAAGGTCTTTTTCAAAAGAATCAGCATAGTAATATAAATTCCCTTTCGTCGAATACCAATCTAAGCATTTCCAATCAAATCTATTTTCTTTTAGCAGCTTCGCAATTTTGAAGCTTACGTAATCTTCTTTCATATCTTATTCCTCATTTTTTTTATTCTCAATTGCACTCACTTATAATGTTCTTCCCAGAAGTAGTCGATGAACTCCTTCGGCACATGATAGAACTCTCCGAACTTGTCTAAGCACCACTTCATTGCAACTTGAATCTCAGGCGCTGAGAACAGCTCCGTTCCGCCTCCGTTGTAGTCGTCCGTCTTGATTTCCTCGCAGTTGAGGTAGTGGCTTTCCGCGTCACCTATCCATAATGCGGACACTGGCTCACTGAATCCATTCACCTTCAGCCACACAGCCGTCTCGTATCCAACATATTTTCTTTCGTCTCCCATAATTATAAAAGTTTGGTTAAGCAAATTTTGATGGCTTCCATAGCAGCCTCCTTATAAGTTTCATAAAAGACAGCTTCTACAAAATCAGAAAGCATGCTCTCATAGTCAGAATCTGTTTTTTGTAAGACGACATAATAACCTGAGCTTCCTTCGCAAGCAAAAGAATCAAGCATTATCTGTATGTAGATATGCTTTTCTTCCCTCAACCACTTCATTGCCATTTGAAGCGTCGGACATTTTATTCTGTCATGCGAATTCTTGACGGGTGTGCCTTTATATTCAAAAGGCCATCCTCGATACAAAGTCACACCTGACTCGAAATATTCGTAGCAAGCATAGCAAGTTCCGTCAAATCCTTTTTCTTTAAGCAGGTTAGCGACCTCAAATGATACATAATCTTCTTCAACCATAACTACAATCTTTATTTGTTATAAATCACCTCTATCATCGTCCCAGTCGGAATATATGTCATATGCCGCTCCGACTAAAAATCCGATTAACAATATTATTAAACATATAATAACTAATCAATCATAAAGTAATCTTTAACCAAATCTTCGTTTTCTTCGAGGAACAAATTACATTGTCCAAGCGTACGAAATGCAAGGAAATAATAGCGAGTCCAATACTTAAACACTTCTATTTTATTATTTGAGCGTACAATCACGTATTTATCAACATCATCGTCTTCCCACTCCTTATCAGTAATAATACCTCCAAACCTATTGTCATTTGCCATTATCTGGCTAATCTGCGCCATAGCGAGCGCTGACTTTGCTATCTTCTCCGTAGCGAATATACCATGTCCGCCACATCCCTTCGTGCTGACAGCGCCAGTAGCCTCTATTCCTCCGAAGCCGCCTATGGTGAATCCATTTAACTTACTTACGGTATCTCTCCACCTGTTTCTAATCCGTTTGAGCTTAATACATTCAAACGTGCTATTCTCTCTATCTATTTCGTATCCTTCAGGAATATCGGTTTTCAACTCGATAGTTTCTTGTAAATTCTTTGTGTTTTCCATAATCATAAAAGTTTAGTTAAGCAATACTTGAAAGCGACCTCATAGGCATCACATTTATCCTCATAGAATTCGAAGCTATATGGCTTTCCGCCTTTCACTATAATATTCGGTTGGTAGGCGTTGACATCACGCATCTTCTCATGGACTGTGTTCATAAAAACAAAGATATGATGCTTTATAAACAGCCAGATACCAACTTCAAGATAAGTAGGCGCGGAATAAAAGTTTTCATTATTGCCGTTCCAGTCGCATAATTCGATGTCTTCTGCCTTCAATTCATTATAGTTGTTATTCCAATGTATGTAATAAGCGTTTTCTTTTTCGTGGAAAAACTTTATTTTCAGAAGACGAGCAAGCTCGAAGCTGACTCTCTTTGTGTTATCTTCACCTGCATTCGCTCTTAATATCGCCTGCAATGTCTTTTCGTTCATCATAGGCAATAATGACCTTTCAAGAACTTGATTCTCGACATAATCTTTTTCAAAAATTTCAGACATTTTATTTTTGCCTGTATTTTTGATGTTCTTTTCTTCAGCTGTTCTAATAGACATTGTCATATCTCATCAATTTTTTCCGTCAAATCATTAAGAGTGATTCTTATCTCAGTATATTTCTTAAGATTTCTGCTTGCGTCAGGCGTACCGCCTATGCAGTCATCAGGAATATCAAGATTTACCAACGACGTAATTTCCTTAACCTTCTTTATAAGCAGAGATGTCGAATTAGGCTGCTTGCCGCACTGTAGTGAATCAGAAAGTTGATGTATCAGTTTTCCAGAAACTTCATCAGAACTTATGTCCTCTAAATCTTCGGAATCATCATATCCTTCTAATTTTGCGTCAGCAGCTTCTCTGTCTATTTCGTCAAGTCTTGACTCTATATCTTGTATGCCGTAGTCGACCTCAACCCTTTTATTATACGTCGTTACAATTGTCAGTGCCTTTTGGAAAACATCACTACCTTTGATATTATATGTCGAAAAGGCACAGAGGCATTCATTTATCGATGTCCAAGCACAAAAGCTCTCATTCATGTCTTTTTTGTCAACACGATAGCAAGAACCTTCTGTATCCTGAATACGTAACCATGTATTGTATTTTTCTCTTACAGCATCAATTTTATCAATAATGACTGCTCCCTTTTTCTTTATTTGCCATCCGTAAGTATCTCTTTCAAATACCCAATGGTATAGGATGTCATTCTTGACAAGCTTCTTAAACGTTTTCTCTGTCTTCTTTGTTTTCATGCCTAAATTATTTTTATGAATTAAGCCATAATATCAGTTAAGTTCTACTCTTTGATATGTCGCCTCTGACTCATTATGGATATTCCAGTCATCACAAAATCTGACTGCATCTATCTCTGAAAAGAATGCCGCCTCTACATGGACTTCCGGGAAATATGTCCGTTGATATTTGCCGAAAGTTGTCACTAACACTACAAAAACAAAATCTCTTTTCATAATTCTTATCTTTTATTTCCTGCTTTGAATTCCGGTTTCTTCTTGAACTTCCACCATTCTCTTCCGTCATAGTCATCTCTTTCAAACCATGTACCGTCATTCATAACGATATAACCTTGTACATATTGCTTCCCGTAATCGTTATCATACTCGAAATTGACGTTTTTTAAGAACTCCTCATATTCTGCATAGCTATAATTCGGTATAAGGGAAATATAGCGTTCTTCGTCTTCATCAGAAGTATATGTCTCCCATATCTCCGCATAGGCAATGTCAGTCGGAAGCTTGCCATTTCTTGAAAGTGTCAACAGAATTTCATCTTTCAGATTCATAAGTTCGTCATCTTCACAGAACATATCTTTTGTAATTTATGTTAACAACTTAGGTCACAAGGTCTTGCACCGCACTCATCACATACAACAGGTGAATAGTTACATCCGCAGACGCAGCTGCCACCAGATGTTGCACGGCCGCATTCCGGACAAATTCCGTCCATTTCTCCGAAAGAATCTTTCCAAGGGTCACAGCATCCGTAAATATCTTCAAGAGTCTCGTCATAGACTTTACGGCGTTCTTCCACCGTCATTTCTTCAAATTTCTTTTCCATAAGCTTATTATTTTAGTTATTGTATCCTTACAGCGTGGAATCCGAAGATATACCCTTGAAAGTCTTTAGGAAACACACAGTCGTCGAAGTATTCACAGCCTTCTATGATTTTCTTATACTTACCGATATACTCGCCATTCTTATGAGGCCTGAATCCTCCCCACTGTCCAGCATTCTCCGGATGATGGAAAATCGGATACATCCAGATGACGAATACCTTGGACTTGTGGTTAATAAATTTCTTCAGGTATTTCTTCGCCTGCTCGACGTTGTCACAAAGGCCGTAAGCTGTACCAAGGTATTCCTCATTCTTTTTCATGCCGGCATGAGGATTGTCTTTCGTAGGCCTTTCGAAATATTCCATTTCTTTAAAGCTCCACCAGAAACCTTGTTCAAGGTCCCTTGTCTGGTCAAACGCATAACTTGGAAAATTCCCGTCATATCCAATGTACACGCCTTCACATGGATGGAACTCGTTGAATTCGCTCTGCTCCAACACCCAAGGCATATCGAGTTTCCTCACATCATAATCTGGGAAACCGGAATCTTTCCTGATTTTTTCTTCCGTATCAAGGAGGCTCTTCATAAGCTCCTCGCTTGTTGTTAATGTTCCTAACATAGTCTTATGTTTTTCTGAATTACTTATTACGATACAACTATCTTTAATCAATGTTCTTTCTCTTCTTGAACATGAGCTTTTATATTCGTATCTTCAATTTTAACTTCTTCCCAATGTAGTGCGATACGATAACCCATAAGGTCAAGACGAAAAGTTTGGTGAACGACACCGCAAACAACGTAAAATATATTATGCGGATTTTCGTAGTTATATTTTGAAGGAACAATATCTGCACCTCTTTTTACGAGTTCTTCTTTAATTAACTCTCCGCATTTCTTCTTGCCTCAGATGTACCAATTATGACTTGTTTCCATTTTAACATTTTATTTTAATAGTTTAACACAATCTTATTTTTATATAAAAAACAACGTTTATTCCACAGCCTTTATGTTTATCTTTGATTTCACGACATATAAGATGTCACATGTTTCAGTGATGAGGTCCTTTATCTCCTGAGTATCCTTATAAGCCTGAGGCGACTCGTCAAGAGTTCCTTCGCATACTGTCGTCGAATAGACTCCCTTCATAGATTCCTTGAAATCAGACATAGAAACCTCTCTTTTCGCTTGCGACCTCGACATCCTACGTCCTGCTCCGTGCGAGCAGGAATTCAGCCATTCGCCGTTTTCCTTTCCGACACATACCGCAACACCGTCCCTCATATTAAAGGGTACAAGAATCTTTATGCCTTTATAAGCAGATATTGCAGACTTCCTGAGGACATGGTCATTAAGGTCTATATAATTATGGGTTGTCTTGACAACTTCAGTCACCTTGATTCCATATTTGTTCAATATGCCGGCAATTATGTCTCCCGTAATCTTATGGTTGTATGCAGCGTACATCTGTGCGAAACACATATCCATAAGATAGCCTTTAAGATTCTCTCCAGTAAGGTATCCTGTTATGTGATTCTTCATAATGGATTCCTGATATTCCGAAAGGACGTTCTTAAATTCAGACATATCTTTATGGCTTGACTTGTATTCATCTTTGAATTTATTCACAAGCTCCTTCATTTTCTGCTTAGGATACGGCGTAATCGTTTTCGACATCCAGTATTTGCATACCTTTACGCCGAAATTCCTTGAACCGAAATGAAGCGTCACCCCGGAATGTTTCTTATCCTCCGTCTCGCCATATTCGATAAAGTGGTTTCCACCTCCGACAGTCCCTATCGAATGATAGAAAACAGCTGGGTCCATATTAAGGCGTTTAAGTTGTTCGATAACCCATTTCTCGCTGACGACCTCAGGTAATCCAGAAAGCATTTCAGGCCAGCGGTTCTTATAAACGCAAAAAGCCTTTGTAAGATATTTGTAGAAATCTTTCTCATCGAAGATTGTCTTGTTGTGGATATTCATACCGAACGGTATCTGGGTCTTAACCTTATGTTCGAAATCAGCATACTTGTCATCAGGCAGACACTTGTCAAGCACAAGCATAGAAATGCTGCAACCTATGTCGACGCCTATATGTTCTGGGCATACATAGTCTCCGATAGTCGCCACAAGCCCACAAGGACCAGATGCGCCGACATGTACGTCAGGCATACAGGCAACTTTCTGCCCAGCAAACGCTCTACAGTTGATAATATCATAAACCTGCTGGTATACTCCTTCTTCTACGGTTTCAGCGAAGATTTTCGCAGTAGCATATTTTCCTTTAAGTTCTATCATCACTAATAAATTTAAGATAATAAGTAATTATTTTCCTGTATTTAGAAGACTTTCAATGTATTCAAAACCGAGACAAGCTCCTATTAGATAATAAGCTCTGTCAAGGTTTAAGCCTGTTTTATAAATATATTCAAGCAAGTCTTCACTTTCGAAGTGTCTTCTTTTCCATGCTTTATCTTCAATAAAAAAGCATCACTGTTTCTTGTTGTTCCTTTGTAAGAATTTTATTCAGTGTCACAAGTTTCGATGTTCCCATAATTTTACTTAAGTTTAAGTTTTGAATTGTTTTGACTCAACAAATATAATACAGGAATTTACATTTTTAACAAAAAATGTTAAATATTTTTGATTATTTTTTGAATTGTATTGATTATCAGCTATTTAAAATTTTAATAATCAATTCAACTTTAAACAATTTCAAAAGATGTTGAAGCTCGTGGACATATTCGCATTTGAACCACGCGTACTTGGTTTTGAGTGTGTCCCCAATAATGCTTACTTCAAGATAATGGCTATACGGCGACCATTGCAATACGAAATGTTCCGTAGGCAATAGTAAGTATCTGCCCATATTCTGGAATCCGTTAATTTCAAGAATGTTTCCAGTCAGCGGCAAAAATAAAAAATCCATTGTCAGAACTCCATCAAGTTCTTGATACATCGTAATCTGATGAGGTCGTCCAGAGTTTTTCATCTGAACCCAGTCTCCTATCATCAATAATTTCGAGCTCATAACTTATATTTTTATATTGTCAGCTTCTTGGATAAATCCAACGTCTCGAAGAATATGCTGGAATTCGTGAACATAATTTATTGTAATGTCGGCGCAGCCTATCGATGTCGTCAGCTTGCCGTCAGACAAGGTTCCAAGTACCTTCCCGTTAACTATCACGTCGCAGAAAAGCATAAACCTGTCTATCTGACAGTTGTCTCTTACGAACTTTTCCGTTATAGGAAAGTACTCGATGTCATCATCATCTGAATCATTGAGGTGCACCGCGGAATCCCTCTTCACTCTTTCCCATTTCTTTTCATCGCGGTTATAGGCTACACTGTGTCTGAACTCTATTTTGTCATCGCTTACACCCTTCACCTGTATAGGTATGTTTCCGCAGCTCTTGCCGCTGCTTACATAATCATTCGGCTGTAAATTCTGTAGTAAATTCTTCATGCCCTTAAATTTTCTAATTATTCGAATCTTTGTCAATAATGTCTACAAGCTTACCATACAATTTCGCTATAAGCCAACTGCTTGCTATAAGTCCTGCCATATAAAGCAATAGCGATACTGGAGCAACAAACTTTACAAGCATCCCTCCCAAAATCAATGAGAGTCCTAATACCATAACTAATAATCCTGTTTTCATTGTCTATCTTTTTTATCTGTTTTACCTTTCTTATCTTTCTGAGTATCTTTCAGAAATCCTTTCAGCTGTTGAAGTCTCTCAGAGCGCAGCTTCTGTTCTTTCTTAAATTCTATGAACTTATCGAGTATCTCATCGGAATATAAGGCACCAATCGGAAAACCGATACTTTCTATTCTTCCAGAAATTATCGAGAATATATGCTCATAGAGCTTGATTTCGTCGCAACTGGAGACTCTTATATCAATTCCTGCAGATTTTGATTTCTTAATTATTTCGAGGCCTCTGGCGCAAAATTTCGCATTCAGCTTACTCCTTTCTTCCAGGAATGCCTCGACACGTTCCTTTGTCAATCCTTTTACATCCATAACTTACTTATTTTCACTTTTACCATATTTTGCCTTTAGCCGTTCGTACTGAGCTCTTTCCCTTTTCTCCTGTGTAGCCTTACGCTTCTCTTCTATAGCTTTCTTGCGGCATTCCTCCTCTTCTTTTTCTTTTACAAGCCTGCTATAGTATTCGTCAAGTGCTTCATCAGAATATAGTGCATCTATCGGAAAGGGGATACTGTATCTCGTTTTGCTTTCTCCTCGGAAAGTAGTCTCTTCTTCTATGTGGAATGTATGGTTCCCGTTTATGGAAGCCTCATCAATGAATTCAACACAAATAATGCCGTTCGGCTTTACTTTGACATCGATTCCTTCAGGTGCCTTTCTGATAATCTCTTTACATCTTTTAATAATAAGCTCTTCAACACGGTCTTTCTCCTTTATGAGAGCAAGATGTCTTTCCTTCGTCAGCTTTCCTTCAGAAGTTCGTTCTTTTGTATTCTGAATTGCAGAATTCCATGTTTCCACAAGCACGTCAGGCGTGTCGTAGAGACGGTTTCCCATAGGTATGCAATCTGCGTCGTCCTCGCTGTCAAATGAAATCGGACACTCTTTTACGACATCATGCCTTATACCGAATGCTATGCCAGACCACGTATCATTAAGATAGTCGGTATTTCTCGGATTACCTTCGTCGTCAGTTATGATGATTTTCGGCACAGTACCGCAGAAAGGACATGCGTGCAATTTCTTCATTGCATTGATTATGTCTTGTTTTGTATAAGTTTTCATATCAGTATTATATTAAAATTTTACCAAGTAATTTCCCATTCATCGTATGATGAAGCATGAAATTCAAAACCATCCTCTTCAAGTCTATCCTTCGTTTCATCAAGGCATACCCAATCTGGCTTGAAATCTGTGGCAAAAGACTCCTTGCCGACATAAATTCTATGTGCTCCTTTTTGCATTGCTTCCTTTATATGATTTTGAATAACATCATAATTATTTTTTACATATTGCTGTAACATCTCTCCTTTTGTCATGACTATCTTCTTTTTATTATGGTTTATTATTTTTATGATACACTAACCAATATCATCTCCTTTTCTCAGTTCGTTATCTTGTACATATAGTACAGCTCAAACAAGTCTTCTATGGAAGTCCAAGAACAACTCAATAGCTGGTTAGGATTGTCAGATGGTGAAGATGCAAGAAGCATTGTCTTCATATATTCTCTGCGGTCCTTATCAAGCAGGTAGTCAGACTCAAACACCTCTTTGATGAGCTCCTTGTGACATTCTATAACTTTTTCAAAGTTTTCTTTGTCAAAGACATAGTATGACGTATCTGTACGTTCTGCTGGCGGTATGTCTAAGAACAATTTCTTTGCATATCCCTTTTTGTCTGCTTCAAACACTGCTCCTATTGCAACTTCTGAATTAAGCTTCGTCAAATGAAGATTCTTTTCTATAAAATCTCCAACATACTCATACTCCTCCTGTATCTTGGAATAACTTGTTTCAAGACATTTCTCCCATTCCTGTTTCAGAATGTTGTAAAAGTAATTTCTTGTACTCATAACTATTCATCCTTAATTCTCACGCCAATTTGTTATATAAATACCGACCCTACCCTCCCTGACCATGAACTTATCAATGGGATAGCAACTAATATCACCAATGCTATCTTCAATAGCTATAAATACCTCCTTGTCGGTATCCATTGCCTTTATTTCCTCAATAAACTTTCCAATAATATTACGCATTCATCCTTTGCCATAACTATTTTCCTTCAAATTTTGTCTTTAGTCTTTCGTACTCTTCTCTTTCTTTTGCTTCTTTTGCGGCTTCAGCTGCTTCTTTTGCTTTTTTCTCCTCTGCAACAACTGCTTCTTTCTCTTCTACGAGCTTTTTGAAGAACTTTTCAAGAGCCGTATCGGAATACAATGTGTCAATAGGAAACTTGATACTGACTTTCCTGTCGTCTGCATAACGACAAGGGATGCGCTCACTGATGTAGAATTTGCAATACTTCTCCCTATCTTCTTTAGAATCCTCTTTAGAATATTCAAACATATCTTCGAAAGAAACATAATAGTCGTCGGCATAGACTTGGTCACATTTCTTAACTCCGATGTCAATACCTTCTGGGACTTTTGACACTATCTCTTTCCCTCTTTCAATAATAAGCTTTTTGACTGTCTTAACTTCTTCTATAGAAGCTATGTGTCTTTCTTTTGTAAGTCCTTCTACCATAATATTCTATTTGTTTAATAATTCAATTTAGTTACCATACTTTCAGATATTTAGTTGTTCTGTTCCTTGTCCCAGGACCTTGTCCAAACCAAGGGCCGTGACTTCTTTCATCAACTACTGTATAGACATTGTCTTTCAAAGTGACAGTACCTCCTTCAAGATTCCGAAACATCTTTCAGCTTCAGCACATTTCATAGCAGACTCCTTTAAGTCCTCTGATGTAAGCATCTCATCTTCTGATTCGCTTTTTGTCACTTTATCCTTAATAATCCTAAAATCATTTACTATTATAAAATAAGAAACGCTGTTAAGAAATGTTCGTGTCATAACAATATAATCCGTCACTTCGATATTCTTATTCCTTACAACAACGCCCTTTCCGTTACGGCATGGCAGAATGCTGTAAAGTGTTTCCTTATACTCCTCAAACACAAGTGTAACATTCGTATACTCAATGTTAATATCATTTATCCTATCAAGGACAAGTTTGCAGCTGTCAGATAACGGATAGCCGTCATTATTGTATCTTACTCGGTCTGATGACGAGCAAGTGAACGGTAAAGATTTTTCAAGCGCCTTGTTGATATTAAAAGCTTCATCTTCACGGGTTTTGTCACGCTGAGCAAACTTTGTATATTCTTCTTCAGTCATCATTCTACCATCATAAAACTTATATCCACGGCTTTCCAAAACCTGTCTAAGACAATCGCAACTACCTCCATTGTTATACCACCACAACATATAGCTATCATCGTGACAATCTTCAAATTTCGTACCTTTATACATACCTCCTTCGAAGCAGTCATTCTCAAGGGGGTCTTCTATTTTTCTTGTAAAGCTGTGGCTGCCTTTAAGACTCATATCGATGTCTGCTTTAGGATAAAGTCTTTTAGCCTTCTCTTCGTCAGTCGATATGTTTTTAACATAGTCGTAATGAACATACCCGTCTTTTTCGTATACATACCATAACGTGTAATATGTACCTCCGAATCCTATTGTTTCCATAATGCTTAAGTTTTGTTTATCAATTTTGTTTTGACAAATATAAGCTGATATTTTTCATTTTTAACATTTTTTGTTAAAAATTTTCAAATTATTTTCAGTTGATATTGATAATCAATAAGTTACAGACGTTAATTTCTTATGTTTATGAATGTATTTGTTCTGTTAAAAGTATCAATCTGGCTGTTAGTGTCTGTTTTTTGAACTATGATGTCATGCCATTCTTTAAGGTCGACCTTGTTCTTAAGCAGATTATTGACGTCAGCGCAGAAATCTTCAGTTATCTTCTGTATGGCCCGACTTGATTCATTGTACATATTGTAGTCGTAAGCTTCATCTATATTCGATATGTACATAGATGTACTGAAGCTGTTAAATATGTTGTAATTCTTTACAAATTCAGAGGCATAGCACCAGATGCAAATAACCTTGCTTGCTTTGATAAGGTATTTGTTATTTTCGTGCAGGAGATACTGGTTACTTGCAAAGTTAGGGTGCAGCAACCCGTATGGCGTTCCATGCCCGGCGAAGATTAGGGTTCCCTTCTCTTCCATAATCGCTTTATCGACGATACTTTCGTAATTTTCGGAATTCTTCGTAATTTCTATAACGTTGACATTCTTCAAATCCTTCCAGATTCCTTTAAGCAGTTCGGTGTCGGTGTCATCCGCATTCGCATATATGACAGTTATAGAATCAGACCCATAAATTTTGTCATGGCTGCTGACATAATTCGTAAGTCTATACTTCTTATACTCCAATGCCTTGATATATTTTTTAAGTCTCTCTATTTTTTCAGAAGTTTCAGTAAGCTTGCCTAATAAATCGTGTTTAAACGCGTTTTTATCTCGTTTAAAGACTTTTTCTATATGAATGTACTTGTTATCATACATGTGGAAAAACAAATGATTATGCGTCAAATTAAACAACATTTTGACTGCCTTCTTTTTATTCCGGCTTTTACGAATCTGATTATTGCTTAATTGATAGGCGTCTTTCAATATTTGGCTGCCTTCAGTGATTTCATTAAGGTAGTTGTTGCTGGGCTCGATATATGTATTATGACATGTACGAGCGTAATCGTAGTCTTCTTTATTAAATATGACGAGCTTAGGACGACTGAACACTCCTGACAACGTCTTTTTATCATCGTTTACCGTCATAATATGCACTTCGCAAATAGTGCCTTCAAGGTATTCGATGACATCGTTCAGAGTTATTGAATCGCATAACTCTTTCTTTTCTTCAAAGCTTCCTGATATTGTTTCCATTTTCTGTTTTTTAATATAATAAACAACCTATTTTACAAGACTCAGTAATCTCGTGACATCTTTGTCAGTATGACCGTCCCAATGTTTGCCGTTTTCAAGCTCCTCGCAGTCGAAGTCGTCGAAATACTTCATCTCATAATGATACGTATAAGAGCCTTCAGGCGTATCTATTCCGACTATGAACCAATTGCCGTCAAAACATTGCTTGCCGTCTTCATGCCTCTTGGACTTCCATGCTCTGTCCTTATAAACTTTTACTATTGTCTGGAACAGAATACGTCTTTGCTCATAGAGCTCATTGAATGTGTGATAGCCATCGGAAAGGTCTCCAATATCCTTAAGATGGAGCTTACGGCAAAATTCGGCAAGTTCCAGATTATACTTTCCTTTATCAGAAAGTCTTATGACTATGCCCATGTGCTCGACTATGTCTTCATTCTTTTCAAATACGAGTTCACACGGTTCGAATACCTTAAAGACGTCATCAAAAGTTTCTACGCCGGCAATGAAAAGGTCTCTGTCGAAATAGAAGTCTATGCTTTTCTTTCCAGAGTCATTAAGGTCCTTCATCTTCGTAACGATTTCAGACTCATCGCATCCTGAAGCAAGCATATTGTTAAGTTCAGTGACTGCTTTATCGATATATCCAGTATCACATACCATATCTACAAACGATTTAATAGATTTATTTTTTATTTGTACCAATTTGTTCTTTTTCATAGCCTATTATTTTTTAATGTCATACATTCCTTCAGGAGCTTCAAGAGCGATTCCCTTTTCAATATAACCTCTGAAATCAAAGTGATGCTCGATGAGCCAATCAGTTACAAAAATCAGCTGTGTTCTATCAAGAGTAGATATGTTATAATCTACACTATCCTGTTCGAGGCAGTCATCACATAACTCATCATATTCTTTTTTCTCTTCTTTCGTCATTGACGATAGTGGACGGAGATAAGACTTTATTTCATCAGCATCCCTTCCTGAAAAAATGTCCATCACTGTGTTTAACACCGCAAGTCAGTTCTTCGCAATCAAATTCTCTTAAAGAGCAAATTTCATTGTCAACTTGTACATAAAGACCATAAGGCATTCTTGTACATAGTTCTTTAATCAACAGTTGTTTTTCTCTTGTGTCATAGTCTTATTATTTAATTATTTTTATCGGTTAATAATTATAGCTGCAATACAACATAATAAACCAATTATAAAAGTTATTACTATAATTGCATCTTCTCCGCTACAAGTTGTACAAACAGTAGGGCAATCTCTTTCGATAGATATTTCCTTATGAAATTCTCTATGGCAAGAATCACATACAAATGTGCATTCTTTCGTTTTGCGTGTATGGCTGTGATGATTGATGACACTCGTTCTTGCTCCCGTCATTGACGATGAATAAATTCCTGGATTCATAACGCTATCTCATTTAACTTATCTTTATTGTCACATCCCTTATCGTCAAATCTTCAAGAAGAAGAACTTGTGACGTATATGGGAATCTTTTCTTGCCGGTTAACATATCTTCAAGCCACCATGTTTGTTCATCCTTCATAAGTTTCCCTATACACAATTTATTGTCATCTGATATATAGGCGAACAATTTTCCTTCAGGTTCAATGCTTGGATTGAATTGTTTGAATCCGCCGAGGATAACCGCTTTCTCTGTAGTTTTCATAGCTTTTATTTTTATTTGTTAATACTTGAAGGAGCATCCAATGCGAATCCTCTCATCTTTAATTCGTTCATATAATTCGTATATCCGCCTTTATAAGGCAGATGTTTGTTTAGCCATTCAAAAGCTTCACATAATAAAATCTTTTCCATAACTATCTTACTTTAATAGCGACATAAACTATAATCAATATTGGCAACATAATAAAGAACATTGTCAATCCCTGTTCCAGACTTGATTTCTTGCACCATTCGCACACAGTAGGCATTGGTTCTCCCCTTTTCACTTCAGCATAAAATGTACACTTGCAAGAGTCGCATTTTACAGATACCTGTTCTGCAGACCTATTTCCCTTTGTATGCGCATGCTTGCCATAGAAACAAGAATGAGGTACTATGACTGTCATAATCGTTTTCATAATGATAAGTTTTTAGGTAAGCTGTACCATATTCCAAGATTTAATGAAACCCTTACGAATTCCAAAAGGAATGTAACAGCCTCATTATACTTTTCAATTGTCTTCCAGAATCTTTTGTAATCCGTCCCGAAAACTTTCTGAAAATCATCCATAGATATTTCGGCATAAGAACCCTTTACATTGAAGGTATGCTTCATATTATACAGCTTGAATCCAAACACGTCCATGTCAAAGCATGAACAGGTACGATGTACATTATCGACAACCATATAATACTTTTTCGTATTCGACGTATAATTGTTTTCACTGTAGGAGATGAAGTAATCAATCTTACGTTGGTCGTCATCAAGCCTGCCTTTATAATCAAGACTTTCCAGGAACTTCTTCGCCTTATTGATGGTATCGAGCATGTCTTCAAACTGTTCGAACAGACCAGGAACATTGAATTCCCGCAAGATGTCTTTGTCCTCAACATAGTAAACGCTTGACGACTTTACTAAATGATACGTGTCGAATGCTCTCTCCGTAACATACTTGGCACTGACAGTGTTTTCACTCTTATTGTATTCCCCAAATATAAGTTGGGTATGAAACAAGTGCTTCTTAACAAGGATTTCCATAGCTGTAAGTTTTGTTCTGTTATTGTCTTATCTATAATTATCAGGCGTAAACAAGTTCCTTGCGCATAGTTTTGATTGCATTGTCAAGGCATACTTGATAACCTTTGCTGTCAAGCCTGAATTCACGGCAGATGTCACTTTTCAGGGTATCAGTAAACTTAAGCTCGCGTTTAAGAATCGCGATTTCCTCGATTTTCAGGCTGTTGTTGCCTGACAAGTATCTCTCGACCGTAATCATTCTGTCATCACGTTCGTATTCCTTATCAATTCCGCCGCTGGTCATAGAGATAATCGTCGTTTCTTCTTTCTGCATATTGTTTACAGCCTGGTGAACATAGTTCAGCTCAGTTGTGATACCGTGACGAATTTCTCCTTCAATGTATGTCTTGTAATAAGCAAGACGAGCGAATTCGTCTCCATCAAAACGCTTGCAGGCATTAGTAAGTCCTATCATGCCATATCCGAAAATATCTTCAAATGGAATTCTTGGATACTTGTTGGCATAACGGAACGCACATTGTGAGACAAGCTCCATATAACGAGTAGGGTCGTTTACTGCGTAATTTTCTCTGTTTTCAGTCGCTTTCTTGATAAGTTGCTGTAATTGATAAGTAGGTAACATAGTAGTAAGATTTAGAATTGTTGTACTTTGGGTTTACTTGAATAAGGCGTTAAGTAATCTTTGATAGCCTTCAAATTCTTTCGGACATCCGAATGTTTCTGGTTTTCTGTTTTTCTTTGCCATAACGATAATTTTTTAAGAGTTTTAATTAAATTTGTTTTGACAAATATAACACATTATTTTTAATTTTTAACAAAAACTGTTAAAAATTTTCAATTTTTTTGAAAATTTTTTTCTCAAGCCCTGATTTTCAATCATTTATAAATATATAAAAATAGTAGAGAAATGAGACTTTTAGGTAAAGTTGTCGATAATTTCGACCCAGAATATGAAGGAAAAATAAAATGTCGTATCTTTTCAAAGCAAGAAGAAAAGGATAAATCTGGCGATTATATTATAAATGACGACAGTCTGCCATGGTGCGTCAGGCTCATAGGTAATGATAAGTCGTCTTTCTCGATTCCTGATGTCGGAGATGTCGTTATATTATATAAAGTGAATGAATATACGTATCTCTATGAGAGTATGCTTAAAGTCGATAAAGATGTCAAGACCGACCTTCTTGAGAATAAGAATTACCTCGATGCGAACGTGCTACTGTACCGTAAACTGAAATCAGGAACAACAGTTGGAATCTATTACACGGACGAAACCGGACTTGTTATAGAATCTTCCTGTAAGGACGGCAAAAGGATAGTGTTGTCCAATGATGGAGACCTTTCCATAGAAATAGGGAAGTCATTCATAAAAATGGATAAAAGCAGTATTGAGATAAATTCAAAGAAGCTCCTCATCAATTCGGATAACGTTGTCATAAACGGCGGAAGCGAAAGGCTTATAACCGCGAATGAAGTGATGGATATTTTCAATAAACATACACATGGTACGACTCAAGGACCAACAGGCGTACCTTTCATGCCTATCGGTCCAAATTCCATGAAGAAAAAAATAAAGGTCTAATGTGCGACATTGCTATAGACTTTCTTAAATATCTTGCCTATAACCTCAACATCCTGTTTTGAATACAGGTCTTGTTCAATAAGGTTTGCCATATAAGCGTCTACCTTGTCATCAAAATTCTGGTTTCCTATGGTCATGGTTTCGGAATCTGTATCTGTATTCCCGCTTTCGCTGTCGAGTACGACCTTTCCACCTGTAATGACAGTCCTCATACTGTAAGCTTCTTTGTTTACTTCCGCTATCAGGCGCGGGTCGGTCTTAGTCATCTCCGAACATTTGACCTCAAGAATAATGTTGTTATTCGCAAGGACAGACTTGCTTATGTTCTGGATGTCGCTGTAAGGAACAGTTATAAACCTCGGCGACATATTATTTTTGAATGCAGCCACTTTGTTTGTCGAAGTGTCAAGCATCAAAAGGTTTTTCGAATTCCCTTCATCCGCAGCGGTAAGCTCGTATGCGGAGCCGACATTTATTATATTGTCTTTCTTTTGGAAAAGGTGTATATGTCCGTTGAATATGATACCAGCTTTTGCATCCTCTTTCATAAGCTTTGTATCAGATACTGAATACTTGTTCATTTTCAGACCGCAGAAATCAAGATGTGAAAACATATAATCGAATGAACCTTCATAGCTCTGCAGTTTCTCTTTCGCGACATCTGGAGTATAATACGGCACGAATAAGGCCTTTTTGCCGCTAATGCTCATTTCCGTAATGTCTCTTATAATATGTATCTTAGGTGAGACGTATTCAAGAAAAGACGTAGATATGATGTCGTGCTCGTCATTTTTCCTGGTGTCATGATTCCCGACAATGATATATGTGTCAACTTTTAGTTTCTTAAAAAGCCTGATGACGGTTTCCAACACGATTGTACCGACGTTCATTCTCCTGTCAAGCAAATCGCCAAGCTGGACAAATATGTCTCCTTCAGAAGATTCATTGTTAATCTTGTCTATGACGGCTTCAAGATATTCCGTCATTTTCTGTAAATGCCTTTCATCATCATTCTTGTATCCAAGATGAGTGTCTCCAAGTATCCAAACTTTACTCATTAAATATTCTATTTTAGTTTTATATAAAAAACAACGTTAGAAAAAGAAAGCGTCAAGAATTTAATCCTGACGCCTTCCGTTCATATACAGTATGGAATTTAGAATTCGTACACTATATTGGAATCTCTGCTGATTATTTCACCTTCTATGTCCTCATAATCAGTATCTATAATTACCTTACAGATATTCTCTCCAGGTTCAAGGTTCTTCTTAGCGTATTCGATTGCTTCTTTCTCAGTCTTGAATTCCTGTTCAATAAGGTCTCCGTTACATCTTATCGTATATGCGGTGTATGTATTATCACCACGTACCACTCTATCGACAAAATCACAAAGCTTCTTGTCTTCTATCTGTAGCTCGCCGTTTATGATTTGCGAATTAGACCAGTCGTTAGTATCGACATCGCTAAGTTTTAAGTCGCCTCCAAACGTGGAATGTGTCCAGCCTGCGCCATAAATGTATTTGAATTTGAACTCCGCTTGTCTAAGGTCTTCTTTTATCTCTTCTTCATCGCCCTTGTTCATATCATATACCTGGATTTTCAGATTCGAAATTTTGGCGGCTGCATTATATTCGTTAAATACCTTATTATCTCCGCCATATTCGTAAGATGCAGCCTTAGTGACTTCGACATTGCAGGTGATGTCACCATTTATAATGAAAGTATCATCATTTACTTTCTTGAATTTCGCATTTTCTCCAAGATTGATATTTCGTATAATGCCTTCTATGGTATATCCTGCACCTGCTCCTTCGTTAACTTGTTTCATGGTTTTATTCTCCATGAACTGCTTATATGTCATTAACTTTCCCATAAGTAATCAGTTTTATATAATTTTTAGCAAGAAAATCCTAAGGTCTTTAGCCTTTGGAATGAATCGTACTAACCTTTGTTATTATAAGTTTTTCTTATATATTTATTTTTTTTGAAAATTCCTAAAAAATTATGCGTAATACCTCATTACCGTACCTTCATTAGTTTTCAGATTTTTTATGTCGACATCTACTTCCATACACACTTCTTTTTCCCAGATTCTTTATATATTTTCTAATAGTATCTTGATTTGCTTTACCTATAGAACAAAGTATCCATCACTCCAAAATGTATGTTCTTTCCAAAATTCTTTTTAAGAAAGTTGTAATAATTCAAACACAGATAATGGACACTATCTTGTTTGAGTTTTCTTACAATCGAAGTGACTGAAATATTTGGTGGATATGATATAAGAAGATGTATATTGCCTTTGTCTATCTCCATAACATCAATATCGAAATCAGAAGTTTGTAAAATTTTTGAAACAATTGTTTTACGACTATATCCAGTCTGTATTGTAATAATTGTTTTCTGTATTTACAAACAAATATTAAATGACATCTCAAGTAATATTTGTGCCTGTTTTTTGAAGTATAATTATTTAGAATAATTTTACAAAAATAAAAGTTTTTTGTAAATTTATAAATATAGAAAGTTATAGTTACTGTGAAAACGATTTATAAGACATATAAGTTTAGAATGTATCCAAATACGGAACAAGTAGAGTTGTTAGGTAAGTATTTTGGATGCACTCGCTTCGTCTATAATTATTTTCTCAACGAACGTATGGAGCAATATAAAGCTACACAAAAGTCTGATAATTACTATGACCAAGCTAAGAAACTAACTCTATTAAAGAAGCATGAAGAATTTGTCTGGTTAAATGAGATTAACAGTCAAACCTTACAACATAGTTTGAGACATCTTGAATCTGCATATCTTAACTTCTTTAGAGGAAATGCGAAGTTTCCAAGATTCAAATCAAGGAAAGACAGAAACTCTTTTGTAGTGCCACAATTTTGTTCTGTTGTTGGCAATTCTATATCATTACCAAAATTCAAGTCTAATATAAAAATAAAGAAACATCAAGAAATATCAGGGAATGTACGTTCTATGACAGTATCTAAAGATTGCGATGGAAAATATTATGTTGCTATTCTTACAGAACAGTTATATGAACCAATACAAAAATCTAATAAATCTGTCGGAATTGATTTAGGATTAAAAGACTTTGTTATTACGTCAGATGGAAAAGTTTACAAAAATCATAGATATACAAAGAAATATGAAAGAAAATTAAGTAAAGCACAGAGGCATCTTTCTCGTAAGCAAAAAGACAGCCGTTCTTTTGAAAACCAAAGAAGAAAAGTTGTCAAGATTCATAAGAAAATTTCAAATTCAAGAAATGATGTATTACACAAGGTATCAACAGAACTTGTCAGAAACTATGACATAATCTGTTGTGAGAACCTTAACGTAAAAGGAATGATTAAGAACCATAAACTTGCAAAGCATATTGCTGATGTCAGTTGGGGAACATTCGTAAACTATCTTGAATACAAGTGTGAAAGGGAAGACAAGACTTTAGTGAAGATTAACAGATATTTTCCAAGCTCACAGACTTGTAGTGACTGTGGATATATCAATCAATCTATCAAAGACTTGGGTGTACGAGAATGGACTTGTCCTAAATGTGGTAAACACCACAATAGGGACTTAAATGCTGCTATCAATATCCTTAGAGAAGGATTAACAACTCTATCGGCAGGGACTGTCGATTACACAGGTGGAGACGATGTAAGACTTGCTTGCAAGCAATTGTCTGCGAAGCCTGAAGCCCACAAATCTTTAGTTTGTGAGTAGTTCATAAATCCAATGATAGCCAGATTTATCAAGTATGAATGCTATGTTCAAAACGGTATTCAAAGCACAGTATTCTATCTCTGACTCTTCAGGCTTGTTGCCGAATAAATGTGGAAGCATCTCATCGGTATTGACGATTTTAACTGTAGAACCGAAATAATCATCCTGTATGCTGTAGTCATTATTCGCAAATTCGTCATAATGAGTTATTTCCATAAGCTCGTCGGCATTCTCCTCTTCATCGCATCTATACGCGAATTCATAGTTACCAAGCTCTACACCATTCTTAGAACTCTCATTGATAAACTGGCTGTAAGTAAGTAGCTTTGAGCTACCCTCGGTAAAAAGCCTGTCATATACGACTTTCACCTTTTCAAGTTCGTCGACAGTAAACTTGAAGATGATATTGACGTACATCTCATCTTTCGTAACATCAACTTGCTCTTTATAATCTTGCAGAGCAAATACTCCGAATATACTCTGAGCGGCATTATACGCGTCAGACTTGATTTGCTTCAAATCATAATATTCCCGTTGAGGGTCTTCGTGATAAGACAAAGTAATCGTCAGGACATCTGACTTGAAGCTGTATGTTTTCTTCGTATAGTAACCAACGATATTCTCAAGGCCTATCGCATCAGATACGACCTTACTAAGCTCGTCGAGAATATCTTTCATATTTCTGTCATTTATTTTCATAATCATAGTTGTTGTTTTAAAATGTAATTAACGGCATCTTTAATAACTTTGCTGGATTCATCATACAAATAATCAGTATCATAAAATCCGCCAGTAACAGCATGTACTTCGATATTATAGGCATACTCAGTTTTGGAGAATATGAGAACCCCATTATATCTTCCGTTATATGTAATAAGAATCGAGTCTGTCTTATATATCTTAGCTTCATACTTGGCTCTGCCTATATTAAACATTTCAACAAATCTACTGACGATATTCAGATATTCAGGCAGCAAATCCTTGATTTCAGGCATTGACTTCATACTTGATTTTTTCTTCTTGTCTTCATCTATGACATTCTGAAGCCATTCAAGCAATATCTTATACATCTCGTCAGACATCAGTCTTAGTTTGCTTTTATCGGCTACATTTATAATTGTCGTTACGTACTGCAAGCCGTTTTCAAGACGTATCATCGCATATATCGGATGCCAATCTTGTTCAGGGTATAACATTACAGACACAACTTTATCGACAGGCTCCAAAAGATTTTTGTCCTTCAGCATTGTCTGCAGTTCCTCGACCTCTTTTGTTATGACAGAACCATAGGAATCACTTCCGTATTCATCCATCATATTTTCAAGGCTGCTGTCATATTCTTTACGTATGTCTTTTCCTTCTTTAAGGAACTGATTATATGTCTTTAATTTTTTCATATCATTAAAAATTTTATGTTATGCTTCTCCGTATGTTTTCACCTCAACACCAAGAGCGGCTGCTTTCTTCATTTTTCCGGATGTCGAAGACATATCGTCTGTAAACAGGATTTTACATTGCTTCCAGTCTGATGTCTCTATATATTCAGGATGCGCCGCAAGGAAAGCTGCCTTGGTAACATATCCGAATTCTTTCGGACTTCCTGTCATAATCACAGGTATCGCCGTCGACGCAGCGGCTGCTTCCGGAGCCATATTAACTTTGAACAAATTCGCATACCCAATAATAGTCTGGTATTCCTGAGAATTCTCATCAAGAAGCCATCTCTTGACTTCACCAGGCACGCCTATGAGATGATTTGACTTGTCGCCCTTGATAAACTTGGCACAGACATCGGCAGCTACCTTGCCGCACAGACGGAACTGCAGGGCAAGTATGATTTCATTAAGCGTCAGAGTCTTACGCCTTTCAGTAAGGGCATTTACGATATTCATTATCGATGTCCCTGTTCCGAAACGTTCCTTCATAAAAGCGATTGATTCATCTTTCATAAAGTCAAGGACATTCTCGATTTTTACATCCTCGCTTGTAAAGAACTCAGGCATAATCTTACGTATCGTCGCCTCTTTGAAATTTCTGATGTTTATCGCCTCAGCGCCTGCTATTACCTTTATGACAACTTTTTCTTCAGCAGACAAGTCAATCATAAGATGAGGTCCTTTAACGGTCACATTCTCGGTAGGAGCCATATTGTCGCCTCCGTCTCTTACGATTTCATACACAAAAGGAATTATATCGCCGGCAAGCGAAATCTTAATGATAGAACCAACTCCGACGTTATTGTCCTTAACATATCCGTAGTTATGCAATGACGCCTTGTTGATGTTCTTTCCGTCCATCTTTATCGTCTTGAACACAGCCTTCGGGAAAAGTTCTCCTGTCTTTCCAACATTCCATTCTATCTCCGTGATTTCTGTCTCGAGGATACTTGGTTTGTATTTGATTGCGACGCAGTCGCTCGGACGCTGAACATCTTCCGTCTTGCGGTATTTCACTTCTGGTTTCAACACGAAGCCGTCAAGAGGGAATTTGTAATCCTTACGAACTTTCTCCATTTCTTCGTAAATCCTCGCGAATTCCATAGGACTGAGTTCTGATTTCTTAAAGGTAAGCACATTGTATGCGCATATGTCATAGCCAGGAACCGTATTATAGTCAACCCATTGATATGAGCCTGACGGAGATACAAGCCTGAAGTCATACACAACTATTGACAAATCTTTCCTTATATCAAGCTGTTCCTGTTTTCCGTCCCATTTCTGACCGAACATGCCAGCAACGAATGCCCTTGTATTCGCGAATTTATCCTGATAGCCTGCGTTAAAGTCATTAAAGCTTATAAGAGCTTCTCCCCTTACTACGAGCTTCTTGCCTTTCTGCAGGAATTCCTTGTAAGGTATTTCGTCTACATAAGGACTCAGCCAGTGGCTTACATCCGTACCGTATTCACCATCGCCTCTTGTCGATATTCCTTCAACATTTCCTTCGTCATCGAACACCACCTCAAAAGAACATCCGTCGAATTTCGGAGTTACCTCAATGATTCCATCGTCCGGAACATTTTGGAAATACTTGTTAAGGGTATCGATATATGAGTCAAAATGGGTTTGGCCGTCTGAACCTTCTTTTATCTGTATTTTCGAAAGGCTTCCCATTTTTATCGGATGCTTTACGGTATAATTATCAGAATGATGTGTACCTATATAGCCCTGATTTTCAAGACCAAGCTTTCTTTCGAGCTCATCAAATTCAGCGTCGCCCATAATGGGGTTGCCATTATAGTATGCGTCTTTCGCCTTATTGTACAGTTCAAGGTCCTCTTCCCTTGATTCATAAAATTGTTTGAATGTCTTTAAGTGTTCCATAATCTTTCTCAAGTTTTTAGATAAAAATGTTTTAATTCTGTTCTTTTATTTTTTACAATGATTCTTTACAAAGGTCGCAAATTTTTCTAAGTCATAGTAACGTTTCTGATATATTCCGACAGCACCTACCTCGTATGTTACATAGACATCTTTGTCTGGAGTAGCGATTCCTGTCAGTTTCTCAGATTGTCTTAACGATGTCTTACTTACGACAGCATAAGTGCTTCGATATGAAGTCCATAGACCGAGATATTTATCTATAAGCTCAATCTGTTCGTCGCTGTAACCTTCTTTTCTCAGTCTGACTTTATCCCAAGAAGATACGTGGTAGTCTTCGAAACCCCAAGCTATTTGAGGTGCTCTAAATTCGCGCTTGTATAATTCTTCACCATTCGGTACGAATATATATCCTCGTTCGCGTTTTCTACTATCTTTTTTGACAACATAATCATTGATTTCGTTATCCCAGCCAGAAATAGCTTCATTGATAAAACTTTTGAAAGTCTTTAATTTTTCCATATTATATTTCAGTTTCGGCACCAAGCCAGTTTGACATCGTTATACGGTTCTTAACGGCAAGAGCTGCTATCCTCGTATGATACTTTTTGTTAATAAATTCGGTTATCGCTGTAAGTAAGGTATTGTCATTCATCATTTTTTTCATGACCTCTCTTTCGGCATTCGTCCTCGAACCAGACAGTTCAGAACTATAAAAGCTTTCATCTTTAAGCCTTGCCCTTGCGTCTATGACTATAACGCCATCAGATTTTCTTGAACCTATCCAAATAATTAAACGAGCCTTATCTGTGTCTACTGTATATTTTGAAAGGTCAAACAAGTATTCAGTATTATTCAGCTTACGCATCTTCTCATCATATTCCTCAACAGATACCTTCCATTTAGGTTCCCATTCAATGATGAGGTTCGTCAAGTCGTCAAGACTTACGGACTCTTTTAAGAACTTGCTATATGTCAGCAATCCCTTACTCATGTCGCCTACAGTTTTACATAGATATGATACTTGCCTACAGTATGGTTGTCATACTGCTGGTATATCGCAAGCATATCATCATTATACTCTATCTTCATGAAGCCTTCGATTGCTTCTCCTTCTATGGTCTCGGAGTAATCGTAAATGACATGTTTCGCGATACCATTCATAAGGTCGACTGTCGCCATGCCGCCCCAATGCGTATTTTTAGATGAATATAGTTTCGTGTTTATCATCGAACCTTGCCCAATTCTCTTCAGGAAAGTATAATCACGAACGTTTTTCTTCTCAACCCATTTATCTATAGCCTGAATTATTTGTATATCAGTTTCAATCTTGGATATTTCTTTTAATCTAAGACCTTTATACTTGTCGGATGTCTTAGATACAGCATATAAATCTTCAAGTGTTCTTTCTTCCCCTTGAAATGGCTTTTCAAAGAAAGACTCATAAATGGAATCGCTTATTACACTTGTATCAGCTTTCAAGAATCTTCCAGCATCATCTGATTCAGCAATTACCTGATTATAAGTCTTTAAGACAAATCCTTTATTTTCAGAAATTTCTTTAATTTTTTCCATAATCTTTTAAGCTTTTATATAAAAAACAATATCTACAATCTATTTATGGTTTTCCCGGTTATTTATATTCAGATTCTATGCGAAGCTACTCGATAAAAAGAAAGTGTCAAAGAATTTCACTCTGACGTTCTCTTTTCATATTGTCTTACTTTATTGTTTTATATCAGGTTTATATTCCTGCTTGATTGGACAATTAACGAACATATCCCTGCATATTACTTCTTTCGAAACATTCCAATTTGAAATATCTTGGTTGAAAGATTCAGTATAATGAAACATAGCTTCCATATCTTCTACATTTGAAACATCCCAGTTTCCAATTGGCTGATTAAAACATTTTGCAAAACTAAACATGCTTCTCATATTTTTTACATTTGAGACATCCCAGTTTTCAATTGGTTGATTGAACTTCTCTGCTCTATGGAACATAAAAGGCATATAATAGGCATTTGAAATATTCCAGTTTCCAATTGGCTGATTGAAGCTTTTTGCAGCACTAAACATACTTCTCATAATTTTGACATTTGAGACATCCCAGTTTTCAATAGATTGGTTGAACTTTTCTGCAGCACTAAACATACTTCCCATATCCTCTACATTTGATACATTCCAGTTTCCAATAGGTTGATTGAAACTTTTTGCAGACATAAACATCATTCCCATATCTTTTACATTTGAAACCTCCCAGTTTTCAATAGATTGATTGAACTTTTCTGCACTACTGAACATTCTTCGCATGTTCGTCACATTACTTGTATCCCATTGTGATATATCACCATTAAAACTTCTGGCAAATGCAAATAAATGGCTCATATCAGTAATCCTTGATGTGTCAATATCATTAAAGTCACCTTCAAAACCTCTCTCCTCTATAAGAGCTTCCATAAGCAATTTCAATTCATCTCTATCTTCAGGATAGTACTTTCCATTATTTTTTCTGAAAGCATTCAAATCAATACTTTCTTTGATGAAGCTTTTGAATGTCTTTAATTTTTCCATATCTTTTAAGCTTTTATATAAAAAACAATATCTACAATTTATAGTTTTATCAGTTTACGCCTGTTTATAATATTCCTTGTACCATTCAACAAATTTATGCAGGCCTTCCCGTAAATCAGTTTTAGGGAAATATTGATAGTCATGGCCAAGCTTTGAGGTATCAGAATACGTGACAGGCACGTCACCAGGCTGCATCTCTACAAATTCAAGATGTTCATCCAGCTTGTAGTTTTCCAGCAGCATTCCGAAATCCCTAAGTTCCTGATATAATATTGATATGAAATCAATAAGGTTTTCTGGGCGTCCTCTTCCGATATTGTATATGTTGTAAGGTATTCCATTCGATTTATCAGCAGATATATGTCCGCGATAGACAATACTCATAATGCCGTCCGTTATGTCATCGATATAGGTGAAATCCCTCACACAGTTTCCGTTATTAAACACTTTTATGCTCTTGCCTTTGAGAAGATTGTCGGTAAAACTGAAGTAAGCCATATCAGGCCTGCCTGCAGGTCCGTAGACGGTAAAGAACCTTAACCCTGTCGTAGGTATTCCGTATAGCTTGCTGTATGTATGAGCGAACAACTCGTTACTCTTTTTGGTAGCAGCATATAGGCTGACAGGTCCGTCAACCTTGTCAGACTCAGAAAACGGAGTCTTTGTATTTCCGCCGTAAACCGAACTTGAAGAAGCATATATCAGATGCGTTACAGGATATTTACGACAGGCTTCGAGTATGTTATAGAATCCGATGACATTGCTGTTCATATAGGCGTCTGGATTCGTTATACTGTACCTTACCCCAGCTTGAGCGGCAAGATTGATTACGATGTCCGGCTTGTATTCCTCGAATAGTGAAAAGACATAATCCCTGTTAGATATATCAGACTTTATAAACCGAAAGTTTTCGCTATGTAATGATTTTATCTGGTTCAGCCTGTATTCTTTAAGGCTTACGTCATAATAATCATTCATGTTGTCTATACCGATAACATAGACATTTCCTATGTCAAGCAGTCTTTTGACAACATTAGAGCCTATAAATCCGGCAGCGCCTGTTACAAATACAACGTCCATTATTTCTTATGCTGGTTATACGTAAAATACTTCGATTGTCGGACTATCGTCGCTGGAAGGTTGTTTATCTCGAAATCAAGCTTCCATAAGCAATATCTCAGCGACAGCTGGTCCCTGTAAGAACCTTTAAGAATCTCGTTCGCCCACATTTCATTTACTTTATTGACAGCTTTGTCATTCTTACGAACTAAAAGATTATTCTCATTCAAGCCGTAATTTTGAGGAAATCCTTCATCGCGGTATCTCTTCATTTGAGCGCTTACGACGTCTTTACTATCAATACTGAAACTTGTTACAACATCGCCTTCATCATATAGACAAGTCCTCTTGAAATGAAGCGGTATACTGAATATGTTGTTATCACACACATCCGATATGAACTTGACTGGGTCGGTATTGATGGTTATGTTGCCGTCGATATACATAGACCACTCGTGTTCAGGCAAATACTTCTGAGGCATTACCTTTATTATCCTTGACTGTTTCTTAGCATCAACCGTCTTAAGCTCGTCAGGTATTTTATGTATTTCCCAGACATAGCTTTTCAGATTGTCATCAGAAAAACAGATATACCTGCATGCCGGTGAAATAACCTGCGGATTCTTCAGGTCGTCATACCCGTTTATTATGACGGTGTAACAGATATTTTTGCTCCTGTTATTATCCTTATAAAGATTCCTGAACTTTTCTATGTATTTGCCGTACTTGTTGTAGGTATACATTTTATACATATTGGTAATACCGGCGTCAGACCTGTCACCGAAGTAAGTCCTCGCATTCCCCGTCAAATTAGAAGAAAGTGTCTCGCTTAAGAAATTCATTCTTATTCCTTTTATACCAAGCAATTTATTTTTAGTCAGCTTGATATTATTCTTTGCAAAATATTTCTTGCACATCTCACCATTCCAAAAATAGAACGTGCCTGTATAATGTATTCCGTCATTTTTGATGCCGTCAGCCTTCAAGCTGTTCCTTATCATATCGACATCTTTCTTAAACGGTCCGCTCTTTGCGCATGAACTTATCGCTCCATAGGAATAATTATCTTCAAGGGTCTTAAGAGCAGAATCCCATCCGTCCATCAGACAGCCTTGGTACATCAAGTAACACCAGTATTTTATGTCGAGTATCTTAGAGGCGTCATTATACTTAGCTCCTTTGAAATGAGAATAGAAAATTATGCTGTCAGCCTTGCTAACGAAGTCCAGCATTTTTACCCAGGTTTCAAATTCACCTGTATTCTTGCTATTCTTTCTGAATTCTATTTTAACATCGGCTTTCCCGTTCTTGGTAAGCTCTTTGATTGATTTTGTTATAAAGTCTCTTGCCTCCTTGGTATCGGTATCAAGCGCGACATTGAAATGTATCTCGTCAAACTTATTATCGAAGTCCGCAAGCCACAACATTGAAAAATGGAATTTCTCTAAATCGCTTAATACAAGGTTTGACCTGTCTTTAAACCACCAATGAATGAGATGGATTTTCTTCTTGGCGTAAGGATATTTCTTCTTAGGCTTTTTATATTTCCAGATTTCAAGATTTTCAAAAGCCTCTATAATTTTTGGTGTAATCTCATCATTATTCCAATCAAGTTTTGGATTACGTATGTTTATCGGCAGTAATGATTTTCTGATAGGCATCGCCTTACCAGAATTACCTTTTTGTGATACAACCGCAAACTTTTTATTTACTGGCATCACCGGTTTCTGCGGACTTTTCTTAATAAGTATCTTTGCCCTGTATTTCATTTAAAATCTTGGTATTTAATGAATTAACAATTACTGTGTATATCTTTATATTTATATTTGCCAAAGTCTCCTTGAAAGATTTACAGCAATATCAACCCTATTATCTTTCCTATAAAAATTACATAAAGGATTTACAGAATTATATATTTTTATCTGGTCTCTTATACTTTGATTAAACTTAAATTTAAGTTTTGCTTTTTTATAATTGAGATAAAACCTTATATAGGTGTCATCTACGCCGGTAGCAATTATATCATTTGGCAATTTTTCCCAAAATGAAGAATCAAATATACTTGACCTATAAATCGCTCTATTGCCTACCAAGCCTGAATTGGGACAAAATACATCACAACCTTTAACTTCAGAGACCATCATTTTTATATAGTCGCTGCCGTATAGCAAATCATCGTCTATTGTAAGCAAAAGGTATTCTTGCCCATAATATTTTTTAAGAACAGGTATAAACTTTTTGAAAGATTTCGTGTTTTCCTTCACCCAGTTTATTTTAAGTAGTCCGTCAGATACTAATTTTATCACATCACCTGGTAATTCATTTTCTTTATTTGGAAACTCATCCGTTGATAAGTTCAATTCTACACTGTCAGCTTTTAATGATTGATTCAAAATCGAATTGCAGACAGCTGGTACATTTTCTATTCTGTCTTTCCAAGATGTAAATGATACTATAATCATAGCTTATATGACTTATTAAAGTTTCAACATATCTCCTACCATTATTTCGTCTTCCTTATTCTTATATCTAAACATTCCAGAACCTGGAGCGAAAGTAAGCTCGCCTAAATAAATTTTACCCTTAATCTCATAAAGGTCGACACGTACAAATTTGAAGTCACTTGAAAGAATCTTTGCTATCTCTTTCATCTTCTCGAAACTTTTCGGCTTTGCAAAATCCTTCAAGTCATACTGTATCCCGTAAAAATTACATACGTTGTCATCCATATCGAAATACAATATGTCTCCATGCCCGTGTCCTGCATTTATCGTGTACAGTTTAGGCTCGCCGTTAAAGCACCAAAATTTGTAATCATATAACGATTCCTTCTGCTTCGAGTCAAACATATACTTTTCGGCGTAAGCTTTCCTGACTATATCGTGATAATGCCATTCATAATGGTTCTTGACTGCAAAATCTGAATCAAGCCATGACGATAATTTATTTACGGCTTCTGTATAGTCAAGTTTGGATTCATCCTTTACTATAATGTTCATTCCGCTGCCATGGTTGCATTTCAGAACGAAGCTCTTCGGAAGGCCTTCTAAATCAATGTTCTTACCGTCAAATACCTTCAGAATCGGTATACATATATCCTTTCCCAATTTTTCTTTACAGTATTCGTGCAAAAGAATCTTATCGGCACATCTCGTTTTCAGTTCCGACAAATCGTTAAGCTTAAGCCATTGTAGCTTATCTTGTATCGTCTTGGGATTCTTTAGGTCATATTTGCCTTTACACCATTGGATAAATTCCTGTCTTTCATCAAGTACAGGAACTGCTTCAGGTTTAGGGTCAACTATGTTTGTCGGCAATGCTGACTTCCTAATAGGCATTGTCTTGTCAGTATTACCTTTCCGTGCCACAACTGCAAACTTATTGTTTGCTGGTATTACCTGTTTCCTCTGTTTATCCTTAATGAGAATCTTTGACCTGTATTTCATTTTATCTAATCAATTTAGAAAACGTAATCTTTTTCGTATTCCGAAGGTATTTCATATTCTTCGTTCTCAAGAACGAATTTTATTTTCTTTACTGCAAATGTGCAGTCTATTTTCTGCATATCTATTGCTTTACTTGAATAGTCAAGCTGCGGCGGCTGGCCTACCTGTGTAAACAGAACTTCAGAAAATTTCAGCCTGTACAATTCAAGGTTCCTGTTATCAAGGAACGTAAGATAAAAAGCCTCAGGCAGATATTTCTCGCCGAAATGTGAATAGTAATAGTAACAGATGTCAGCCATTATGAAAAATACGAGGTATCCTTCATCAAGTTTCATAGATACTGTCATCGTTCCTTCGGAAAGTCCGTGGATACTTACATTGCCTCTGTATTGCCTTTGTACCCTCGAGCCTTGGTCTCCCTGCGTTACCGGTGTCTGCTGTATGCCGAGCGGAATCTGCACGCCTTGAATTGCCAGATTAAGAAAATCCCTGACATTATCTACGGGATAGTCAGGGAGTCTCTTAATCAGTGGAGCATATCTCTTAGCTATACTTTCCGGCACAAACGACGCTGGGAACAAAAATTTGAACCTGTTATTTGAACCTGTTAAGAATGGCATAATTAGATATTTTCTTTCTTTTCACGAATTTTATTTGTATAGTCTGCAATCAATGCACGAACTTCGTCAAGCTTCTGCTTCTGACCTTTATCCTTAGGATTGAGACCGTCTGTAACATTCATAAGGTTTTCAAGTATTTCAAGGTCATGGTCATAAATCATTTTCTTCATTTCGTTCGTTACAGACTTGCTGTTGTAGTCTATAAGTCTTTCACGCATCATAGTCTTCACGTCAAGCGACGTCCATTTAGACATATCGCTTACCGCCTCGTTGAGGTCTTTGTAGTCTTTCAACATCGACTTGCCCTCACTGACATAGAACACGCAATACTTGTTCCTGTTGTATTTGCCTTCAAGGAATATAGCTACATTCGAATTGACGTCGTTTGCGAACATCTCAGTCTTGCATACGTCAGATATGTCTTTTATGAACATCCTGTTTTCTATGAACTCAGACATACGCCTTACGTCAAACTTGACATCAGAAAGAAGGGATGCACGCCTTACAGCCTCTGAAAGAACATATCCGGACAAATCTGAATATTCAGCCTCATTGATTGAAAACATGCCGTTGACACCGACTGTTATGACATTGTTATAATATGAAAGCTTTGTACCTTCATTCTTAAACATGCCTATGCCTTCAAGCACGGTACCGAACCTTATCGTTCTGTTGCTTGATGGCTCGTGGTATTTCAACTGTGTCTCGTGTATGAATTCGTTCGCTTTCTCGAGTACATACAACTTATCCTTGATACCAAAAAGAATATCCCCGTTTTCCTTCACCATAACAGGGAGAACATATCTGTCCATTGGTTTCCTGTTACATTCAACAGGCGCCGGATTGATTTTTTCAAGATATTTCTTTACTATCGGCAACTGTCCGTACCCTTCAAGAATCTTGTCAAGAGGTTTCCTTTCATCGTCATTACGTCCGATATTGTCTTCTATCTCAGAGCAAAGTCGTTCAACAAATTCGGAATAAAGAGGACTGTTTGCGTATTTACGGCAACCTGCCATAACCCTCATAGCTTCAACGGCATAAATGTCGGAAGTTATCAGCTTACGTACCTCCTGAATATAGTCGTTAACGACCTCAACAGACTGACTGTACTCCATAAGCTTCGCTGCGAATTGTGGAGCAGCTTCGTAAAGTAAGAGACTGTTGTTCTCGATTTTTGACATCGGATACAAACCTTCCAAGAAGCCTAATGTTTCAAGAGCTTTCGCAGCAAATAGATTGGAATCCTTTTGCAACGTGTCTCTCAGTTTCTCGTTAAAGCTTCCGAACTGCTGAATCCTTTGGTTGTAATACTTGCGAAAATGGTCGCTCTTGCCCCATACTTTTTCAAGGACATCATTGATGACTGCCTTGTCATACTGCATGTTTTTCAAAGCGATTTCCGCTACATTCTTTTCAATGCCGCCTGCGAACATCTGCATAGCCAAATCGACTATGTTGCCTTGCTCTTTTACCTGCGTTTGTTTTCCAGAATTATTTTCCATCTTTATAAAGTTTTAAATTACCTTTATATTTATGGAATTCCTGAAAACCATTCATAGTAAGGACTTAAGAAAAAATTGCTTTCCTCGGACGCATCACAGTATAGTCGATATACTCCTTCAGCATATTAAGCATGTATTCCGGGATATATCTGACTTTCCTGTTTTGAACGAAGTAATAAGTATCCGGTTTATACTCATACTTGTCGACATCTTCGGCTCCGTATCTTGAGAGCCAGCTCTTCACGTTTTCAGGGTGTTTGTCGTCACCCTTGTACAATACTAATTTTCTCGCCATTATTTGATTATTTTAACAAATGTAATTAAATTACTTGCTATTGAGTAAAAATGTCCCAGATTTAACGAAATCGCGTCATTTCTTTTTAATTACTTCAAGAAGATGCCTTGCGAATATCCTGAATCCCTCACGAGCGCTCTCATTATACGCGTCGCAATCAAGATATTTCAAAACATTTTGAATTTTCGCTTGAAAGTCTTCATCCTTAATCTGACAGACAATATCGGATAAATGCTCTTCGTATTTTACATTTTTCACTATGAATTGCTTGATTTCTTCGTTATCCATAATTATAAAATTTATTTTTCGTCTTCATGTTGGCTGCGTACTTTCTCTATCATATCGATTATTGCGCATGTTTCTATAAATCCAGCGACTGGCTCGCCGCTACTGAGCTTGTCATATATTTGTCCGAATTCATCACCGTAAACCTCCACACAGGCTTTGCGCAAGTCAAATTTTTTCTTTCTCCTGAATAAATCAAAAAATCCCATATTGTATTGATAGTATTTTAGTATTTTCTCATCAAATTGGAAAAATAAATGTCTTTCAGTTTCTGAAGTTCTGCTCTCTTTATGCTTTTGTTTGCGACATCATAGAGCATTTTGACCGCAGTGTCATACTCTTCATCGCTATAAGCATACCTCTTCAAGTCTGAAAATGTAGCTTCGAGAGCTTTGATGTCATCTTCAGTAGTTACTGATTTAGCGGTTTCAATTGATAAATTGATAGCCACATTTCTTTTAAAGACTCTGTCAGTCAGCAAAAGTACGATTGTGACTAAAATGATAGCAAATGTTAATGCTGCTGCCATAACTGCAATTTTGTTTTTATATAAAAAACAACGTTTTACCAGAAATCCATAAAAGGTCTTCTTTTTACGGAAGACCTTCTTTGGTTATTTCTAACTGTGTAGACTCTATTGATTACAGTTTACCATCTCAGCATGCTTGCATTGTATATTCTTACATTGATTACTACAATTTTGCGCATTTCCAATAGTTATAAAAGCTATAACTGCAAATGTAATAAAAATACTTAATACACAGATTATAAATCCAACTCCACCCACAAAAATACTTTTTTTGTTAGACTTAGAAATACATGCTCTATCCGTCTTAAAAATTCTTGTTACCATTTTTGTTTTGTTTTTATTTGTTTGTACTTGTTTGTAATAAAAGCAACATTCTATATTGCATTGATAGTCATTCCAGTATTATATAAATTTGTAAGCTTCTCTTGTCTTTCATCAACTTGCTTTATCCATTGAAGCATTTTCTCAGCACCTTCTTTTTTGGTATATGCGACAACATTCATAAATCCTCCATATCCAAAGTCATCGCCTGAATGTCCGTATGCAATCGTATCGCAACAGCCTTCTATAACAGGATGGTTACATATATCCCATCTTATAAATGGTGGACATTTTAAAGCATCCCAGACATCTATTCCGAATATTGTCTTTTTCTGTTGTTCCTTACCGAAGACATTCACCCATTTTTCTGTCTGCAGAATAGCATAAATAGGTCCTTCCAATAATGCCTCTATTAAAGGAAGGGAACCAGTCTCACCAATACGTATACCCAATACGTTTTCTATTTCCTTTGGATTTCCATTCAATTCAACAATTGAATACTCAAATGTTCTGCCTGTCTTAAAAATACTTGTTTCCATTTTTGTTTTGTTTTTAGTTGTTTGTACTTGTTTGTATATAAAAAACAACATTTTACAAGAAACCACAATAAAAAAGAAGGTCTTCTTTTTACGGAAGACCTTCTTGGTTGTTTCTAACTGTGTTAGATTACACAAGTTCGATTGATGGGCTAAATGCCATATCGAAACGCAAGTATTGCAAATCTGGATAGTGACCAGCAGCAAGAAGTGCGAAACGAGATTTCATTGCACCAGCGTATGCGAATGTCGCAGTTGCTGTCGTAGTTACTTTCTTAGCCATAATGTATGGTAAGAAAATCAAACCTGGGTCATTAGGTTTAGTGATACGACCAACCAAAACGCCTGTATAGTTTACAGGAAGGTTCGGGTCTTGGTACAATGTAATGTTGCTTACCTGTCCAATTGGATTAGGAGCATCAGCTACAGATTGAACGTTGTTAGGCAAAGTGATTTGAGTAAGACCTGCTACAGATTGTACTGCAGTTACGAACTGAGTAGAACCGATAGCGAAGAATTTACCACCTGACAAACGAGAATCGTGAGAGATGATGTTAGCAGCATACAACAATTTACGCATTACACGTGCTTGAAGTGTCAACGAAGTTTCACCACCGTTGTCAACAACTACTTGTTTGTAATCTTTGTAAGCAGCAGGAATGTCTTCGTCAGCATCTGCAACTGATTTGAAGTAAGTGTTCAATACTTCGCCTCTGTCTTCAAGACGGTCAGCATGTTTGCCAGCCAATTCCCACATCTTAGTTAAGATGTACTTGTTAGTAGATTGAGACAATTCGTTAAGAGCATCACCTTCGATTTGAGCGATGATGTCTTGACCGTCAGCCTGTGCATCTTCGATTTGTTCCCAAGTAGCTGAGAAACCAACTTGGTAAGTTCTTACTTTGTAATCGAAAGAAGTACGTTTAGCACCCAAGAAGTTAACTGTAGTAGCTTCTCCTTCTTCACGTTCGAATGGTTCTACACCGAAATTGTTGTCGTAAGGATTCTTTGAACCAGTTTTTTCTACTGAGTTTTCATAGAAGTCACGACCTGTGAATGCAGTGATGTGATTTTCTTTCGTATTTACTTGACCGAATACGAAGATACCTTCGAATGCTTCTGCAAGAGTTTGAGCGCCATTGAAACGACGTGCATTGAATTCACCCGGTTTAGCGTCTTTTCTTTCAACTAAGAAGATTGGTTTACCAGAGATGAAGCCAAGTTCAACGAATGTCAATTTGAAATCACCTTGTTCAATAACAGGAGCTTCAGAACCTTCAGCTTCGATAACTTTCTTCAATAATTCTGCACCTTCTTCAGAAGCTTCAACAACTTCAACAAGCAATGGGTCAGCAACTGCATTTGTAAATTTGTAGCTTACATTACCATCTTTGTCGTAAGTACGCAAGTCACCATTGATACGGCCACCTTCGTAAACAGTATCGTAGAAACGATATTGACCTTGAGGAGCTGATACCGGTACAACTGCCAACAAGTCAAGAGCGATTGTTTGAGCAGCTGCTTGCATTGCGATAGCTACACTTGAAGCGATTGCATCTGCTGAACCGTTACGTACACCAGAGAAACCATTTTCACCACCATTAGGGAATTGAATTGCGCCAGCGCCTTGCATAGTCATTGACGGATTCAATGTTGGTCCCCAGAAAGCAGATTCCAAAATTGGTTTCATTTTATCGTCGTTATCTTGGATAGCGCAAACTTTAGACATCCAAGCAACTTTTACAGGGTCTTTTATTCCGGTTGATTCTTCAATCACCTTGCCCCAATCCTGAAGGGCTTTTACACTATTGATTTCCATTTCTATCAAATTTTTAAGTTACACTTTTGAAACAATTCACAACACCGGAATAAGTTCCTTTCTTTCTTGCTCCGAAGCGTTAGCTTTTATATTTATATTTTTCTAAATTTCCTCATTTTAGAATCCGTATTTCAAACGTCTTTTTATCTCTTCAGCGACAGAAGCCTGTACTTTTCCTTCATTACGGACGTTCCTGTTCTGATTCCTCAAAGATTCCGAAAGATATTTTTTCGTATCTTGACTGCTTACGCTTTCCGTAAGATTCCTTGTCTTCCAGAAACGAACAGCTGCGTCTACACTGCCGATAATATACAATTTGCTTTCGTTAAGGATTTCTTTCTTACGGTTGTCAGAAAGAGCGCTCCAAGATTCTTTCAAGTAGTCAGGCATAAATTGAATAAGTTTTTCTGCCTCTGTAACAGATTTCTGTTCATTTATGGCTTGACTCTGTTGTTCCATCTTATTGTTTGTATCCTTAATAGACGAAGCAATAGAATTTACAGATTCTACAAGGTTTTGAAGTTGAGTGTCTTCAGTACTGCGCTGTTTACCTTCAACCATCATCTTGATGTCTTCTATAGATTTGTCAGCAGCTTCAACTATGCTCTGCATTTTACCGCTAAGCTTTTTGTTGATTTTAGTCTGAGACTCAGAGATATATTCTGTATACTTCTGAAGCATCTCAATTTTTTCATTAAGCTGCTTGTTCTTCTGAAGAACCTTATCGAAACTTTCAGAAAGATATTTTGTATATCCTTCAAGCATTTCAGCCGTTACCGTGTTCTTTTCAAGATGTTCAGACAAATATGCTGTATAACGTTCCATATCCTTTGATGTGACAACGTCTTTATTCATCTTTTTAAGATGTTCTGACAGATAGCCTGTATATTTTTCCATAGCATCGCTTGTAACTACGTTTTTATTCATAGCTGCAAGATGTTCAGAAAGATATGCAGTATACTTTTCTACGTCTTCGCTTGTAACGACACCTTTTTTCAATTTATTCAAGTATTCAGACAAATACTTAGTGTATTTATCCATGTCGCGTCTTGTTACGACATCTTGAGGGTTGCCTAACTTCTGTTCCATATAATAATTATTAAAGTTGATTCCACTTACAAAGAAATATGTCTTTCCGTCTTGTACGGTTGGACCGTCAGTAATGTTCGCACCAATATTGTTCAGACATTGTTCAACAGCGTTATTGATTATGCCTGTGAATTCACCTGTTACATTCTTTCCGAATTCAACCTCAACATGGTCGTTTACGAAATTAACTATTGCTGTATCAGAATTTGATTCAACAGAACAGATACCCATATCGCTGTCGACTGTTATGTCCATTTTGCCAGGATTCATACCGAGCGCCTTACGGAATTCACCTATAATAGACTTGCCGTCTATTTTCGGTTTTTCATTTCCGCTTTCAGGTTCTTTCTGACCTTCATCCTGCAATTCGTACAAATCGGCGCCATCGAAAGACTCGAGTATTACACGGCTCTTCATTTTGGCATTCTTCTGTGAACTCAAAGCATTAACGGCATTTATAAGAGCGTCAGAACCCGCGCCCTTGCTTTCGTTAACTGCATGGAGAACTGCATTCTCAAAACCTGGTTCAGCAACAAGGTCATAAGTTATAAGTTCTTCGACAACGACATGATTGTCAGGTGTCAAAGTACCGATAGCCCTTGAAGATATATGAAGAGGCACTTTATTTTCTATAAGAGTCTTCGCGATTCTTCCTGAAGGAGTATTTAATAATTTGATACGACCCTTTATAGAATCTGTCTTTTGGTCATAGCTTAGACTTTCAACTATATGAGAAACGTTCTGATAAGACACATACCTCATATTAGCGGGATGTTCAAGCTCACCGAGAAGGTCATGATTCTTAATCTTTTCCGTAAGAGCACCAAGCTTCTCAAGGAAATTCTTAGAGTCATATATCCTGTTATTACGATTCTTCACGTTAAACGTCGTGAAGCATCCTTCAAGAACAATATCGCCGCCGTCCGCAGAACTTGAGCAGACACCGTCACTTAAACTCTCAACGATATATTTCTTATTTTCCATTGTTATTATAAGTTTTTCTTATATATTTATTTTTTTTGAAAATTCCTAAAAAATTATGCGTAATACCTCATCACCGTACCTTCATTAGTTTTCAGGTTTTTGATGTCGACATCCACTTCCATACACACTTCTTTTTCCCATGTCAGAAATTTTACCGACAATTCGTATGTGACATTTTCAGTCGTATTTACAAAACGTTTCATCTGGTCGTTGATGTCAGCCTCGACCATATCTTCATTATAATTTGTCTTAAACAGGTAGTCGCTCAGATTGCATCCGTAATCAGGCATATTCAGCAATTCACCTCTATTTGTAAAAAACAAGACATTCATCTGTTGGATTAACTCCGCGATTTCGGAGTTAACCTCAACAGCTGAATTATCTTCAGTCACCAAATAATTAGGAGGCAATATGTTGAAATCCCTTAATCCCATTATTCGCCAAATGACAATGTAGATATTACACCAGTCTTGTAGATAGTTGCTCTTTGAGTAATTTTCTCAAGACCTTTAGCAAGTTCCAATCCGACATCGATAACGCCAGAGTTTGCATCAATGACTTCATTGGTGTTATTCGATTTGTTCATTACTGTACTGAAGTCATAGATACCACCTGCTCTCTTTATGTCTTCAAGGAAAGAATCGACGATACTCTTGATTTCGCGACGGGTATTGTCATCGTTATGATATACACCGAATATGTATTTCTGCAAAATGCTTTCTATACTGAGAACGATATATATCAAAGTATCAGTACAGTGCAAAGAACTCAATGAAGACTTTGGAGACTGTTTAGCAGTAACGTTACCGTAAATAACTGCCTCATAGTTGTCTATCTTCACGATACTGTTGAATCCGAATGGTTCAAGCCAATCGCGGTTGTCATCAGTTATCGTAGACTCAACACCTTTAACGCCGTCACCGAGAACACCAAGTTCAGTACCTGCTACCAAGTACCAAGGGAAATCACCTTTCTTATAGAAAAGATTCGAAACAGCTGCTGAAGGCGGAACGAATTTTTCTATAGAGTTATCGAGTATCTTTACATAAGGATAGAAGTAACCGCCGAATGAAGCACCCTGCTCTTCTTTAGGTAAAGAATACTTGAACTGAGAAGGGATGTTAGGATTACCTCCCTTAGAAATATATTCTGCAGAAACGATTCCGTTCTTGCCCCGGAATACAGGTCCTGGTTTTTCAGCAGACTTAAACTCTTTTACAGAAGGTCCGTTTATAATCGCAAGAGAAAGTCTCTTTTGACAAATCTCTGTAAACACTTTCTTAGATTCAGGACTAATACCGTTACCGAATGTATCGACAAGATACCTGAACTGTAAGATGCGTTTATCTACAAGCGATTTAAACAAACTGTATTCAGGTTTGTTAACATCATCCCTATCATAGTTTTCTTCAAGAATAGAAAGAATGTTCTCTTGTTGTTTCTCGACAGCAAAAGGTTCTTGCTGTTCACCGGTACCAGGCATGTGACGAGCTTCAAGCTTGAATCCGTTAAGGCATATCCATTGATAGCTCTTTACTGCCTCATCAACTTGTTTGGCTACACATACATTATTCTCTTCATCAATGAAAGGTAATGAATCATAGCAAATAACTTTTTTGAATACTTGCTCAGAACTTTCTTCAACAGAGGTCTCTACCATTTCAACATTATATACTCTTGTCAACCTGCCGACAGCAACGTCAGATACAAAATAATCGCCTGTCTTAATGTTTTCATCTTTATCAACATAGATTTCATTAGGATTAAGACTTTCATTCGTATATGCCTTTACTTTCCTATACAAACCATTGCTTTCGCCGTATGCAGATACTTTACCAGAGTATGACAACATGTTAACCTCTATTCCTTCAGAATCTTCTATTTCAGATTCAGGGTCAATGAGCTTCTGTACAAGTTTATGACCGATAATATCTATCTTTTCATCAATAATATCTTGATTGTCATATCCTGACTTAATTTCAGCATTCTCTACCAATTCTGTGTTTTCATAGCAGATAACACCTGTATAGTTCGTATCGTCATTGATAAGCTTTTGTATCCAGACATTGATACCAAGCTTATTCACGAAATTAGGAATAAGACAACCGGTATAAGTTGCAAGAACTTTTACAGACTGAATCTTCAAGAAATCCTGAAGTTTGTCAGCTTTGAAACCGTTTTCATCGAAATAGTTTTGGTATGTGATGTCTGAGGTAAATCTGTAATATTGCTTATCTTTTTCCACAGGAATACTTATTTCAGTAAGGCACGGTGTTCCGTCATCAAACTGAGTTCCTGTATGTTCAGGCTTAATATCGCATTTCGGACCGAAATCACCTTGAACGATATAAACGTCTACGAAGTAATCAGAGACAATAGAAGTTGGGTTAAGGTATGAAGGAATTTCTTCATCACCATACCAGTCCTTAACTGTCATGTTATAACCCATACGGTTGTATTCCGAAGACCTCTTTACAAGAATGCTTACAGGTTTCTTGTTGATATTTACGAAGTTCAATATCTGAGGTTTTACCTCTTGAGGGTCGAAATACTTAGATACAGTATAACCGTAAGTTTCAGCATCAGGAATCCAGAATACAGATGTGTCATAGCATCCAGATAATGGCAATGACATTATATTATTGTTTGCCACATCAGAAGCAACAGATATGCCTGCGTTAGGAACCCTGTCTTTACTTTCTTCTGTCTTCAAAAGATTAAGAACAAGTATTGAACTTGTATTCAATGCCATTTTAGCCATTCTGTGAAAATAGCTACCTGACTTCTCAAGACTTCTGTCAATGTCACCGAACATCTTTACGAAGTCCGTATAATTATTGACTTGTACAGGCCTGTTAACAGGACCTTGCTTAGAAAAGCCTATTAGCAACCTTTGTCTCGTAGGACTAACTGGCATGTCGTTAGACTGCTGGCTCTTATCTATAATAAGAGTGTAAACTCCGGCAGAATTATGCTTTAAAGATGAATCTATTGCCATGTTATTAAAATTTTATGTTATTCTAATTCTATTTATAATTTTAGAGAAAAGTCCTTAAAAGAACCTAATGATAATCCTTCGCAGCAGCTGAATAAAACTTTATTGTCAAGCATTTTTCTCGCTATGAATTCACGTAATGAAAGAAGTGAGTCATTATTATAATCTACGATACCAGGACCGTCTTTCTTATATTCAGTCGTATCTGTTATAATACATTTATCATATTTAGACATTGATTCTAAATCTGATTCTCCTACATGAAAACTTTTATAATACTGATTCTTATTATACTTGTCAGCATGTTTATAGCCGTTATTCCAGAATTCTATAACTTTATTCCAGAAATGTCTACTACAAAAGTATGCACTTATTTTATTTCCACTGATACCTATAACAAATCTCCATTTAATAAACTGCCCTTTATTCATTGCATGACGTACAACTAAATCAAAAGGACTATCTTCGGATTCTTCCGTATTTTGTGTAGAATATCTTAAAGGAAATTCTGCTTCTCCATTATCAAAAGTTTCTTTAACTTCTATATTAGCCTGCAAAGAGTCAGGAGCTGTTCTAAGATGTATAATATCTATATCAGAATAATTCGTACGAAATACATCGTCAACAGATATAATCTCAATAGGCGTAATTGCTTCACCGGCTTTGGACCTGCCAGCAAGACGGTTTATCCTGTAAAACAGCTCGTCTCTTGTCAAGTTTTTACTATTAGCAAAAGCTTCACGTTTGATAAGAAATGACATAATATCACCTTCTTCTTTACCTTTCTTAGCAGCGTCCGAAGAAGAATGGTCTGACTGCGACAATGGCAGACAGACCATAACATATTCAATACCATCAATTTCACAGAAACCAGTAAGTTTTTTACATAAAACTTTGCTGTCTCTTTCCGACCGTGAAAACCTATTTTTTTGCTCCATTCCTAATTATATTAGAAATCGATACCTCTCGTACGTATTTCGGCAACGTCAACCATCAAATGGAATTGAAGAGTAGCGGCATTATTATCAGGAACAGTATTGATACCGCCAAGACCTGTAGGCTGACCGGTAACGTAACACATAGACAATATCAATTCACGCCAAATTGAATCATCACGGTCATACTGAGTGATAAGACCACTACCGCAATAATCAACCTTCAAACTCTTTTGAGCTGTTTTTTCATCATAGATAAGACGGTACCATTCCATAACCGTATTATATATGTAGTTGACGTGAGTATTGTCCAAGTTCTGAGTCATCGTAACGGTAAGGTCTACGTTTGTCGTAGTAGGCATACCTGCATACGTTCTCGTCGATTGGTAGTATTGCTGGTTAATCGTCGGAATAGTCGGATACAAGTTATCAAGACCGTCTATCTGTTGAACGTGCTCTATAAAAAGCTCGTTCTTCGTCAATGCAGGCGGAAGAATCAAGTTTATATCTGAATACGACGTTACAACCGGTTCGTATTTTTTGACAGCTGCTGTGCTGTTCCTAAAATGATGTAATCCCATAGCTTTATATTATTAAGTATTACTATTCTATTTATAATTTTATTTCTTGCCACCTATATAAGCTCCAAGAATTGTTGTAAACGCCCTTGATGTCAAGAATTCGTAGAAAGGACCTTTCGTACATCCGAACGCGCTCGCAACAGCCTTTCCTATTGAAGGACCGATAGTTATACCGAGCACGCCGCCGGCTATCGCGCCGAGCACGCCTTCTGTTACATCTTGATATTTCACAAGGTAGTCGTTATATCTGCTGATTATGTCAAGATACTCATCTTGTGTTATAGGCGTATCGCCGAAATATGTCTTCACTACGTTAGGATAGTCAAGCATATTATATTTGCCGTCTTTCTGAGCAAACCTGTATTTCATGAACTGTTCCTTGGTGGCAAGCAGAGGCTCGTTGCTTTCACCGAATGTTACAATAACAGTTTCGCTCGATTCACTTTCTTCTTCAGGTACGACAGGTTTCTTCTGTCCTACTATTGCGTCGCCGGAACCATTACGCACGCCTGAAAATCCGTTATCGCCGCCAGAAGGCATTTGAATAGGTCCAGCGTTTTCTATGGCGTCTTGCTTAATCCTGTACGTAAAGTTTCCATGTATATCTGTATCCCTTTCTATGACAGTTTCAGGATAGCGCGAATAGATATAGTTCTGTAGCCATACGTCTATATCGCTTACTATCTCCTGTTGGTCCTGCATCGTAGGTATCGAATTAAGCTTTACCTCTATGCTTGTGCCGGTAACCTTGATTGTCGCGAATTCCTCATTGCTCCCGTTAACAACAGAAATCATAGGGTTTGTCGCTGTATTCTCATCACCGTCAACAACAGTCATCTGAGGTACTTCAAATGTTATTTCATCTATTGGATGTTCTTCAAGGGCTGCAGCGCATTCACTTAGGTAGAAGAATTTCTTATTTTCGATTCTGTTCATAAGCTTTGCATATTCCATAAAGGAAATCTTGCCTTTGAAAAAAGTATTGTTAACATTGGAAAAATCTTCCATATTGCAACCTGACTTTTTAGCCGTCATATAGGCCTCAAAAAATTTTTTTCCCATTTGCCTATCTAATTTAAGTTTTATATATTTATTGTTTTGCAAAATTACTCTGAAATATAAACTTTACCGGATGACGTCACTTTCACCTTCAAATTCGTCTTCGTAGTTGATTTCTGCTTACCTGATTCAGTCTCCTTCTTTATCTTCTCAGTTTCGTCAGCACCCATGGCAAGTATCTCCATCATATCCATAGCAGGATAGTCTATATGGTATAGGAAAATATAATCCTTATCACTGTTGCCTTCGCCGGTCTTCCTATAAATATCGGCCGCATACACGCTTGCTCCGTCCTCTTCTATATTATAATAGTACCTTGCATACATTTTCCTCTTATCGTCTATGCAACTGTAATTCTTCTGCATATTGTCGGCTATCGACTTTCGCGCAGACGCAAATTTATCCCTCGACTGCGACAGTTGGTCGTCATATTTGCTTACGGCATTACCGAGCGAATTGTCAGGCACGAAAGAAATAATCGAGCTTGCATCCAAAGCAGTTATCCTGTCAGGTATGGTACTGAATTCAGGAATTCTCAGTTCCTCCATAATATCGCGTAGAGACTTGATATATCCAGAAATTTCTTTTATATATTTCGCTATTTTTATGATATGGTCAACAATAAGGCATATCTTATAAATGACGTTGTCGACGGCGGAACCAAGCACAGCCGGCGCGGCGCTCTCAGTAATACCGTTCACGATTTCAGTCGCAAGGTCATTAAGGGCAGGCTCCATATACTCTTGCATGATGTCTTCCATTTCAGCACACCTCTTATATACGAACTTATGGCCGTAGCCGCCTTCCGTCAAATATCCGACTGTTACTTCTTTGATATATGTCTCAAAGCTTTCAAGATTTAGCCTGTAATTTTCTTTAAGGTCGTTAATCTGTTCCTCGAATTCATCTTTTCTCTCATTGAATTCCTTCTGTATCCTGTTCTTTTCACGTGTAAGGGAACCTTTCAAAGCTTCTTTCGCGCTAAGCTGTTTTCTTTCTTCCACGGTTTTCGCCTCTTGGACACTTGTATAAAAAGTCTTCGCCGCCGACAAAGTCTGTGCTGCCGCCTTCTCAGCAGCAAGTTTCGCCTGTTGTTCAGCTATCGCAGCGAGTTCTTCTTTCATGGCACCGAGTTCAGCTGTCATCTCATCTGTCAGCTTCGTTACGATTACGACTGGATTCTCAGGTATCTTTATGCGCTGCTTTTCCAATGCTTCTATAATCATAAGGCATTGGTTGCCCATACATATCATATCCTTTAAGGTGTCAGGAATCTTCATGATTAGTCATTTAAAGTTATGTCAGAAACATTCACGTCAGAAACGGATACTTGAATATCAGCAGTTTCTATGAAAGACGCTATTTCCACAGTAGTCGCTTTCCTGTTTATAGACGTGACAGAACTGTTTTGAAGAACAGGCTTCATCTCATCTGACTTATCACGCTTATTATAGACATTGACTGAAAGTAGGTTTGCCGAGCTGCTTATATATGCCTTTATCCTCTTACCGTAATTCGACACGTTTTCGCCTTCGCCTGTACCGTATGAGCAAGAGGCATTGTATGTATAAATGCTGCCGTCTGAAACAGACGTAATCTTCAGGGCGACGTTTATGTCAAAACTTACGGTATTATGCGTCTTCAGCACCGGTCTGTAAGTAATTTGTTCATCACACTCCTCTGTCTCGTCACTAACGTCCCCGATGTCGAAATGCTTTATGACATTTACTCTGCTTGTTTCCAAAGAATCGACGTCGTATGTCCTTTCAGCGATATAATGCTCTTTAAGAGTTATCTCATAATCAAGAACGAAACTGTCATATTTGCTTCTGAACAAATCGCTTAACTGAGACCTGCCGTCATTTACGAGTGTGTTTATCTCAAAATATTCACCGAAGCCAGAAGGCTTTACGTCAAGCCCTATGTCCGATATTGTTTTTGTTACGACATTTGCAGCAGTTATGACTTCAGTGTCATAGGTCATAAATATTCCGTCAGAAACAATCTTATTCGTAATGCCTATAAGTGAAATCTTATTATAAGAATTATTCAAGTCATTTACCGTGCAGGCATTCCTGAACGACTCTATGTCAGGGTCCTCTGCTATGTAGGCAACGCTTGGTATTCGTAAGACTATCTTCTTAACGTATAATTTACCGTCAATGACTTCAGGCTTCGGACACAAAATATACCTCGTGTCTGCATCAAGTCTTATGGATGCGAGTATGACATCATTTTCTTCTGACGTAGTTACATTACGTATCTCAAGAACATATCCTTTATATGCAGAGAGATTCAGTCCGCTCCTTGTAAAATACAATGTCACTGTATCATAGTACATCCTCTCGCTCGAATGATATACCATGTCAGCTGTCGGCGTAAACTTGTTGTCAATATCAAGATAACAAGGCTCTCCGTTAAAATTAGGGTCTATGAATTTACCTCCGTTAATCTTCGTTGACATAATGGTATTAGACATAGACACGTTCGTCGTCATGTCATTAAACGTATCCTGAAAATTATCAGAAAATATATACCTCCTGTTATAATAGCGTCCGTCCTTTACGACACAGACACCTTCGCTTAAAGACAAGTAATTACCAGAAACTTCAGGGTATTTAACAGCGAGAGGCTCATCTTTCACCTCATTATATTTTACATATTCGACGAGTATCGAATCAGTCAACTTATAGAAATCTGACATCTTTGAAAATTTTTGTTATTCATTATATTTATAGACGACGGCAAAAATAAAAACAGCCACGGAATCCTCACGCGGCTGTCCCAAAACAAAATAACAAAACAAAACTCAAAACAAAAACAAAAAAAGTCATATATTTAGAGATGTATCATCTTCTTTCATTGAAAAGTTATTATAGAACTGTATCCTTTTTATGCTGTTAATAAAATGCACCATCATTTTATCGACATACATCAGAAACATCGAGAATCTCGACTCCCTGTACAGATACTTGCTGACACATTTGTTAAGTATACCCTTTCCAGATACGTCATACCCACGGTTTTTCGTCAAGCCTGTCTGACGACTCTTGTCTATCACAGACTTGAAATCGCGGTAATTCCATACCCTCATGTCATAAACTTTTCTTGTGTCCATCGTCTATAATCCTTTTTCTATTTATGACTTCTGTCTTTTTCTTGGTTTCTTGACAGGCTTCTTTCCATTTTTGGAAAACCATATTACCTATCTTTTTACCTAAATCCGTTATTCTTCTACAGTTGCATCCCATAGGCCTATATACTGAAATTATCCTTGATATTACCATCCTCATCTATATAAGATGTCGATATGAATTCAACGCCTTTCTTATGGTATTGGTTATAAGCGGCATTAAGGGAAAACACAATCTGGTTCGTAAAGAATGAAAAAGCATTCCCTTTCTCTGCGTCAAACTTCTTGTACATCTTAAGAAGTTCAAGCATAGCATATTGCTCATAGTCCTTCGCCTCTTCTGGGTTATTATTCCTGTTTCTCATATTCAGATGCTTGATATGTATCTGAAAGTACTTTACGAGTTCATCGGTAACCTTGCCGGCTTTCTGGCTTTCTATGATAGCTTCAGTATATTTTTTATTGTCTATGTATGCCATCTTACAAAAGTTTTATGACTATCGTATCTTCTGAAGGCTCCTTAGGGCATTCCGAAATAATTTCTCCAGTAATTTTGCTTACATACGGAAATTCTTCAGTTGCAATCTTCAACTTATCTTCAATCACCTTTCTTGCGAGGTCAGCCTCTTCACAGACATGTTTCGCCTCACGCCATTCGGTTGAAACGTCATATTTATACTTTGTGACCGCCTTTCGTACAGTCACGACTGTATCATTATATGGAAAATCTTTCTTCCCTTTGAGATTTACAGAAGCCTCTTTAATGGCTGCATCTTTTAATCTGAGCATTGCCTCCTGTGCATACTTTTCCATTTTCTTGAAATAGACATACTGCTTTAGGGCATTGTCTACTGACAAATTTAACAAGCTTTCGTTAATCTGCTGAAGATTTCCTATCTTCAAGTTGTTCACTGTTTCTTCAAATATTCCTTCCATAATTATATTGCTTAAAAATTATTCTTGTTTTAATTTATACTCTTTCATATCAGGGTCTGGGTCGAGTACAATTTTCTTCGCCCATATAATATAAAATTCGCCTAAATCGAATCTAAGAGTCGTATCAGATGTCATGTAGATATTGACTGTATCCTTACTGAAGACCTTCATAAGGTTGTATAGTCTCGTGAACCATTGCATATCGACATAAATGTCTTTAAAGATTTCACAGAGATAATTCCTGAATGTCTCCCTTGTACCTTTGCATACTGGACATTCAAGCTCTTTCTCGTCATACCAGTCACTATGCTTGCCCTTGTACCAATAGGTAACGGTTCCTGCTCCACCACATTCCGGACATGAGTGTTCGCCTTCAATAAACTGCTTTGAGATATTGTGTACCTCTTCTATTGTCGCAGTCACATACTCTGTGTCCTTTGCCGCCGTACTTGGAACTGCTTTGAATTTAGGCGTGCTGTCATCTGGTTTCGTATCAAACCCTTTCGTAATGTCAAATCCCTTTGATTTCAGGTATTCGACAGGCATTACAAGCATACAATAGCTGTCAGACACATAAACTGTGTCATCTATGACTATAAACCTTGAAAGCTGAAGTCGCTTGTCAGAGCAATAGCTGCGCAATACCTCGTAAATTTCCTTACTGTCCATAACTCTAAGTTCTATCTATTCTTGGTTAAGTAAATAAGAATTTTGCCACTTATAGTTTCAGGGTCGAAGTTTTTGTATATACCAAGAACTATGCCTGAATCATCGTAATTACTGTCCTTCTCCTTTGTCGCTGTCGCAATCGATTGGAAAATGATGTAAAGGATTATCGTAAAGATATTCACGATAGGGATTATCGAGCACAGGATAAGCCCTAATAATTTTGTTATAGACATTGCATGTGTCGCGTTTAAGTGCAGAAACCAAATAATGAAATTCAGCACCATCGGAATAAGAATAACTAATTCATTCATATTACATCATGTTTAAATTTACCACCAAAGAAAATTAAAATATTTTATAAAAGCTTGTTTTCCCTCTTCATATTTCTCTTTATTTTTTGGGCTTTTCTCATAAATGACTCTTTCATCATTTGTCTTGTTTTCTATCCAATATATCATTTTATCTATCTCAGCCCTCCATTCATCAAGAGTCTTAAATTCGGAACCTCCAGGCATGGAATCAGTTTGTTCCTTGAATGCCTTCAGCCTTGGCTTTATGAATTCGAGAATAGTCATATCAAGATTCCAAAGCTCGGTGTCGTCAAATCCCCTTGTAAGGCGTTGCTCTTCCCACATCTTCCACCTTTCGTCATCAGGCTTTCCTACCGTGAAATTCACGTTCTTTATACCTAATGGGTCGAGTCTGTTCAGTTCACGCTTCAGGTATGCCCACATAACAGGCATGCCTTTATACTGTTCCATAAGCTCATCGCAGTCGACATCGTCATACGTATAATAATTAACGTACGGATTCTTTTCATTCCTTTCAGCGACTATGATATTGCTTTTGTCTTCAGGCTTGAATTCTTCTGACAATATCTGCCATTTATTAACGAGGCATCCTGCCTCATATTCCGTTATTTCCTTTCTATCCATCTTTTTAAATTTTTAAGAACTACTCTGAATCGAATTGATTTAACAGATTCACTGTTACAAAAATTCAAAGCCTACACTGTTCTTGCATAGGCTTTGAAGGTAAAATGTAATTAGTTTTTATTTTATATTCAGGAACGGGATAGTATTGCCTGCATTCGTAACCGGAAGTTTTCCATCCCATTTCTCCAGGGCATACTGCTGTACAAGAGTAGGCGTCAGGGAATTAGCTACTGTACGGTTATAATAAGCTTCTCCATCAGCCATTGCCTTCAGTGAATCCGCATATCCTCGTGCTTTCGCAACAGCAATCTTTGCATTAGCCTCTGCTTCTTTCACTTGGTTCTCTGCCTTAAGTGCAGATTGTACAGCGGCATTCTTTGCATCAATCATTGCAGACAAACTTTTTGGCGGAATTATCTGTGATGTAAACTCTTTTATATCAAATCCTTCACTTGCAAGGGATGAATCAAGCATAATTCTGACGTCATTCTCAAAAGTCGCTCGATTGCTCATAAGTTCGTCTGACGTGTATCTATTCGCACATATTCTGTAAGCATCATAAATGCAAGTCTTGATATAGCCATCTTCAATAACCCTCAGTTTGGCGCGATACGTTTTGAATACATCTATAGCCTTTGCTCGATTCAATTTATATGACAGATACGGGTCCATCGTAAAGATGGCAGCGTCTTTTGTCATAATTTTTAATGAATCGTAATCCTTTTGTTGTACCACAACCGGATAAGTATACACGGATGTGGTAAACGGGTTATACCACGTCCAGCCTGTACACGTTGTCGCACTTAACTCACCTTGCTCGGTAAGGCTGAATTTTTTAAACTTGATTCCAACCTCTGAGGAATCCACTCTGGCGCAGCTTGCGAACATTGTCGCAATGACTGCAAAAAGCAATAATACTTTCTTCATTTTAAAACTGTTTTATTTGTGTTATTTTAATAGTTTACAAATCAACTGAAATTTTAATTCCTGAATCGAGACTCTTAAATAAGTCATCAGAATACATCGTTCCTAAGTCCATAAAATTTGTCCTGTCAAAAATTCTGATTTCTCGAGAACCTTCATCATCCCAATCCTTTTGTATAAGGATTTTAAGCTCATAGTCATCGACAACTTTCTGCAAAGCCTGCTTGAAAGAATCCTTTATCTTAGCAGATACGATTTCAAACAATTCAAGCCTTACTTGTTTCTCGATAGCTTCGATAAAATTTTTTACACTTGAATTTATAGTAGTGCTCAAATCTTCTTTGGGAAATCCGTATAATTTTGAAAGACTTGCTTTCATTTTAGCAAACTCTTTAGAACCTTTCTTACATTGATAGCTATCAATCAATTCAGGCTCATTCTGAATACGGCGTTTCCCATTATTTGTACTGTTGTCACTCATAAACTTTCTGACGTCGCACTTAACGAAATCATAAGTTTGTCTGTCTTCATTCATCTTGATACTGAAAGAAATCAAATATCCAGATATAGCAACAGAAGACACATATTGGAAGTCAGAATCTTTGACAATTTGTTTCCAGTATTTCTTAAAAAGAGTACGCCTCAGATTTTTACTTGCTCTCATCTTGTTTTGTTTACCGTTTTGTTTTTATATAATAAACAACATTTTGCCGGTAATTTCAAGTTTTTTAAGCATTAAATTATTTTTCACTGTTTCCTGGTCTTCGTCATTCCTGACTTTTATGAGAGACTCGATACTATTATAAGTGTTGTCGTTCCTATCAGTTATCGTAATTCCCACGGTATAGTTTCCAGCATCTTTATATAAGAAATACAAATAATCCCTGCCTGACGTATAAACAAGTTCTCCGTCTTTCGTGACAGACCATTTTATATCCTTTATACCTGCTATCCTTGTTATATTGCAAGACATCACTATCCACGTATATGGCCTGACGGTAACACCGTTCCAGACATACCTCAGCCTGTCGAATATGTCATATACCGTTTCAGATGACTCAGAATCCTCGCAATGGGTCGATACGTCATAACTTATATTATCAGTGGTCGAAAACAACAGCGTACCAAGATTGTCATAGAAATACGGGTAATACATGTCCATATCTGATTCCTCGACATCATGACTCATAATATATTCTTTAAGCTTACTGATAAATTCGACGACTGTCTTCTTTTGCTCGTCAGAATACATTCCGGCGTTAGGATTTTCTCTCGCATCGTAATAGAATCCGTTAAGCTCTATCTGCAAGGGGCGTACATATATGATAACAGGTTTAGTCATACCCATATTGTTGCATGCGTCATAATAACAGCAGGTGACAGTATAATTTCCGGTATACTTGAATCTGAACAATACCTTGCAGACCTCATCATAAGTTCCTTCGATGGTTATCTCTTCATAATTTTGTTCTTCATGAACTGCCTTCCATACTATCCTTCTATATTTTTCGCCGGTATCGAGGTCTCCTATCGTCAAATCGTCCGAATATGCTGATATTGGCACATTCTTGTCACCTATCGCAATGCTGCCTGACGGTATGAATTCACATATACACTTACCAGACATCTCAATAACTTCTGAACTTTCAGAATCTTCGAAGCTTTCGTTATCTATATAGTCATGATTTTTGTCAAATGATATGAAAGCATCAACCATTTCGGCAGGAGTCATAGGTATTTGCTCCTTATATCCAAGGACGATATAATGAGGCCATTCCGTATCATAGTCGTCATTAAAATTCCAGTTATCGCAATTATGGTATTCGATGGTTACATACGGATTTCCAGTATACTCGTTTATGCCTTTATCCGTTATTTCATAATCACCTGTGAATTCTCCTCCGTCGCCTCTTTTGACTTCTATCGAGCTGAAGTCAATATCGTCGACATCAGTATCCCACCTTATACCTATTATGTTATAATCGTCATCCCGTATTTTTTCATAAGGATGCGTCGCTCCCGGACTGTTGAGCACATTCCCGTTCTTATATTCTTTCTCAACCGTTTTCTCTTTCTTAGGCAAAGATTCAAGATATTTGTTAAACAGAAGGTCTGACGTTATGAACACGTCATTTGTCAAGACATTGGTATACGCGAAGCCGTCTCCAGCAAGAATGTCATCGAATCTGCTTTTCTGTATAACATTATTAAGAGTCGCTGTCGTGAAATAAATTGTCTCGCCTGTTATGTCATAAATCCTGCTGCTCACAGGCATAAACTCATTATTGAGCTTGTCTTTAAGCAGACCAAGCTTTATATTGGCGTCCTCTATGGAGTATTTGAACACTTCCTTGATTTCAGGATTTCCGTCAGGGCCTATGTCGTTAAGAGCCTTTGTAATGTCATAGGCGAGCGATATGTAACTTGATTTCTTGTAATCAAGAGAAGGCAGTTGTATCGAGCCTGGATATTTTACCTGCAATTTCTTCCCGGTATGCAAGTCATACCAATACTCATAAATCCTCATATCGTAGCCGTAGAATTTTATGGCTTTGATAAGGCTTGAATACGAACCAGTTCTACGGTATATGTCAGGACCTTCAAGAAGCATTTCCTTTCGCTTACGGTTAATAAGAATCCTATCATAAATCGGTTCGTGTATGTTTGATTCCGCGAATATCTGCGAATCAGACGTTTTTACGTCATACCCGAAATTCTTACAAAGCACGGCAAGGCGTTCGTCCTCATAGACTGCCTCAGCATACATCGTTATTTCTGCAAGATGTTTTCTCTTACCCTTAATATCTATAATGTCGATATAAAGGGTTCTCATAAAAGTCTTGGACAAATATCTTTCGTCGGCTGAAAAGCAGATGTCGATGTCGAGAGTCCTTATATCGGCATCCGTCAGTTCGTCATCAGACTCTTCAGATGTCTCAGCAAGCTTTATATACTTTTCTATTTTCGGCGACCTTATAATATCGGTGACATCCGGTCCGTCTTGAGGCGTAAATTTTAATGCAGATGTCTCTGTTATAAATTCATCCCTCGGATATTCAAGTATGCCGAATTCGTCGACGTACTTATTCACGGGGTCCCAGTAAAGCGCAAGGAATTCTTGATTCCCGGATTCCGACATCGGATACACGGGTATTCCGTCAATAAGTTCAGTAATCCTTATAGTCTCAGTACCATACAGCTCAACAGAAACCTTCTTGAAAACGATAATACCTTTATAGATACCTTCGTTCTCATCATACCTGAAATTATATGGCTTTCCGATTTTATCGAAAAATAAGAGCTTATCTATCTGCATTTGAACTGTCTTTTTCTATTTATAAAAAAACCAGCCGGCAAATTTCTGTCGACTGGATATGTCATCGTTTACAGGTGTTCCTCTTAACTGAATTTGACGACAATTCCTTTATTGTTAAAAATCCTGAAATAATATCTGCCGGATTCCACAGACGTACAGTTTATGTAAGCCCAGAAAATCTGGGAGCCGTTAGATATGCTTGTCACATCTGTCGTGGATGAAGGCATAGAAATATAACCGGCTGACGTGAATTCACCTTCTATAACTTTAAGACTGTCGCCGTCAGATGTCATAGTATTCGGCAGTTGTGGAAACTCGCTGATTTCGCCTAAATCATAATAATAGCCGACTTCAAGTCCGATAGTCGCATTATAATACTTTTTCTGAATGCTCTTCGTATTTAATGCTCCGACTCCTTCTTTGACTATCTTGAAATTCCTGTTAATTTTTTCACGTGATACTTTCAGGCTGTCTTTCGGTTCTATCTTTATAAAATCTTCCATCGCTTTATCTTTTTAAACATTAAACTGCAGGTTCACCGCCTTCTGGAGCGCCGCCTGCTTCAGGAGCTCCGCCGCTTATGTCCATGCTGCCTCCCATATCGCCTCCGCCGCCCATGTCCATGCCGCCTCCCATATCCATTCCTCCGCCACCCATATCGCCACCTCCCATATCCATTCCACCACCGCCCATATCACCTCCCATAGAAGGTTGTTGCTCAGTAGCAGCCTTTTCTGCTTCTTCTTTACGTTTCTTAGCTTTCTCCTTCTTAATCCTCTCATTTTCTTCAAGCTCTGCAGGCGTGAACAACGAGAATTTCTTCATTAAGAAGTCAGGGTCGAAATATGGTGTTTGGTTTCCTTGTTCGTCAGTTACCTGTATCGAATTAAGAATACCTGAAATAGCATTGATATTCTGCTGTATGATTGTAAGCTTCTTAATTTGAAGATAGACTGAGTCTGACTGGTATACGAGGTGCAAAGATGCAAGGAAAGAAATGTCATCCTTTATTTCGTTGTCAAGACAAATCTGAATATAGATAGGCTTGATAAAAAGCATCTGGTAAATATTCCGAAGCCTTGCTATAAACCTGCTGAACCTGATTTCTTCCCTATGTATTCCTTCGACGTTCATCGTATATTGGGCGCCAGCCTGTCTGTCAAACCTTGCAAGAGGTACTTTCGTTATATCGTGGAACTTATCGGCGAAATACGTCAACGGCTGTATATTCGACAAGTCTGGTCCACCGTTATTGCTCAAGACCGAAACTTCAGGCTTGCTGCCTTCAGTCATGGCGAAGAACATCTGCTTATAGAACGGCAACATCGGATGTCCGTTGGTCTTTATCTCGCCTGTCGACCAGTTGAAGTCAACTTGCTCAGCCTGGTCTGCTGCAACTTGCGCGAGTCGTTGCTTTCCCTTTTGTGGCGACACCGCTCCGACAGGTACGACATAATTCATTTTCAAAGAGGAGTTGACGACAGAGAATATAATTCTCGTCGATTCCATAATCCTCAATGTATTGAATGAACGTATAAGCCTTGAAACATAGCTGAGGTCGTTATCTTCATCTGAATAAGATATGATAACAATCTCTTGCTCAGTCAACGTAAGGTTTATGACATTCCCCGTCGTTAAGTCATTAGTGCTGACCTTATACAGTATCTTGCCGTCTTTGTCACATATCTTTTCGACATTCGCTGGGTCAAGCTCTACAAAGTCAATTATGTTTTTCTGTTTTTCGTCATATATTATACGGTATGCAAGCTTACCATCGACAATCCATCTCCTGAAAAGCCTCCAGACATCATCTGTATTCATAAGACCGTAGAGATACCTGAACTTCATAAAGTATTCAGGCAGTTTCTCCTTCACTTTTTCAGAAATCTTGTCAGCCGTTGATTCTATATATGCGAAATCACGGTCTTGCTCTGTCGAACAAATACTCTCGTCACAAACAATATCAAGTATTTTGTCTATGTCGTCTTCTGCGGCGTATTTCCTACAAGTCTCCCTCTGTACTGAATAACTTGCAGGCTGCGAGCCTCCAATGCCTTCAGCGCGGTGCCAGCTGTTCTGCGGAACAGATATTACCTGCGAAAGCGATGTCATATTGTCAGGCGAATAGGCCCTACCGGTAAACCTGACATTCGCGAGCTTCTTACGCAATGTCACTTGGCCTCCGTACATTCCGGTACCTATACCTCTGTTAATAAATCCTGCCATCCTCTAAAATGATAATTACAATATATTTATGAGCAGCAGAATTACCGCCAAAATACTTACGCCTGCTATCGAGCATCTGATTATTCTCTTCATAAGTGCATAAGTCAGGTATGATTCCCAGTCAGGTTCATAATCGGAATTAGGAACGAAGACCATATCATATCTTGCTATAATGGTATTGTCGTCATAATCCTTGTCATTCTCGTCGAGCATGAGAAAATACAGGTTGTCATAAGTGACATCCACATACTCGTCAAGCTTTACGACTTTCAGCACGGCTGCGAGAGTGTTGATATTCTCCTCATACGACCTTGTGACTACCTCCTTCATATAAGGAACACGGTTTTTGGCGGTCGCTATGTTTATAGCCACAGTACACTCCCTCATTATTCTTCCGTCAGGAAGCATCTCAAAACCATATTTTGCAAGGCTCCCTTCTGCGCGTTTCCAAATTCTGCGTACGGTATTATACGTACGATATACCCTGAATGCTTTCTTTATAGATTCAACCATTTTCTATCTGTTTTTATTTTTCGAGTTCGATTACCTTCATGTTATTCGTATTGATGTACGGATTTCTCTCATCGGCATTTACATGTATGACAGTATGCTTTCTCTGGAACAGGCATAACGGCCAAATCCGTTTTGGATAGATTGTTTCCTTCTTGCCGTACCATACTATATACAGTTCGCTTTTCGCCGAAACCTCAGTCTGAAAATATCCAGCATCTCCGTTTATACAGAGCTTATACCACTCGTCGCCTATGCACGTATCTATGACACAGCTTTCCAAGCCGCTTATGTATATGGTGTCTCGCTTGACGAAACCGGCATCCCTGTAAACTATTTTCTCTATCGTCTTAATCTTTATGCCGTTATTTTTCGCCATCGCCTTGATGCTGTCATACAATGACTGCTCGCTGTTCTTCAGTTCGCTTATGGTATAATTCAGGGCTATTGTCTCGTCCTTTAACGAATCATACTGCGACAATATTCCCTTGATATTCACTGCAAGCCTTTCGGATTCATTCCTATAATTAAAGTATCCGAAAAAACTTATTGCGAATGCCACGAAAAGCGCGGCTACCATTACCCTTAAAATAAAAAGTCGAGTCTGCATAATATCAGTTTCTTTTATTTATGTCATTTCTGTGAACTACCTACAAACTAAAGAATTCTATGTTCTAAATCCTATTAAAATTATTATCAATTATACGAATTTATTTATAAAGTTTAGGAAGTCCGTATAGATTCTTAAACTTTACAGGCTGGAACAACCAGCCTCTATTGACTATCTCACCTATGTAAGACTCGTCAACTACTTTTCTCATGATGTTCAGTGCTCCGTTGACATCTGCATTCAGCACTTTTCCTACGGACGACTTGAACAGTCCACGTTTGATGCGCTTCCCTAAATATGCTGCGTGTTTGCATATTTCCTCAAAAGAAAGAGCATCACACTTGCTCGTGTAACTTTCCTCATTTGTCTTGAAGACTATGCCAACTTTTTCACATTTGTACCGAAGATAATTCAGAAACCTTCTATAAGGAATGTAAACAAAAGTCTGGTTATTCTTGTGTCCAAGCTCAATGGAGTCCTTCCATTGTTCGTTGTAACCTACAACTAAGTTTCCGATTCCTTGTTTTACTAAATTATCTACAATATGTTTACTTACCTTGTGAAATAAATCCTGTAATTTCTTATCCCTCCTTTCGTATAGTTTCGTTATCTTTCTGCTTGTATTTTTGTCTTGACTTTTCTTTACTGCCGATTTAAGTCTGGACAACTCCTTGTTGAATCCTTGGTTTATTGATTTAATCTGACATCCCGAATAAATAATCGGTTTAGTAAAGTCATTCACTAAAGTTACGAAATTAGCTACTCCTAAGTCAATTGAAGCATATCTTTCAGAATCTAATTTCAAATGAGTGTCTTGTACAGTATAAACTATCTCGCATTCAAGAACCTCCGCACGTCTCTTTGGATTTATACGTACTTGATTAAAGCTTTTCAAAAGCTCTCCATATTTTTCATATTGTGGTATATTTATGTAAGTGTTTTTGTCAAAGTACACTCTTCCGTTTTTAATAGAACAACTTTGATTTGGAAAAGTTATTTGACGGTACAACCCACGATTCCATTCAGGTGGTTGTGGAACTCCTTTGAATTTGTTAGGTTGTAATTTATACTCCTTCAACGCACTAAAATATCCCTTGTAATTCTTCTCCACTTGCATCAAGTTCTGCTGGGCAACCTGTGCTTTCAGTAACCTGTAGTTTATATCACCGTTAAGATTGACTTTTGTCTTTAGGATTTCATTGAGTCTCTTATAAGACAAAAATCCTTCACCTTTTATAAAAGATTGTCTTTCTTCATAGATTGCCTGATTGTATAAACATTTGGAAACGGAGCACAACTGTACAAGTTTACGTCTTGTCTCAGCATTAGTATGTACTATGAATTTATAAACGTATCGCATATACTAACTTATCTCGTTTTCCAAAATCTTCTTTTAATATCTTTAATACATCTTTACTTTTCATATCTGCAAATACATAGTTTGTATTTAGAAAAGTCAAATGTTTTTACAAAAATTTATTATTTTCTATATCATATAGAAAACAACAATTTACGGTATACTTCCGATTTTAGCAGCATGCTATCCAGTTTCTATAAGCTGTCGTCAAATGATTTCTGCTGGGTGCGTCGTCTCCGGCGTGAGGTATGCAGTATGTATTCGCAAACATCCTGATAAGTACTGTCACGCCTTTGTTAACGTATCCAAAAGTATAGCCGCCGAGTAACTGGCAATCTATCTTGTCACTCTCGACGGCTGCCTTATTTCCTTGTGTATATGTGCTGATTACGTTTCGTCTTACTTCGAGCCGATTTTTTTTTTGGCCGTACTTGATGTACCTTACTACGGTGCTTTTTGCCATGCCTGATTCCGACGCAAGCTTGTTAAGCGTTATGCCGGTATCCTTATATTCTTTGCTGTCAACGCCGTATGCCTTCAGTCTCGAATCAATTTTTTTGAGGGTCTTTATATCTTTTACTTGTTCTCGCTGTTGTAGTAAGTCTTTGATGTGTTGCTTCTTGCGTATGGGATTCGTGATGATGAAATATGATAGTTCCTTTTCTACGAGTGTCAGTGTCAGTTCATTGTCTTTCAAGTCTTCGCAAATCTTAAAGCATCTGTCGTCGTGTTTGCTGCTTACGCTGTGTATCAATAGTTTGTCGCCTGTGTCTTCGATGTATCCTTTCGTTATGCAGTTGTCAGTCCATTTCCTTGCGGCGTTGTAAGATGATTGAATGATTGTCGATATTTTCTTGTAGTTCCTTCCCGAGACGTTGTATTTGTTCGAATTCTTTTTTCCTTGTTTTCCTTTGTACGATGTATATGGTATCGAGGTATATCCTTTCTTGACAAGTATAGATACGAGAGCTATGCACATTCTCTCAGTTCTGTCTTTCAGTAAGTTAATATTGCTGTTTCTAATTTTCATTCGTTAGAATTAAATTCTCTAAGTGCAAATAAAAGCCAAAAAAATTTAAGTTGTATGCTTTCTATCAAAAAAAAATCCCTGTTTTTCAACAGGGACCCAGAGAATTCGTTACCCAAGAGCTTGGGTTCCAATGAAAATTACAGTTACAAATATAGTATTATTTTTTTAAGTTGTACACGTTTTCCTAAAAAATTTTATATTTTTCTGAAATTTTTTCCAATTTTATTTTTTCATATCTGATTTTTATCTATTTTTGTCCTTTTCCCCAATTCTGAAAACCGTAGTGATTTCACGAATGAAACTCTATTATATACCAGGAAATAATACTAAGAAATACTTAAAGAATTCTTAATTTTCTTTGGCTTGGGCACGTGTATGACGTGCCCGAACGCATTATGCACGTAAGTGCGTTGTGCGTTCGCCTGTGTTTATGCACGTATATCCGTGTAACGTCCGTGTCCGCGTGTGACGTACGTCATGTATGCCATATATGCACGTGTGTCATATACGTGGGTGATGTACGTCCGCGGTCGCGTCTGTGTCGTCGTGTGATGTATATACAGATGCGAATTCAATAATTAGTCATTGGAGGATGTCTTCTGACTGACTGTTTGCCTGAAGGCTTAACACTTTTTATTTCAATTTCTTACAAAAGCCTTAGTAGGTAAACATCAGATGTTGTTAATAATTCTGTTGGAAACGTTGTTTTTTATATGTTGGTTTAAACATAAATAGAAAAAGAAAATTTGTTGGGATGAAGTTAGAAAAGATGACGAAAGAAGAGCTCATCGATGAAGTGATTTCATTGAGGAGCAACCTGGAAAAGAAAAAGACTCTTATTAAAAGGATGAAGCGCTCTATGAAAGAGCAGTCAGCGAAGACGATAGTGCGGCAGATGTACGGCGGGGATTATGCCGACGTAGTTTTCACGGCGACAGAAAGGATACTCGGAATATCAAGGGACAAATTTCTATGCGGCCTCAGGTCGGCGCAGTTCGTCCGCTGCAAGACCATTGCCGGATATATTCTCAGGGAAACCTCGAGTATGACGCTGTACGAGTGCAGCGACGCCCTCAGGGTAGACCATTCAAGTGTCTGCTATTATTCAAGGGTAGTACGCCAGGCATACGACATGTACGACAAGGACAAGGTCAGCCGCACCCTCATCGATGAGATTGAGATGGTGAAGAAGGAGGTTGCGAAGATTCTTCGGGACAGAGGAAATCCGGAAACCATAAATAAGGTAGGAATAAAAATATCTTAGAAATGGGAAAAAGAAATTTTAGAATGCTCCGCGAAGGCGTCGAGGAAATTGAGGCCGAAGTGCAGGAGACAGAACAGGCAGAAAATCCTCCTTATTACATAGATGCCGACGGGCAGAAAAAGGAGGTAAAGAATGTCAACGACCTTTTAAGGATGCTTAAGAATCCGAATGTGAAAGTTCGTTTCGGCGTACAAGGCTGTTACATATCATACGCAATCATTGACGGGTCTGGCGAAGGCACGAACAAGGGAATAAACGTCAATTCGGTTGTCGGCTTCGACATAGTTGATTCCGAAAAGAAAGAAGACGGAAAAGATTTCCTTGTCTATGAACTTGAAACTGGCAAAGAGATAGAGCGTTTCGATGTCGAAGAGCTTGAAGCTGTCGACGAAGGCGACAATGCCGCATTGAGGAAAATCATAGAGAGAGGCGTGAACGCCGTGACAAAGACAGGCGTAATGACGCACAAGGCGAAGAGCAACGGCATAAAGCTTGTCCATATAACGAACTTCATGTTCCAGCACTGTGACTTCAACAAGAGGTACCGCGAGCTTAAGGACAAAGGACGTGTGACGGTGCAGGACTTCCTGAAGAATCCTGAAATGAAGAACCAGTATATGATGGACCCTTATTCAGACTGGAATTCTAACTGGAACGCCTACTGCCGTAAGAAAATGCTTACGCAGCAACAGGCTGACGACTTGCTTAAGAACATGCCTGACGACGTCTTTATTGATGTCGTTACAAGGGAATACGGCTCGAGAAAGAAACCTCTGACGAAATCGGAGATAGACGACATATCGCAAGACCCTACAAGAATCAGAGTATATCTCGATAGCCTTGATAAAGATGAATGGGCTAAGAAAGCGAAGAACTACTGCAAATATAACGACATATCTTCTGAGGCAGTCGAAAGGCTTTGCGACCCTGAGCAGCTTTCTCCGCAGGAATTCAAGGACATTGTCGACACGCCGAAGACAAGCGAGATGCTTCGCCTTGTATTCTATAACAAAGAAGGAGAGCGTATAATCTGGTCCGACTACGACAAAGATTTGTATTACATCTTTATCGAAGACGACGACTTCTATATGCAAATCACCCATGACACGTATAAGAAGATAAAGAGCTACTTTAAGAAAGAAGAGACTCCGAAACAGAAGGCGAACGACCTTGACAAGGCATTGTTCCAGATGTCAGTCGACCAGAATTTCAGGAACTACACGATGGACAACATCATAATGCTGAGATTCTACTACACGCTTCCAGGCGATAACCAAAACAGGCCGCGTAAATTCGTATACATCAATTATGACGACTTGCGCGGATTTGGTTCCGACGCGGCGAAGCTTGTCGCTCATGACGCTCTTGAAGCTCTTAGGACACAGTTCAAGAACAAAAAGATTGAAATGACGATAGGCAAGGAGAAACCGTTCAAGATTGTCGAAGAAGGACATCTGATGACATTCAACGAATACAGAATGTTTGTAGAAGGTTCTGAATTGACGTCAGGTGGATTCGAGACATTCGACTGCAGCCCTAAATATGGTTTTGTGTTGGAGAAAGCGATGACAGACATCGAACCAAGTACAACAGTCAAGTTCTCTGAAATAAAAGACGCGTTTAAGGCTGACGACCCTAACGGCATTTACAAGATTATCGGTGCCATAGACTATTCGTCTGAATGGAAGGAAAATTCAGCGAGCGAAGGCGATGTCACGCTTGGTGAAGACGGTGGAAACACCACGCTTCAATATACCGATAAGTCAGGCTCTACCAAATTCTTCAAGTTGTCGCCTGAGGCAGACGTCCAGTTTGACAACAAAGATTTTGCGGCAATCATAAGACTTGAAACATCTGATTCTTTCCTTGAAGTTTTCTTCGATGAGAGAAGCTATAAAAATATGTTGACCCTAATAAAATAAAATCATGGAAAAGTTAAAGACTTACAAGCAGTTTATCAAAGAGTCAAGTGACTTCGATTCGCAAGAAACGTATACCGGTCATTTTGTTGTTTATGACAATAAGGGAGATATTATAAGCGACTTTAAGGATACCTGCATTGCTTCAAGTGAAGAAGAGGCAGAAACAATTCTTCTTGGAAGGAACGGTACATTTTCTAAGGGACAGAACAGAGTCGTAAAGCTTTCCCGTATTGTAAAGGAAAGTCCGTTTTTGGATGAAGGCAACAGCATTGATGAACTTGAATTTGCGAAGACCATAGGCAATAAGAATGTATATGAAAACCTTGATTCATTGTTTAACAAGTTGAGCGACCCTAAAACTCCTTCTATAATCAGGAAAACAATCGTACCGGATATAAGTGAGTTCAGGACAGAGATACTTGATTTCGCAAGGGAAAACAATATATCTGCTGACAATATGGATTGGCTTATCGCTGAAATAAAAGTACGCAGCCGGAAGACAGGTGTTCCTACTGAGCTGTATGTCGCTTGCTTCAAGTCTTTGCTTTCTGAGCTTGAAGACTTCAATATAGCTGCACTTGAAAGCCTTGTCCCTGAAGATTCAATCTTCTTGACGGTAAATCCTGACAAGGAAACAGTAGATAAAATGTATGACATTATGAAGGCATTCGTAAGCGGTACATTCTCAAAAATAAACCTCATAGGCTTGCTACAAGGCAATATGGCAGTTGCTATGAAGCAATCTGGTGACCTAAAAGGTATATAATTTACTGATTATCAGATAGTTCTAAAAATATCCCGAAGACTTGCTTAGTTTTCGGGATATTTTTTCAATAACCATAAATAATAACGTAATGACATAAGGAGATGAAGGCATTGTTGACATTTAAAGAATTTCTTGAAAGCTTGCTCTATGTTAAGGGCAGGTTTGAATTTCCGAGTAATTACGCCAATTCTGAAAGGACTTATGTTTTTGTTATAACAGATAAAGAGGACGGCAGGCGGTATTTGGACATACCTTATATCCAATATTCGCACAAGAACCAAAATGTGAAATACCTTATAGAGAACATATTCGAACCTGTTACTGACTATAATATCGAATATTTCCTTGATGAAGTTAATGCGGAGTTCGCTGAAGAGAAATCTGATTCAAAATACTTAGTGACATCGTATAAGGTAAGGCACAGTGAACTCGAGACGATAACAGGAGAGCTTCCGGATATGGACAGACTTTCTGAAAGGTTCGTTTTGAAATCACATACCGGTTTCGACTGTACTCCTTTTTATGAATTATTGTCAAAGTATGATTTAATACCTTAAAGTATGAGTGAACTGAAGATATACAGCAAATGGCTTGAAGGCATTGATGAAAGCAAGAGGTCTGAAAGAGTAGAGCAGCTCAAGAGGCTTGCTCCGAATATAAACATCATGTTGCAGACGATGTCGAGGCTTGGTGTATGCAAGCAGCTTATGAGGGATGTAAGGATTTCGCAGTTGTATAACGGGAAGATAGCCAACCTCAACCAAGATATAGCTGATAAGATAGATATAGAAAAGACAGCTGTCATAAAAGATACGTTTAAGGATACAAGCAAAGCTCCTAAAGCCAAAAAACAGAAAGAGGAGGTTGTTAAGGATGAACATACTGCTGTAAAGAAGCATGAAGATACTCAGCAGACAGCAGTAATCGAGACGCCTGTTGAAGAAGAACAGCCTACAGAAATCATAGAGCGTATAGAGCATCTTCTGATGAGGTGCATATCGAAAATCGGATTTACGAGGCACAATGACAAGAAGAAAATCTTTATTGTCTTTTCGTCAGATGACGCTGATATTGAAAAAATGAAATCTGGAGCATTTTGCGACATCTATATAGAAGAAGCTTGGATAATAGCAGATATTGCCTATAAGGACAGTATAACGCGTTATATCGAGGATTTTATCGGTGTTAACAAGCTTGACGACGAGAAAGAATTTTTCTTATACGACGACGGAGAGACAAAAGACCCTGACGGACATATAGCTGATTATAAGTTTTATGTCACCGAGCAGATGTATGAAAAGTCAAAGGAATATTACGATAATTTAGAACAGAATAAAAAATAAGGTACTATGGGAAACTTAAAGACTTTTAGTGAATATAGAAGAGACTATGTTACTGGAATGGAAGACCTTATGCAGCAACTGCAAGAGGCTTTGAACTCATCGTATATCAAGTTTGATATGGATTTAGATACTGAGTTTGGAATGGCGACAGTAAAAGAAGGTTCAAGCACCGCTATCATATCTTTTGCCGGCCAGGAGGCAAGTATCAATTTCCAAGATACATCTGGTACTATCAACGACGACTTTAAGGATGAGGTCAGTTCTGCCGTTGAGAAATGTCTTAATAACCTTAATATCGATTATGACGGTCCGAAGGATATTGAAGACAACACGAAATTCTTTGTGCGTGGCGTGAACTTCGATGAGTATTATAAATAATTAAAAACTTTACGACTATGCCAGAAGTAACTGATTTCAGCAAGATGGAGGAGCTTGACATATCTGACAGCATAAGGACGATGCGTCGGAAGATTAACAATGATTTCAAGTGTACCACCGATAATGTACAAAAGCTCGACAAGGCTCTTGCAGGCTTGTCTGACAATACTTATGTCGCAAGTCTTGTAAAAGGTAAGGTAGAAGGGAAGGCATGTAATATCGACGGACGTATGTTTGTACGGTTCGGGAAAAATAATATGGACAGGCTTGTTCTTGATAACAACGGCGTGCAGATAATTTCGGAGCACAGCACTGATGACATAGAAGGAGAGCGTGGATTCATATATACTGTTGCATCGAAGAATGCAAGCATAGACCTTACGACGGAAGGCATATACAATAACTTGAAGGATGGTGAAATTATCTGTATAAGGATAAAAGATACCGACGCGATTACCGCCATGATAAAGGTAAGGCTTCTTGGATACCAGCATGAAAGGTATATAGACCTTTCTCCCGAACATCCATCCGTTACCCTTATGAAAGTTCATGACAGCGGAATGGCGAGATTCGTAATGCTTGCATACCCTGATGTTACTGATGAGAGCGAGAGCTCCGAGTCATATACCATTATTACGGAATTGATAGAAAGAGTTGTCGTTATAGAAAAGACTATCAAAGAAATAATAATGGCAGTCAATATGATTGAATGGGAGAAAGTCTAAGCCTTTATCTAACGTTTATGGTTTCTCTTGAAATCATAAATAGTAAAGGATTAAATAAGTTTAGACGACATGTTGCCACAATTTTTATATAGCGATGATATTTATACAGAAGTCCCTGTAAGGCAAGGGGCTTTTTTAGTTGCGTACTTTAACGAAAAAGACCAAGAAAACGGCGACAAGACTCTCTTTGTCTGTGATGCCGAAGATGACAAATGGAACAGCTGCGGCCGTGCTGATGGCAGCGGACTCAAACATTTGAAGGACGGATTGAAAGACGGTGCCTTGCGAGGCGTCAATACCGTAGAGGAATCTGAAGATTCTGAAGGATACCAGGTCGGTGAGAATTCAATGGTCATCGGCGAAAATTCGATGTGTTCAGGCGATTTTTCATTAGTTGCCGGTAAAGACAATATCAATCAGGCGAAAGGTTCTTTGGTCGTAGGCGAGCTCAACAGGTCGAACGCCCAGTTCGGAAATATGTTCGGCAGCAACAATACAAGCTATGATGAATATAATTTTGTGGCAGGTGTTGATAATGTTACACACAGCAGGTTTGACGCAATATTTGGGGCAGGCAATGTCTTATATCAGGCATATCCTTATGCAGATACTTGGGAAGTTGTGAATCCTAACGGCTATAATAATGTTTTTGGTATAAGGAATTCGATAGATGGCACGCGATTTACGCAGATATTCGGTGTATCGAATTCAACTGCAATAACAGGCAGAGCGCAATACATAAGGATATTTGGTGCCGATAATAATATAACTGGTTCGAGCGGCGATATTGTAGATGTTACTGGTCATGATAATGATTTTGGGAAAGGTGGCGTTGGTGGCTATTTATATGTAAGAGGAACTAAAAATGTCGCAGAAAACAGTGTAGGACAATTTGTATATTTTGAAGGTGCTGGTAATACTATGGCAAGAGGTGTGGGTGGATATGGATTTATCCGAGGCGCCTCTAATAGCATTACAGATGGCTGTAGTCAATTTATATATCTTGACGGCGCTGATAATGTGGTTAAAGAAGGTGCCAGTGGATATGAATATCTTAGAGGTACAAAAAATACAATAGAAAGCGGCTGCGGTCAATTTATATATTTCGATGGGGTATTGCTTGGAGCACGCAATAGTAGTTATTCACAGATAAGGGGTACAGACGGAAAATTATATAATACAAATCAGGTTTATGCTGTCGGATGTTGCCTTGGTATGAATGCAATTTATAATCCTTCTAAATATCAAGTTGAGTATATAACCGACTATACGCCTTCCAGCTTATCGTATTCATTTTTTGAGGGCGACAAGATTATAGTTGATAATGGTGGGCATAATATTTACGCGAGAGGTGTTGATATAATGTTTACAAGGACTCTTATGGATGGAACTGTAACATCAAGCTCTCCAACATATACATTTGTTCAAGGTGATTATATAAGAATACATGGCTCTACGCATAATATATATGCGCAAGGTCTTAATTTAAGAATAGAAAATTCTGCTTATGCTCATATATTCGGTTCCAGCCATACTGTACAAAATGTTGGCAGTTCAATTACCGTATTTGGCTTAAGTAATATCGTTAAAAAATTAGGTTCTTCTGGTTCTTTTACACCTGACGGTACTATTTTTTATGGATTATGTAATAATTTTGAAAGTATAATTCCTACCGCGTCTTTGCTTGGCGGCTATGGAAATACTTATATGACATCTTCACCTTCTGTTAATTCTTATATAACAGAAATTATTGCGAATACAAGTCAGTCTACTTTTAAGGACTGTAGCATAAAGACAAGCATAATAAGCGGTGCAAGCCTTACATTTGATGGTAGTTCTGTAACCAATAGCTATGTAAACGGTGACCAAGCTGAATATAAGGGAAGTATAGATAATTCTATAATAAGCCTTAAGCCAGGCGGCTATAATATAAAGGGTAGGAAAACGGGTGGCAGTATGGTAAGTTCAGCAGTTATCGGAGATGGATTTGACATATCTGCTGATGTACAATTTTCTTATATATCTGGCTCTCAAGGTAAATATGGGAAAAATATAAATTATAGCGCTTTATTAGGTCATGGAATAGTTGTAAATACGTATGATATATATAATAGCTTTGTATCTGCAATAACAGCAAATATAAAGTCGTCAAGCTATTCATTGATAATGGGTAGCGGACTTGAAACGGGTTCAGTTGCGGGTAGTATTGTTATTGGTTATCAATATAGCAATTCGGCATATTCTATATATAATAGTATATCTATTGGTTATGGCAATACAGGCAGCTGTAATTATAGTTTTATTTTAGGTACTAATAATTATTATTCTTCCCAGTATAATTATATACTTGGTGACCAGAATAATAATACCGGCTTGAAATCATTTGTACATGGTGACCAAAATACAAATAATGCCACACACGGTGTTATATTCGGCTATCATAATAGCATATCGGCTGATACATCTGATTTTATGGATAAAAGCTATTTTATAAATGGTGTATGGAATTCTATAACGAAAAGTCCTAATAGTGCAATATTCGGTACTAATAACAACATTAACGGATATAGCAGTACTTATATTTTTGGTCATTATAATACTGCTACTAACAGTAATATGAATCTGATTATAGGTAATGGATTTCATGTTAAAAATTCAAATAATTCTATAATACACGGCGCTATATCTTATGGATATGTTTCTGACTATATATTATCAAGTAGCATTTTATCAGGAGCTTGCAATAATGTAGGAAATATTTATATAAATAATTCTTTTATAACAGGTTCTAATAATAGTACGACTAAAACTAATTTTAATATAGATAATTCTATAATTTTTGGTAGTTCTAATCAATTAGGAAGTGATATAAGGAGCTCTATTATAGGTGGCTATAGAAATGACTACAAAGGACAGGATGAATCTACTGAGATAATTGTTGGTTCTTATATAAAAATAAATTGTAGGTCATCTTATAATTCTTTATTTGGCAATAGCAATAGCTTTGAGTCAGGTACTGGACAAAGTTCATATCCGACATATCTTACTGGTAATATAATAGCAGGTAACGGGAATAGTAATTCCGATTATAAGGAATATAACCTGGGCGGTAATTTAAATATCACATATAATGCGATATTCGGTAACAATAACAGGATAGGCTATACTATGTATAACCTCATCGCAGGTAATTACAATAGAGTCGAGAGGGCATTCGCTTCCGGCATAATAGGTAACAGCAACTATTATAAAACAATGTCATCAGGTAGTAGTGATGGTTCGTTTGTAGAAGGTAATGTCAATCATGTTGAAGACTCATATTGTAACCACGTTGAAGGTGAAGGGAATTATGTCAATAATTCACAGCTTACACATAATGAAGGTATTGGTTCTATGAAGGTAACAGTATCTGAGTATGTTTCAAGTGAGCCTGAAATTGAAAGTTCTGAAGAGCCTGTATACAAATACTTTATAGAAGGTACTATTGACGGTTATACTTATTTGGATTTCCATAAGTTATTCGGAGTCGGCTCTCATATAGTGGATACCGAGCATACTCCTTCATATTCTTTAACAGACCAAATCATAGGTATCGAACAAAGAATGATTGGTTCGACCTTAAAATATATCTATACTTTGTCTGGACCGATAACGACAGGAGTCAAGTATGTTTCAGGAATGACACGCGCGATAGCGTCACATATAGAAGGCGGTGGAAATAACATTTATTTGTCAAGGCATGTACATATTGAAGGTATAGGCAATATAAGTTATCAAGCTGAATTCTCGCATATTGAAGGTTCAGGAAACACTGATTACGGTAAGTACTCGCATATTGGCGGCTACTTGAACTATATAGGCGCGACTGGAGGCGAAGTCAACTTTATACACGGTAAGGATGTAAACTATAATAGTACATACGGTTCTTACGGAACATTCATAGGTTGTAATGGAGTTTATACCGAGGGATTGTATCCTACAGTTATAGGCAGCGAGAAAATTTCAATAGAAGGCAATAGTGATAAAGTTGCTGTCATAGCATCTGATAATATCAACATAGATGAAACAAATAAGAAAAATATTGTCATACTCGGTATGTCTGATGTTGACGATACGGAAACTCTGAGAAGCAATACCGTCTATGTTGAAAATATAGAAGTCAGGAGTCTTACGAATGCGGCGATAGATGCTTTGTTTGCATCTCTGTAAGCATTCTTTTACATAAATAATTAAAATGTGTTGAAATGGATATTATAAGTGCTTTTGATAGATTTTTATATAATTTGAGGCAGAAGTTTGCCACAAAATCAGAAGTGTCTGATATTACAGACCTTATACCTGATGACGCTTCTCCTTCAAACCAGCTTGCAGACAAAGCTTATGTGACTAATGGCCTTAGTACTAAGCAGGATACATTGACTACAGACCAGCTTAACGCAATAAGCCAGGTACCTATAAATACGCAGGCAATATCTGATATAAATGATAAAATTCCGAATACGACAACTGACTCGAACCAACTTGTAAATGCTGAGCAGCTCGCGAATGCCATGGAGATGAATGCCGCTGCAGTTATCGGTTCGAATGAAGAGATGTCTCAGGGGTTCGAACGTCAGTCATTCGCATATTCGAAGCTTTACCAAGGATTTACGTTTCTTGATACAAGGGATTGGGATTTACAAACACCTTGGTATAAGAATGCAGACGGTACATACAGATGGTATAAGAATCATAACGGAGCGATAGTCGGCTGCGGACCTGAAGTCACTGAAGGCAGCGTTGTCGTCAAACCTGAAGTCTATGTCGACATAAACGACCAGGCTACTGTTCTTAAAGATGAGACGCTGTTCTATTTCATGTCAGCTGATAATTTCAAATATCAAAGGATAAAAGATGGAAATCCAATAAGTGTTTCTGGATGGGGTAAGATAAATCTTCCAGGTCCTTCTGCGAGCACGACGCTTATGACCGCAGAACTTCATGTAGAAATAAACGGAGGTATGATATGGTTTCTTGATGACTCACATGTGAGATACAATGAAAACATTATCTATACCTGTAGCATTTCTGACCTTGAACTCGGCGTAGATAGCGTTAGCGAGTATCTTGTAGGTGCAGGCACTGATATAACGGATATAAGCGGTGACCCTAATACGACTTACGACCTTTTGTTTCCTACGACGAGATATATCTGTACAGTCGCACAGACAGAGACGACTATGCCTACGTGGACATTCTTGCAGGTAGTGCACGGGATGTCATTTACCCCTGGACAAATGGAAACAATAAATTCAGGAGCTACTAAGGCACTTGTGAAACAGATAACGACAAATGCAAATGCAATAGACGCAATTCTTGATGACCCCGATATTAACAGTTTCGGAGATGTGAAGTCTGAACTTGCCAACAAGCAAGATACTCTTACATTTGATAACGTACCTCAAGAGGATTCTATGAATCCTGTAACTTCTGACGGAATCTGGAGAGGACTTGGAACAAAGCAGAATACATTGACATTCGATGATGCTCCAACAGCTAACTCAAATAACCCAGTAAAATCATCAGGCATAAAGGAGGCTCTCGATAATATAGAGATAGATATAACGCAGACTTCTCCTATACCCGCTAATGGTAATATAGAAACAGTTTTTACGAAGGGCGATGGTACAAGCGTTACAATATCGACACCGCAGGTTGATTCTGCTTTAAGTCCTTCTTCGGATAATACAGTAAGGAACAGTGCCATAACTGCTGCCCTTTCAACAAAGGTTAACCAAGCTGAATTTAATGAACTTGACAGGATAGCTGTAACGACAAAGGGTATAAGAGATACTTCATCAATAATAACAGGTGATTATTTCTCGACATCGAATAATGTCTATGTAAGAAATAATGGTACGAATTGGGATGTATATACAGATAATGCAAGCAAGAATACCTATTATAAGCTATATAATATCAGCGGACTGTCAAAAGTTTATATAACGGCGAGCGGGTATACCGTGGTGAGAATACTGTTTACCGGTCCTAATCATACTTTTGACGGAAATCCGATGTCTATAGCTGCTGTCAAACAAGCGATTGAGACAAAGACGTCTACCAACAAATTGCCGATACCAGGTGACAGGACAATAGAATTTGTAACGCAGAAATCGAAACCGACAGATATTGTAAAGCCATTTTTGGACCTTGAAGAAATAACGAATACGACTAATTCCGATTTTATGTTTATATATTTCGGTAACGAATTCGCTGGATGTGACGTATCTGTCGGCGACTATAAGGACGCCTATGACGACCATCTTGACAGGCAATCGAAAAATGCAGTTCAGAATGGAGTTATAACTGAGCAGTTGACTGATTACATGGATGTCGATAATGAAGACCTTAGATATATTTTTGAAGAATCGGAAGAATCGGAATAATTAAAATTAAAGAAAATGAAACTGAATCCAATACTTAGAAATTCTTTACGGAAGATAGTAAGAAAGATAAAATCTTATATCGCTGATTACTATGTGCCTCTTGATGAAGACAAGAAAGTCTATTGGGGATGTATGCCGCCAAGTATAGGTGACTGGGATGAAAGCGATATAAATTCACCATCACACATACTTCATCGTACACATTATAAAGGTCCTGTATTAGACCCAGGATTTACAACAACTGTACAGACGTCCAGCTATATGAATCCTACAGTTTATTCTGAAGGAGGGCAAGTGATAGGTATTGGTAGTTATAGGAAATTTGTCAAGGGAGCAAAATATAAAATAACGCTTATACCTTTAGAAGGGCAGACAGTACCTGATTGGGCAGGTGAATATATTGCAGAAGCAGAGGACCTTAGTGCTCCGACGGATTCAGAACGTCTGGGTGTCAAGATATATGGTGGCAAGCTGCAGATATATAGCAAGTATAACACTTTCTTGCCTAATTCTACAAATTTCTTTATAAAAGGTAAGGATACTTGGGAAACTTCAAGCCTTGACTGTTCTATAAAGGTTGAAGTTGACGAATCTTATAATCTGGCTCTTGAAAATGTATCGATAGGAACTACCACTGATAATTTTTTCCCAGAAGGAGAAAGTTATCCGGTATGTCCTGCAATCCAACTATTGACTAAGAAATTTTATGATGTCACATTAGATGGCACCACTTATGAAAATATTATGCTGAATAAGGTTACACCTAAAAATAAGACATATAGCATAGGTGGTACTGATATTGCAGCGACTGGAGACTATGTTTTGTGTAGTAGCGGAGATATGGAAGGTGAGAATGATTTTGTAATAGAATACCAGTCATCAACAGGTATTTTTACAAAAGCGACAGCCGCTTCTGCTTTAAGTGATGTCGAGTTTAGCATAAAATGTTCTGGTATACAAACTATTAAATATCTTGATGAATACTGGCTGACAGGTAAACTTTTACCTGAAGGTTCTGGAGAAAATAGTACAGTATTTAACTCGGCAATAGATGCTGTTGGGAAAAATTCAAACGCAGAAGGTACTTCTATAGCATACGGAACAGGTTCTCACGCAGAAGGCTTAAATACGGTTGCATACGGTGATGGCTCACATTCTGAAGGAGGATATGAGTGGATTACACAAATTCAGATTACTCATGGCGATTACAATCAATATACTGCGGCAGGTGATTATGAACGTTATAATGGATGCTGCGTTTATTTTGATAAATTATATCAGATAGGTTCTGCCATTTATGATTCTACTACAGGACTTACGACATTTAACATATATAATTTATCAAAAGATGGAACATTTAATGTAAATGTCTTTACATCTATTGCAAGCGGAATGTACTCACATTCTGAAGGTATGAACTGTATAGCTGCTGGTCAGGCTACACATGCTGAAGGATATGGTACAAGGTCTGAAGGATATTATTCACATGCAGAAGGTGATAGTTCTGTCGCAAACGGCTATTATGGAGCGCATTCAGAGGGTTCGAAAACTCTCGCATCCGGTAATTATGGTCCTCATGCTGAAGGTAACGAGACTGTAGCTTCTGGAGGCAACGGCGCACATTCAGAAGGGAGCAAGACATTAGCTGAAGGTTTATCTTCACACGCTGAAGGAATAGGGACAATCGCAAGAAAGGCTGCTGAGCATGTTTCAGGCATGTATAACGAAGAGGATTCAGAAGCTTATGAATTACCATATCCTAATTGGGTTTCCAACCAGCCATATTCAGTAGGAGACATAGTTGTCAGATACGGAACAGATGTATATGAATGTATTCAAGATACAACTGGAACGACCTGGATGGATACAAGATATTGGAAGAAACTATATAGTGTTCCATCAGGGCTTGGTAAGTATGCAGAAGTTATAGGTAACGGCTTTTCTGATAGTATGCGTTCTAATGCAAGAAGACTTGACTGGCATGGTAATGAAGAGCTTGCAGGAAACCTTACAGTTAATGGCGCAATGTTTGGTATGAAGAAGCCAATATCTACAACAGTATGTAATCCTGATACTTATTATTGTCCTACAACAGCTCTTTCAGTAGGAGACTTGGAACTTGATGAGACAGGTTTTAATGGCGACTACAACTATATGTTTTCAGGATACTTTACGAATGATGATATGCAAGGTATGCCGCAGGCGGTAAAGAATGATGACGTAGTCTCACCTGATACGCCTGCAAGTATAACTTGGTATGGTGATTCTGGACTTGACGCCGGAGCTGAATATATGTTCTGTTGTACTAAAGTTGCTTCAAATAAATATGTTGGAGTCGTAACAAAATTGACTTAATGCTATGAATGAGATACTTCAGATGAATCTTTTGGCAAGGACTTCTCTTTCAGGCAAGAAGAGAATGATTTACGGCACTTGTAACCAAAGTAATAAGACTATACGAGTTTGCTTTAATAACAGGTGGACATGGGATAACACTAACAGGACTTGGAATGTCGACTCTAATTATTCAGGCAGAGTTATCTGCGAAGGCACTTCTGATTCTCATGGTGATTTTGAAATTATTATACCTGAAGACCTTGTTATAGAGAATCTTACATTTGATTCGAGGTATGGTGGCAATGGAAATAATGTTAGTTATCTCACGACTATAAATTTATCATATCTTGGAGATGTTTCTGGATTGACAATGTTATTATTTGCGTTTTCTAACCTTGAACATGCCACTATGATTTCAGGGTTCGGTAAATTTACGAATTGCCCTTTGATTACTATGGAGGGCTGTTTCAATGATTGTCCGAGACTTACGACTGTTGATTTGGCGGGATTGCATACAGATGATATGGTAATGGTCGACGGAGCAACAGACGGTAGACAGAGATATGGTATGCCAAACTGCTTTTCGGGAGATACTGCTTTGACTAATCTCACCCTTCCGAAAATACCAAGCACTTGCTATATGGGTGAGAGCACGTTTAAGGATTGCACAAGTCTTACGAATATTACTTGTACATCTGATATAGAGAACAGTATTAAAATGCTTTCATCTCCGTTGACTCTTGACTCTTCAAGGACGATATTATCTCATCTTTCGTCTACACATGCCACGAATGCGGAATGTAACTTTAAGGCGAGCGTATGGATGACGGCACTTGCTGACAGTCAATGCCAGCAGAGCATAACAGCTGCGAGAGCCAGTGGGTGGATATTGCCGTTATACATAGACGATTGTATATCTGAATCCAGCTTTAATACATCTTCTGCAGGATATTACCTTGTCGGAACGGAGACATCAGGAGCAGTACATCCTAATGCCATAGAGCTTGGACAAGTTTATGTAATATGCAATGAACCAAGTTCGTTGGGACCAAATCAGCATGACCATATAGAATATAGATTTACAAATTCTGTCGATTTAACGGATGCCCGTAAATTAGTTCTTGGTGTCAAAACCTTTAATGCGTTGTCTTCTTCAGAGCTTAGCGGTAATGGTATTACAAGGAATGCAAAGAATACAAGGACGCAAGCTGCTAATGATTATGCTACAAAGAATAACTATTATAAAGTATTCGTTGCATTCGTAGACAATAACGGTAATGTGACTTCATATAACTATGATGACAGTAATAAGACATTGAACCCTGAAAGCTATGATGAATCCCCACAAACGACTGATACTTTAACATATACTTTGAGTCTGCCTTCATCTGGTTTTAATAAATCAAATGTGGTCGGATTTAATGTTATGTATATGAAGCCTGATACAGGTTCTGGAACCGCAAGAACAAAAGGTTGCTGGTTTAACTCTATAACAATTTCATAATGGAACCATTAAAAACATATTCTGATTTTATAGCGGAAGGCTTACACGATATAGATATTCCTGAGATTCTTTATCATGCGACATTGAAGTCGAGGTTGAAATCTATCAAAGAGAAAGGACTCGGAGCCAGCAGTAGGAAGATGTGGAGCTTTTCATCGCCGGGCGTGGTATGCCTGACTGATGACGAGAACTGTGCTTTTGATTTTGTATATGAGAGTGAATATGCAGAAGAGCACGATGTTGATGAAGAAAATATAATTGTCTTGAAAATAAATACAAATAGCCTTGACAAGAATCTTTTCGTGAAGGATGAGAACTTTAACGCGGACGAAGGTTTTTCGATATGCTACAAAGGAATCATTCCTTTTTCATGTGTTGAGGCTGTTCTGACATATAATGACATTGCCCAATAAAATGAATATAGTTATTATCGGCCATAATGAAGGAGAGACGATAGAAAGAATGTCAAAAGAGCTTGACAAATTCTTTCTGAAAGATAAAAAGATATGGGTTCTTGACAGATGTGATGACAATAGCGAAGAGCTATGTCATAAGTTGAGCCTTAACTACATTAAGACTCCGAATACCTGGAAAGGTAGGATGGTTTCATCTGCAAGAAATCTTGGACTTTCAGTATGTGACAAAGACAGCGACGTTCTTTTCCTTGACGGCGACAGGTATCCGGTTTCCGGCCATAAAGATTTCCATTTATATAACAGCGACATACTGCTATTCCTTGTAGAGAATGATGAGCGGGATGACCCTAAATGGTTTACAGATTATAGCCAGATATATGGACATCTTCATAACGGCTTTTATTCATGCGGTCTGTTTATGAAACGCAGCGCAATAAACAAGGTCCTTGAATTCCAGGGAGAACTGTTCAGTACGGATATTGAGAGATTTTGGGGTGTTGAAGACGTACATCTCGGAGATGTTTGCTTTCATCTTGGACTGACTTGCAAGATTCATAAGAAAATGAGACTAAGAGGCAGTTTCGACAAGGATAAGAGGATACCTTTGGATGCCTGGCGGGCAAGGGTTGCGAAGAGACTGCCTCTAAACATTATCTGGTAAACCATAAATATATAAAAACAATATAATACTATGGAAGCTACTACTTTTCAAGATTTTAAGGATTCTGTAAAGGAATATTTCAATGACGCCTTCAGCGGTTTGATAGACGGTACTCCGGAATTCGAATACAGTGGTTATTATGTGGAAATCGAAGCTGACCTCACAGCAAACTGCAGCAGGGAGACATTTGACGAGCAGCTGTTCGAATTTATGTCAAGACTTAGGTCGACATGGAGGGAGTTGGGTTTTGTAGAAATGCCAAGTGTCGAATACGAACCTGATGAAGTCGAAATAAAAATACGTTCTTCTGTGCAGATTGAAAACTTTTTTGATGAACAGGAGAACAGGTTATTGTCATTCAGCGAATTCAGTAAAAATTAAAGCTATGCCGATTCAGAAAGTTAAAGGTGGATACAAGTTCGGGCAAACAGGGAAGGTGTTCCCGACAAAGCATCAGGCGGAAGCCCAGATGAAGGCGATGTATGCCAATGGATATAAGTCTGAAAAAAACAAATAAAAATTAGGACATGAAACGATTACCTACAAAAGAAGAATTTGAAAGTCTGTTCAAATCGAGAGATATAACATTTAGGGAATACTCTTTAAATGGCGTGCAAGTATTCAGAATATCATCCGCTTCAACAGGGGCAAATATATTCATACCGGCGAACTCCTCTATGACTGATTCTGAAGGAAATGAGATGAAGGTTGCGAATACCTGGACTTCAACTCCTGTATTCAAAGGCTTTTCATATACTTGTTCTATTCTTTCAAGTTATGGAGAAATATATCCTGTATGTCAACCAATGCTAAAAGGAACGCAATGCAATGTACGTCTTGTATCTGATAATCCTGATGAAGGCATTGAACTAATTAAAGGTTCAGGTATATATTGGTGTGAAGAGAATGAAGGCGCTGATAATCCGGAGCAAGCTGGTAATTCCTATGATTGGGATACTGCTGTCGCAAAATTTGGTAAGGCGAAAGAAATTACTGAAAATAAAGACATACCAGGACAGATAAATCTTCCTGACAGAGAGCAAATGTCAGAGCTTGTCAATAACTGCGTTTGGACTTGGAAGCGGGACATAGAGACAGGACAGTGGGGATATAATGTGAAAGGTCCTAACGGAAACAAGATATTCCTGCCGGTAAACCTTTATGAAAGCAATGCTGAGTATGGTTATTTCGTAGGCTACTATTGGATAGCCCCAGGACCTGATGGCAAACTGCAGGCTCTTAAATTCGATAAGGACACGATAGACATTATCAGCGGCGATATACTGTCTGACAAGATGGGAAGCATACGTGAATGCGGCGACTTGAAAACGGACTGTATCGACCTTGGTCTTGAAACGGCATGGAGCACTGAGAATAACGGTAACGGAGAAGCTTATTACTGGAATGAGATTAAAGAACACATACAAGGTTTTAATGATGATGATATACTTGAATCCTTTGACGAGTTCAGTAAGAAATTCTCGGTAAACCATAAATAAATTTGGAAATTATTGTTTATTATATTATATAAGGCTATGGATAGAGAACATTTAATGACTTTTAATGAATTCAGAGAATCAAAGAGATTTAATGAGAATTCTGAAATAGAAGGAGAAAAGACTCTCGACAGAGTAAGTGAATGGCTTAGCAAATTCGCTCAGAATTATATAGATTTAGGCGAAAGAGGTGACGGCTATGAAGCTTATGTCACATTTGATACTGACAGTATGCTTAATGACATGAGTGACTATTTTGAGAGAATAGGTGATTTTACTGTAAATAATATCATTAACTGGATTAGAACTCATACGCAATATCTTGAAATTGATGACAAGATAGAAGGTTTTGCTCGTGATATGATAAGCTTCGATGTTAATTCATTGATAGCAGATATGACAGCTGACCTTAATTTGCAATATGATGAGTCAAAAGCCGTTAACGAAGGTGTTTTCGGGATGTTTGCAAATACTATGAAATGGTGGCCGCAGTTTTCAAAGAATCCAAGAATAGCAAATGAACTTGCGAACAAAGACAAAGAAACACGCCGCGGTTATTTCTGGGCGAAGTCAAAGAATATCGGTGATTTGAAAAAAGCAGTCAAAGCTATAGCGGAATACGCTGACGTATATCTGCAGCAGCTGAAGATGCAATTGACTGACGAAGCAGGAAAAGATGTGTCGTCTCTATTGAATATCGGCTCTTATAAAGGTTCTGGTAAAAAGCTTCTTGACATGAATCAGAATGTCATCAACTTTAAGAACAAGCAGCTTGCTCTAAAGAATGGAATGTATAAGAAGGCTGCGACTACGGCAATAGAGCGAATTCCTGATGAGAAGGCAAAGGAATGGGCGAATTCAATGCTTGCCTATGCAGAGCTTTGTGTTATCGATATAATCCTTAACGACGATAAAATTAAGAGCACGACAAATGTTGATGCTATCGAAAATGAATGGGATAAGTTCAAGAATATGAGGAATCAAGTCATTGACAATCTTACTGATGAAGCTGAAAAACAGTATCAGAAAAATGTCAGTGAAATGAACAAGCCTGAAAACAAGCTTAAAGCAATCGGCAGCATCATATCATCGTTTAAGGATAATCTTAAGAAGATGTCTAAATCTGTTGCTCCAAGTGATTACAACGAGTTGAAAAATAGACTCGAAAAGATTACTAATGAAATCAACGACGCTCAAAAGATTACTGATGAAGAAGAACTTGAAAAGAAAATCAGTGAGCTTGTTAAGAGCAAAGATGAGATAGAGCTGGACATCAAACAGGCGGCAAAATCAAAATAATTTAATATATGTGTACAGAACAAAGTAAAGACGAACGAATCAAAGAGCTTGAAGACGAACTGAAAGAGCACAAGCAAGAGCTTAAAAATTACAGGGACGCATGGCTTGAGTCTGAGGAAAGACACAAGATAAGCAGAAAGATAATTGATGAGCTTAACGGAAAAAATGCGAGGATGTGTCTCGAGCTCAAAGCTTTAAAAGAAAAATATAAGGAGAAAACATAATGGCTGCATACGAAGACTTCTTTAAGAACAAAGGCGCAGAAAGGCATAATCTCGTAGATTCCTGCGACAGGGATTCTGTAGATTGCCTTAACGCGTTTATCAGGGATTTACAGGAAGAAATGACTGTAAGCTGCATGATACCTTTCACAATACCGGAAAGAGCTATTACCTTGATTATAAAAGACGCGAAAGAATTGTTCTACAGAATATACGAGGATGCGGTCGAAGTCCAATATTTTGCGATAAAGCATGACGTCTTGCATAATACTTTGTTCAGAAAGGGAGTAGACGACAATACCGATAAGACTGCGACAAGAGGTCGTCTTATCCTGCCTGAAAATGTCGTTTCAGTTACTGCCGTGTATGAAGTCGGTAATTATAACGGCGAGGCCGGCGGTAATAGATGGAGGTCAAATGTCAATGACTGGTGGGCTATAAATGGAGATTTCTACAGTTACGGCCGTACAGCAATCGCTGCGACAGGCCTTGAATACTGGATAATAGAGTCGAGCTTCTTTGACCAAATGCAGCGAATATTCCAGCATCCGATAGGCTTTAATTATAACAGGCTTACGAAAAGGCTTACGTTCACGGGCGAGCTTCCGAGGACGGATGTCGTTCTTGATGTTTATACTGCTGTTGATGACTGCTCTCTGTTTACAGACCCTTATTTCAAAAATTATATTATGGCACAGTGCAAGATTCAGTTGCGCCGTGTCATTTCTTCATTTGGCAATAAGCTTATCGGTGACGTGACAATAAACTATGACGCAATCGCTAATGAGGGTCAGGCTGAAGTTTCCGCGATACTTGCAGATATAAAGGCGGACCATGCGAATTCATATTGGATTTCTGTTTAGACATTTCAAGATAATTATAAATATATAGAACATAAAAAATTAAAGATATGGGGTTATTTAAAGACAATCTTAATAAATTGGGCTATATGACGGAAGCAGAAGACATGTCTGCTTCTGAAGGTTCTGCTGCTCAGGAAAAAGAAAAAGAAGTTGATTCAAAAATCAATAATGCAGATTTTGGAGCAAACTTATTGTCACACCGTCCTATTCTTGCGAAAGCAGCTGTAATGCTTGTACGCAAAATTAAAGGTGCGATTGTTTCTCCTGTAATAATGCTTGTTAACGGTAAAGAATGTGCATATATCGAATCTGAAAAGAAAAGGATATTGCTACATTACAATAATTCAAATATCATAGCTTACGTCTATGAGCCAAAAGAAGGTATGAGTGTCGAAAATATAAAGACTGACAAAATTCAGACTTCTGAACTTGGTTTGACGGCATTTATAGAGAAACTGCTTGAAATCATAGGCGAAACAAAAGAAGTTAACGAAAGTCTTAAAGATGACCGTGTTGCTCAGTTGACTCAACTTGTGCCTGACATCGCGTTAAGGCTTCAATCAGTTTCAAGGCTTGGATTATGCAAGCAGCTTATGCAGGACCCAAGAATCTATAATTTGTATGGTGGTAAGATTGCGAACCTCAACCAAGATATTATGGACCGTATTCAACCTACGGCACCTGGTGTTTCAGGTGGTTCTGCTCCAAGCATACCAAGCGCTCCCGCTCCATCTGCTGCAAGTACGCCTGCAGCGCCTGTCATTCCAGCCGGACTTAATATCGTGAATAATGTAAGTATTGCTCCTACTGAAGAAGAGCTTGACGAGAAAATCGAAGAAGCCATTGAAATATATGAGCGTGAATATGACGAAGACCTGGCTACAATCGCAGGTGTTACAAAAGATATGTGTGACGCTGTGAGAGGTAAGAAGATGCTTGACGCTCAGGGTAAGGAAACAGGTGAGATTGGTAAAAGGCTTATGATTATATGCGGTGCTCCTGGCGTTGGTAAGACCTATACGCTTGAACAAACTTTGAAAGATGAAAAGATGGTTGAAGGCCGTGACTATATCAAGCCTTCAAGTTTCGCTATTTCTCCGACATCTTTGTATAAGCTGTTCTATGACTACCAGGATAAATTGATTATCCTTGATGACGTTTCGAGGATATTCGACTCAGCACAAAAGATTTCTTTTTGGCAGGCGTCAGTACATGGTACGAAAGGTAACGTAAGTAAAATGGGTGCCGTGCCTACTTATAAGAAAACATATAACCGTAAGGAGAACTACTATAATGAAGTTGGTGATACTGACGCAAGCTTGAGGCTTAACACAAGGTATCAGTCTCTTCAAAAAGATATTGCGAAACTGCAATTGAAACATCAAGAAGGCCAAGGTACTGAGGCAACTATGAAAGAGCTTGAATCTAAACAGCGTCAGGCAAATGACTTACGTAATAAAGTTGCGAGCGACCTCAAACCTAAGATGCCTGACAACTTTGATTTCAGGGGATGCGTTATCATAATCACCAATGCTTCTATGGATGACCTTAAATCTGAAATCGGAGGCGACTACTGGAACTCAATTTTGGACAGGGCTTCAATTTTCAACATTTATCCTCATGCTAAGATTATCTGGAGGAAAATTAAGAACGTTTACCAAAAAGAAATGGATAACTCTGAAGTTCCTGATGAAATAACAGTTGTACCAAGAGACCGTTGGGCTGAAGTCGTGAAAGCAATCGAAGACAGACTTACCGGAAAAGTAAAAGCCGGTAATATCGCAGGTTTCAACAGGTTCAGCTGGCGTGTTGTTCCGAACATAGGTAAAATAATGAGAAGAGGCAAACCAGACTATGAATGGATAAAATACCTAAATGGCGCTATGTCTACCGACATTACCGACGTAAATAAGGATAAGAAAGCTTATCTTTCATATATGGTTGAATTCTAATATTAACAAGAAAAAATTTAAGGAAATGGATATACTTGACTTGGTATTTGACGAAAAGCTTGATTCACTCAGTGGAAGTGAATATGACAAATCTATATCTCGTATGATTAACGAAGGTCTATGGGATGAGATTGCTGAAGAGGATACAACTGACGATGATGATAACGAAAGTACTGAAATGAAGAGAGAGGTAACTCAAATCATTCAGAGCGGTCAAAAGAAAGTTTTGACAGACGACAATGCCGTAAATTTCGTTACAGCGATTTATGACATAGCTGCTGCTAAGGGAAAGACGAAGAGCAGTTTCAAAGTCTTCAGACATTTCGATTTCAGCAAAGTAACGAATTTCGATGCGATGTTTGCATACTTGAACATTCCTAATGCAGACCTTAGCATAATCGAGACGAATTCAGCTACTTCTATGAAAGGTACTTTCTATAAGTCTGGATTTAATAATGATTCAATCAAGAGCTGGAGGATAAACCGTGTGAAGTCATTTGACAATATGTTTTTGAGTTCTGACTTCAACCATCCTGAAGTATTCAAAATTTGGGCGCCTGACTACATGGCAGATATTGCACGTAACCCTAAGAAGCAGCCTAAAATTGATACTTCTTATGAAGACATCCAGAAAGCTAAGAAAGAAATCGAGCAATCGCTTGACGCTGAATTTGATGAAGATTATTCGTTGAAATCTTTCTCTACGTTAATGAATGAAGGTTTCTTCGACAATGTAAAGAAGGTTGCTGGAAATATCGTTGACAAAATCAAAGAAATCTTCACACGTACGACAGAAAAATTGAATGAATGGTTCGTAGCCGCTTTCGATAAAGACGGATACAGTCTTGGTGCGGTATCGCCTTCATCTATCGTGAACTTCTTCGGTAGCGTCAGCCCGTCAAAAGCTGTACAGGTCATATCAAAGGTTTCTGACGAGTTCTCAAAACCTGTCGATACTGTAAGCCTTAATGATACGGGCGTATATCCGGTATATGCAACTGATAATGAGAAAAAGAATCTTGAGACCTTACTCTCTATGGGTGAGGGTCGCGGTGTCGGCGGTTATAAAGCTCGTTCAGGTGGTTTCGATGAAAGATGGCAGGAATGTGGTACGGAACGTCTTGAACAGGAAATAAAAATGAGGCTTGTAAAACCACAAGGCAACGGAGTAATGCCATTGCTTATTTGGGGAGCTCCTGGTATAGGTAAGACACATATACCTATGTCAATAGTAAACGCGTATAACAAGAATATAACTGACCCCAAGAAACGTAAAGCTCTCATTGTTATCGACTGTGGCCAGTTGAAATCAGACTCATTATCGGTACCTATGCCTAAGACTGAGTCAATACGCCAGCAGCTTGAATCTGAAGGCAAGTCTGTAGAAGGCCTTTCTGACGAAGTTCTTAATAAGATAGTTAAGAAATGTGAGGATGCAATGACAGACGCTTTGCCTGTATATAAACCTACAGGAGACAGAAATACTGACTTACTGCTTAATGAGATAGCAAACGGTTCTGTCAACCCGGTATATGACGAAGACGGTGTTTTGGAATACTGCGAGAAAACAGGTGACGGTGGTATCTTGATGCTTGATGAGTTGTTTAGGGCTGACATCGACATATTCTCTGCTTTCTTGACGTTGATTGCCGACAGAAAGTACGGTTCTTGCATACTTGGCAGCAAATGGTCTATTATCGCTTGTACGAATAGGCCGCTTGATGACTCTATGGTTGAATCTAAATGGGAACATGCTCCAGGTGCTTTGACAAACCGTTTCGCACAGATTCAGTTCGTGCCTACATTCAGTTCTTGGAAAGTATGGGCTGAAAACCACGGATTCGACCAGACAACTCTTGATTTCTTCCAAGCAGAGGTAAATGCGGAAGGTGAGTTTACGAACTGGTTCAATTATGATGTTGAATCAAGGCTTAATTATGACCAGAAACGAGCTTCAGCCGCATGGCCTTCTCCACGTTCTTGGACAAACTGTATTTACAGATTGAATCTTGAATGTGAGACAAGAGGCTTTAAGGATTACAGCGGATTCGACAAAGACGAATTCAGGGAAATAGTTTCAATGTATGTCGGCTCTGACGCTGCTGAAGACTATACCGAATACTGGTTTAATAACAGAGACAGCAGTAAGCCTAAGTTCACGGCGATGAATGTCGTAAACGGTAAATTGAATGACACCGTTAAAGAGCTTACATTGCCAGATAGAACAATGGATACTATGCAGGTAATACAAGCATACGTAAGTTCTAAATGGGATGAAAAGAATCCTATACCTGAAAAGAACTTCGAGAATATCTGCAAGTTCCTTGTAAACAATATGCCTGAAGGAACATCCAACCAGATAGTAATATCTACGATGGAAGGTATTATTACAGATATGGGTTATGACATCAACAGTAAGGAATCTTTGAAAAATTGCCCATATACGAATGCAATGGTAAATATATTGTTAAAGACTTTTAAAGTTGGTGAATAATGAAACTTACTAACACAAACTTTGCAATCTATATGAAGCAGCATCCTGGTGACAAGGATGCTGCTTTTGTAGTTAATTGCCTTGAAGGAGCCCTTGATTTGATATATCATAAGCTGCCAGCTTTCAGGGATACGCTCAACACATTCTATTTCGTATTGACGCAGCAGATTCCTACGATGGCTGTCGGTACGAAGAAAATCGTCTATATGAACCCGAAATTCGTACGTGAATATCTTGGCGCTGACGAGTATCAAGCATCTATCATCATATTGCACGAATTTCTACATGTCTTATTTAAACATCCAAAGAGGGGTATGAATTTTCCTGATATTCCAAGGAAAACAAAAAATATCGCTATGGATATAGAGGTAAACAATACCATTATAGAAATGAGGTATGCGACTTCTGATAAAATGTCAGATTTACATGCTTGGTTTGATTTGGAGAAATATAGCCAGAAGACATTTGAGACGATATTAAAAATAATACTGAGCGAGAAAAATGATAAAGAGCTTCGCCAGGAATTCACAAAAATGATTGAGGATGAGCTTGCCGAGATTAAGAAGGATAAAACTTTGTCGAAAGAAGAGAAGAAAGCTAAAGGCGCTCTTTTGATTTCTAAGCTTAAAAAGATAGTTAATACCAAATATAATGAGTCGCTTGCAATAATGAGTTATGCTGATTTTGTTGAGGCGAGAAGTCTTGGACATGTACTTAAAGACCTTAAGCATGACCGTGCAATCGATGTTCTTAATAATATCGATATAGACAAATACTTTGACGAGCCGGAAAACAAGCAGGATGGAGGTCAGGATAATAATGATAAGAATTCTGAAAAACAGAAAGAAGAGAGCGAAGACCAAGATGAAGGCGAAGGCGACGAAGGCGATAATGAAGAAGGCACTAATGACGGCTCTGAGGAAGAACGAGAGAGTGATGAGAGTGGCGATGGCAATGAAGAAAGTTCTGAAAATGGAGAGGATGAAGACCAGGACCAAGGCGAGGATGGAGAAGGAGATGAGTCTGGAGAAGAACCTGGAGAAGATGAAGATTCTGCTTCTAATTCTGTCTTTGATGACGACGACGATTACGATGAGGGTGACGATGATGATAATTCTGATGCAAATGAAGGCGGAGACAATGAAGGGAATGAAGAATCTGAAGAGAATGATTCGACATCAACAGAGACAGTCGGCGAAGACTCAGAAAGTTCCGAGGGTGAAGAAAGTGCTGGAGAAGGAGATAGCGACGATGATGACGATGATGACGACGACGAAAGATTGGGTAGCGGTAAAGGCTCTGAAGCTGCGAAGGGGGATGATGTAAAAGATGAAAACAGTATCTTTGACAGGATAATGAATGTCGATGAAGATGTGGACAGCCTTATCGAGAAAATACCGGAACTTGATGATGAACTGAGAAGTAAATTAAAGACAGATACAAATGTATTTAAAAACGACTTAATATCTGTCAATGTATCTAAAGGAGCTGATGAGTCAACGAAGAGTGATTTTAACGGACCATCTGCTATTCAGAGTGCAATTAAGCGTAAGATTAAAAAGATTAAGAGTGATTCTGAGACCGCTATGCAGGAATCTCAGAAGAGCAAACTTGTATTTCCAAGGAAATCTTTGCTATACGCTGCTGATAAGTTCATTTTACCGAGACGCCGTTATCTTGAAGATTCTAAGATAAATTATAAGGCTCTAATTTATATTGATTTTTCAGGGTCTGTTATGTCTAACCTTGAAACTTATATAAGAATAGCGTCTATAATAAAAGGATTGCTCAGCGAGCTTAAAATCACAGAATATGAGATGTTTGCATTCAGTGACATCGTTACTCCTATATCGATGAACGAACTTGTTGAGATAAAAGATTTTAATGACATCCGTAATATTTCGGATAAGCTTGGAGGAGGTGACAATTTCTTTGCGATTATAGAGAACAGCCGCCGGGAATACTCCGAAATGACAGACAAGCGAGGTGACAATCTTTTATTGAATATTGTTATCGGTGACGGTTACTGGAGTGTAGGCCCGAAACCTTTTGTTGATTTGCTAAAGAAATATGAAGATACAACAGGCATATCTTTTGAAAAGAGCTCGCTTGCAATATTGACTGTAGACAACGGAGTATCAGGTGCGAAATATAATGAAAGCATCTTCAAAAGAGACAATATCATAACTTGCACGTTATAAGATAAGTTGTAATGGAAAAAGTATTCAATATAAAAAGAAAAGAGCAGGACGGATGTGTCATGCTTCAAGACAGGGTTTATATCAAGGAGAATATGAACCCTGAATACTTTTCCGAGGTATCTTCAGGAGAAACAGCGAGGCTTGACAGGATATGTGCCAAAAGGAAAGGTAATTCGGATACAATAGACGCTGTCATGTACGCGAACGGTATAATAAATCCGTTTGCTGTGAATGAAGGCGACATTCTTATCATACCTGTTGAAGATGTTAATCTCTATGCGCCTAACCCTCCTGAGGTATTCAAGAAGAAATCTAAGAAGGGTATTACGGATTATGATAGGCAAGATACGGAAACAGAAGAATTTATCGAGCTTACAAATAAGGCCAACAACCTTCTTAAATCAACTACAGACCCTGGTAGGATGAAGAGGATAAAGGCATTACAGGATAAATTCAGCGGCAAGCAAAACGCTCTTACGCTTGAAAAGAGGTCAAATGCGGAAGTACAGTCTATAAAAGATGGAACATCTGATATAAGTCTTAATAAATACTAAAAACGTCGTCCGTATCGAGTTATTTTTACTTTGGAGTACAAATTACTTAAAACGGGTTAAAATGGGTTTAAAATGGAAATAAATGACAAAAATATAAAAGAAGCTTTCGAGAACGTAATTGTTGATATTACGGTTTCAAGCAAGCATCTCGAGCAGAAGGAACTTGTTGATGTCATTAAAGGACTTGAAAACAAATTTTCAGAGACTGCATATATTATCGGCCAGAAAGAGATAACATTCACATCCATAGATTACGCCTTCTGCAGATATATATGCCTTGACATCAGAAAGATTATGAAATCAGCAGGTATCGAGCATTGCAGGTATTCATTTAAGGCATATATTAAAAACAAGGACTTGAGCAAGCTGAACGTACCTATGTTCATGCAGGATTACGAAGAAGATATGGTTATGGATATTTGCTATAACATACAGAGTGTAAAAGACGTTCTTAGGAATCCTTCGAGCTACAGCGACCTTGTTAACGGATACGACATCAATTTTCAGATTATGACTGAAGGCATGTATCTTGATTTCAGTAAGATGACTTATTTCAGTATAGACCTGCCATTAAAGAAAGGCGTTACTACCGATAAATTCTTTTCGGTTCTGAATTACATCATATATACGGTTTATAATTCAATATCAGATAAGAAGGTTGAAGATAAGGTGACAGAAAAGATACGTGACAAGTATATGACAATATTCGAGTCACCTGATACATTCAGGCGATATATGAATGACAAGAAACATATAGAGCTGCTCATAGACCTTAGGCCTGTCGAAAAAGACGACGAGAAATACAAGCAGTTCTTCAACTATTATAAAGACCTGCTTGTCGAATTACTCTATATTCTGAAGAAAGCTGACGACGATAACGAGATAAGCCTTAATTTCGATACTGACAACAATATGCTTGAGATGAAGATAGACAGTCTTGAAGGTATCAGAATCCAGAATAAGACCAGAAGGTTTTTCTCAATTATAACCGAGAAGGTAAAGAACTGCACGTTGTCGAATCTTGTCATCCATGACGCTGATGTCGTAAAATGCAGGCTTTTTAACTGTGAGCTTATAGACTGTGAGGAAAAGAATACTACGCAGGAGTAATAAGCCAGCCATTGCCCATATTCTCAACATCGTTAAGATAAATCTTGATTTCCTGAGTTTGTTCCTGAGGAGCTTGTAACATAGGCGGTATAGAATTCTTAGAATCTTTATCCGTCTTATTCTTATTGTCTACTTTATCATTAAGGTCCTTTAATTCCTTGTTTGTACCAGCGGATGTAGTATTGCCTTTCTTCAATTCTTCTACGATAGCGGCGCAAAGCTTCTTGATATATTCTATACCGTCTTCGACTTTCGCTTTAGGACTTGCGAGTTCGTTAGCAGCATTGAAGAAGTCAGACAACGCCCTTGTTTTGTCTATGTTAAGAGTGTTTATCTTTTCTACGACTGTCGTAACCATTGAAGATATTTTAGGCAGTCCGTCTACATTTGTAGGGAATGCGCTTACGCTGCGTCCGAGTTCGCTAAGACGTTTTATACCGTTTGCAGACTTATCAAGGTTTTTGAACCTGTTATAATGGGCGTTGTCACCCATAACATCTATGAAGTGTGATGTAGTGTCTGTAAATGAACCGAATGATTTCGGGTCTATTTTGCCTATAACTTCTATGAATTCAGGCGAGAATACCTCAGCAAGCGATTTCATACCTTCCCAGTTAGGGCTTCCGATACTTAGTATGCTTTCAGACGCTATCGAATTCAATGCTAACGACAATTTATTGGTAAAGTTCTGAATAGCTCCGACAGTACCGTCGATGTCGCAAGGAACATAACCGTCTATTGTACCTGTAACCCTGTTAATAATAGGTACCTCGCCTTTCTGGTCAAGTGCCGCGAATGCGCTTATTGACAATACGTAATTACTTAATGCTATTGATAATTCTTTAAGGTTGCTAAGGGAAATCATTGAAGACAGGAAGTTATCGCTTGTCGTCATTTCATTTATCGTATCAGACAACGAACTGATGACAGTCTTCATATTTGTCACGACTTTCGTAATGTCTACTTTAATCGGTTCTCCTACAGGGTCTCCTTTATCGTCATATACCTGAAGTCTTTCAAGTTTTCCCCAAGAAGCGATTGCTTTCGCGAAATATATCAAGCCGTTGCTTAAGGATACATTGAC